>VFQS010003348.1_pt1 | contig 12279 bp, 11 predicted proteins | sample 3512361 | NCBI WGS metagenome assembly VFQS01 (sample SAMN10412375, study PRJNA504923) | tailings metagenome | isolation source: Relicate 1 Philex TSF3 active mining | place: Philippines
ACTATGTATGATAAGTATACTTTTGAAATAGATGAAAAACAGTTAGTTGAAGCAATTACAAAAATTGAGAGACAAGCATTAAAAGACAAAATGAAAGTTTGGGATGAAGAGTTGTTAGAAGAAAATGAAGAAGAGCAAAAAATTACATTGCACAACAAAACGCAAGAAACTCAAATAATTTCTTTATTCACCTATATCAAATACGCTATAGCCGCTTGTTTTGTTTTAGGATTAGGTTTTTGGTTATACAATAGCAAAAATCAAATCGATGTTCCAGATAATCCAGTAGTAACACAACCTAAAGAAAAAGATAGTAGTTTGGAATTACCAAAACCAGTTTTAGTGGAGGCTACAAGTAGTTCAAAAGTTACAGATGTTTTAATAAATGAAGGAATGGGTTTCAGTAACTCAAACAATAAAATTAAATTAGTGATTGTTAACAATAGTGAAAGAATAGTATCTATTCAAAACGCAATTGATGCTTATCAAAAATTTATTGAAAACGAGTTATTAACCTCACCAGGGAATGGACCTAAAAATAAAAACTTACTTATTGAAGTTGAAAAAGAAATTGAAGGTTTATCAAGAGAATTAACTGAACTTCAAACAAAGCAAAGTACTTATTTATTTGACGGAAAAACACTTACCATTTATGACATATCTCCAAATGCTTTAACGATATTGGTATTTAATGAAAATTACTATTTAAAAAAGAAAAACGATTTCTATACTTTAATCGTTGCTAATTCGCCACAAAAATATAGTAAGGTAAGCGATAGTACTTTGAAAGATAACTTAAAGGAAATTCTACAAGCTAATGGAAAATTTGAATAATCAAAAAATTAAAATTATAGCTGTACTGATGTGCAGCTTTTCTTGTTTTTCTTTCGCTCAGCCAGATGCCAATACAGAAAAGCAAGTACGTTTGGTTTTCAATCAATTAATTTCTTTTTATGGTAGTGCAAAACCTCAGCCTAAACTAAAATTTGTTGAAAAAGGAAAGTTCCCTGTTCAGCCGGCAAGATATTCGCCAAAGCCTATTCCAAAAATTGAAATTGATGTAGCATTATACAAACTTTGTCAAACTTTTGGTAAGGATAGTTTGAATGCTCTAGCTGTAGTTTTAAGCCACGAATTAACCCATTATTACAATGACCATACATTTTGTAGTGATTATGCATTTGCCAATTTTAAGTCTAATGCTGAGTTACAAAAAAAAATTGGTCAAGCCTCTTACAACGCTCGTGTTGATAAGGAATCAGAAGCCGATATCAAAGGGTTTTTCTATGCAGCTGCCGCAGGGTTTCAACCATATGGATTACAAGGATTATTAATTGGAAAAATTTATACAGCCTACAAACTTTCCGATATTCAAAAAGGATATCCTACCAAACAAGAACGTATAGCTATAGCCAACAAGGCTGAAAAAACAGCTACCCAACTCTATGAATATTTTAAAAACGGATTAACGGTATTAGAAAACAAACAATATGACCAAGCAATTGATTTTTTTACTAAAGCCAATAGCCAAGTTCCTTTTCGTGAAAATTGGAATAATATTGGGGTAGCTTATGCTAGAAAGGCTTTAAATTTAAAAATACCTTCTAAAGCAGAAGCTGATAATCCTATTCGTTTCTTATATCCATTAGAAATTGAAAATAAAAGCAGGTTATTAAATGAACGCACTCGATCATTAGATGATACAACAGAGGAAATGGAAAAACTTTTAAACGAGGCTCAAAAAGCCTTTGAAAAAGCATTACAACTCGACCCATCCTTTCATAAAAGCCGTATTAATCTGGCTTGTGTTTATGATTTACAAAGTAAACATAACTCTGTAATTGCTGAAATCACAGAAAAATTACCAGTAGAAGCTAGAGCTTCCAATGAAGCTAAAAGAATATTGGCTATTGGCTATTACAATGCGGATATGGAAGACAAGGCTGAGAGGATTTGGAGGGAGTTAAAAATGTAGGTATGAAAAATTTTAAAGTATTATTTTTTATTGTTTGTATTCCTTTTCTTGTTTACTCCCAACAATGGCAACAATATTCGGATTCTATAATTTCAAATATAAATAAAAACAATTTTGAAAAAGCAAACAATTTTAGTCAATTGGCGGATAATGATTTGTTAAAGACAAAGTTTGTTAAAGACACACTTTATGCCAATTATTTATATGCAAAAGGTGTATTATATTCTTTTGATTCGAAAAAAAATGGAATTAATTTACTTAATGAATCTCTAAATATTTGGAATAATTCGGAAAAAAAAAATTATTATAAAATAATGAAAATTCATTTTTTTTTAGGAGCAGGTTATTATCTTAAATTAGATTATCTTAAGGCTTACGAGAATTATGAAAAGTGTTATTTGATAAATAAGAAATATAAATTGCCTTGGAATAATAATTTTTCCAACTCAATATATTATTTGGCAGAGATAGATTACAATACAAATTCAAACTATAAAAAAGCCGAAAAATACGCACAAGAATATATTGAAAATAGTAAGGAAACAGCTCTGTTGAATTATGATTTTAAATTTGCTTATGCTTATAAATTGATGAATGATATTTATGGATTAAAGAATGTATTGATCGAGTTTAATAAAAATTATATTAAAAATAATCTTAAAGATTTACAACTTCTTTATAATATTAACTATGAATTGTTTTCAGTATATTTTGAATTAAAAAATATTAAAGAAATTATCACTTTTGGAGAAAAAGCACTTGCTTTATATGAAGTTGCAAATATCAAAAATGAAAATTATTTGATGTTCATATATCCAAAGCTCATTTACGCCTATGCTCAAATTAATGATAATCTTAATCAGGATAAATACACAAAATTAAATGATAAATATATTCATACTGAAACAAACTTTGCTATACAATTAGACAAATTATATAGAGATAATAATTTCCTAGAACTAAAAATGAAATTTGATATATATGAGCCAATATTAAAAGAAAGAAAAGATTACAATTCATTATTTTATGCTTATGTTTTGATTAACGACTTATTCAAAAAAAATATAATTTTTTCTAAAGAGGATTTATTGTCAAGGATTGATTTTATTATTTCAAATTGGAACTCGTTTTCACAAGAGGAGAAAATTAATTTTGATTTAATTATATCTGATTTTTATTCGTTTACAGAAAAATATAAAGAAGCAATTTTAATCTGTAATAGATATTTAAATATTGATAATTTGACAAGAAAATTGACATTCTATAGAATAAAATCAACCTGTGAAGAAAAGATAGGAGAAAGTGAAGATTCCAAAAAAACATTAATTGAAGCATATAAAATAGCATCTAAAATATATGATGAAAATGACCCAAGATTATTACCTTTAATAAATGATATATTGAATATTAGCGTTATGAGTAAAGATAAATTCACTTTAGAAATTATATCAAAAGCTCCGATAATATTATATAAAAACAACATAGAACGTTCAGATATTGCAAACAGAACTTGGATATCACTTGGAAAATACATGATGAATATATATAATAATTTAGATGCTGAAATTTACTTTAAAAAATCTTTAGAAATTCAGGAAAGCTCAAAATATATAAAACATGAAAAAGATTATTTTATATGTTTAGGAGCACTATGTTTGTTGAAGTTAAAAGAATATGATTTGAAAGAGGCGAAAGTATATTTAGACAAAATGAAATTATATATAGAAAGTAATTTAGTAATTGATAAGTCTATACAAGGAGATTATTATGATATGTTGGGATGGTATTATTTTTATGATGAAAAATATACAGATTCGAAGGATTTTTTTGAAAAGAGCTTTAGTTTTCCTTTTCAAAAAGAAAATCAAAAGCATAATTTTTTATACTTATTTTGTAAATATATCTTGAATAAAAATATATCAGAAACAATTTCTTCAATAAATAAATTTGAGAAGGAAAATAAAAATTTACACTATGTTTCTGAATTAAAATATTTGATGGAGTATAATTATGGTAAAATTGAATCGGCCCAAAAACTTCTGTTAAATATTTTTGATAATGAATTATCTGAAAACAAAGAGTATTTTCATTTGTTAAGTGATTATGAACGAGAAAATTTATATAGAAATTTTTCCAATAGATTTGAGTATTTAAATGGTTATTTATTGAATAATAGTTCTGAATTTTTAATCAAATATATCAAACTTAGATTTTACAGTAAATCGTTGCTATTCTCTAATTCATTTAATTATTTTGGAGAAAATGAAAAGTACAAGGAATTATATTTAGAGTATAGAAATAATATCGCTCAAATTGATAAAGCTACAGAGAATAAGTCTAGTAATGTAAAATTAATAGAAGAATTAAAGTATAAAAACCGCGAAATAGAAAAGGTTTTATCATCCAACACTAAAAGTAAACCTATATTAAGTTTAAATGATTTAGAAGATAAAATTAAACTAGGTGATGCATATATTGAGATTATTAGAATAAATAAACAGGCAAAGCACTCATCTAATAAAGGATTAGAAGATGTATTTTTAAAAAAAATTACAGATTCAATTTCTTATGGAGCTATAATTATTAAGAAAAATAAAACACCAAAATTTATATTGATTGATGACAGTAATCAATTAGAAAAGCAATATGCTTATAGTTTTAAATCAAAAATTAATAATAAACAAGAAGATTTAGAAAGCTATCATTTGTTTTTTGAAAAAATTGACAATGAGTTGAAGGATATTAAAAAAATCTATTTAGTTACTGATGGTATCTATAATTCAATAAATATTGAGTCCATTTATAATCCTAACAGAAAACAATACCTAATTGATTATTTAAAAATTCAACCAATACAAAATGTCAGAGCCATTACTGATGATAAAAAAGATTTTAAAGTTGGTATGAACACTAAATCAATACTATTTGGTAATCCCGACTTTGACTTATTGATTGCCAATAAGAAAGAAAATGAATTTTCATTAGAAAGAGGTTTAGATAACGAATTACTCGATGAAATTAAATCAGGTGTAAAAATTAGTCCACTTAATGGTACGCAAATAGAAATCGAAACTCTTGATGCTATTTTGAATAATTCCAATTCTACTGTTGAACTGTTTTCCAATGCCAATGCTACGGAAGATAATTTAAAAAAAATACAATCTCCTGATATTTTACATATTGCTACTCATGGTTATTTTTTGAGTAATGATGATACTTCAAAAACAAAACAAAGTATTGCCAACCTATTTAATGAGAGTTATAAAAATGACTCTTATTTGAAATCAGGATTGCTGTTAGCCGGAGCACAAAATACTTTAAATGGTAAACAACCTGAAAGTAAAAATAATGGGATTTTAACTGCTGAAGAGGCCAAAAGTTTGAATTTAAAAGATACTGAGTTGGTGGTTTTAAGTGCTTGCGAAACTGGACTTGGCGACAATTTAGTTGGAGAAGGTGTTATAGGTTTACAACGAGCTTTTATGATTGCCGGAGCCAAAAGTGTGATTATGAGTTTATGGTCTGTTAGTGACGAAAAAACACAAGAATTAATGACTCTGTTTTACACTAACTGGATTAAAAACAATATGTCTAAAGAAGAAGCTCTTTATCAAGCAAAAATAGAAATGAAGAAATTATATCCTCAACCTTATTATTGGGCTGGGTTTGTGTTGTTGGAGTAAGATAAAACAATCAAGAAAAATTAATTATTAAGATGCAAAATATGAATAATTTTAGACGAGATGGAGCCTATTTAAAACTGTATGATAAAAATAAGGAGGGCTATGAAACATCTGGTAGAGATGGTAAATTGATAAAACATAAGTATGGTTTTTTAGATAAATTATATGATATATATAGTAGTGGAAAAACATTAGATACTGGTTATAAATATGTGTATTTTTATATTTCAAGAATGGATAAAACTAGTCAGTTAAAGTTATTCAAGGGAACTATAATGGGAGAATTTACAGAAGTTTTGGCTTCAATAAAAAGAAATGGTCATCATGGGTCACATCACTTAATAAATGAATTTATTGTAGTAAATGAAGATGTAATAAAATATTATGACAAAAGTAATAGAGAATGTTATCTGACAGTTTACAGAAAAGGAAATATACTAGTTCATGATTATTTTGATATTCACACTAATGAACCAAAAGAGACTGAATATAAATTTTATACCTTCCAGTAGTAATTATTTTTATATATAGTTCCCAATTCTTTGCTTTTAGAATTGGGATTTTTTTATTTATAAGGGTTACCTTTTTAGTTTTTGGGTATAAACCAGTATAACACTAAAATTCAACAATATGTTTACAGCAGCTTTAATCATTTACTTAGTATTAGGTTTTTTAATCGGACCGTCTTGGCCTCTTGATTTTCTTTCAGGAAAAGCTGGTTTATTAGCCTTTCTTTTTGGAGTAGCATGGATTGCATTATTAATTGGAGGTTTTAATTCTTAAAAAAAGCAAATGAAAACTATTTACAATTTCAAATTTTCTATATCAAAAACAGTTGTTTTTGTTTTTTTCTTAATTACAACTATATGTAGTTATAGCCAAACAAAATTCACAAGCACTAAATCCGATTATTCTTTTGTATTTCCAGAGGGATGGTACAAAAAAGAAAAAATCTACAATCCCGATGTCGAAGCAAAAATTATTGATGGTAAGGGCAATTCTTTTGTTGTAACTGTAATACCAAATCCAGCACCCGAATTTAAATCAGCCTCTCAAATGATGAAAGGCTTGACCAACCAAGAATTAAAAGAGCAATTTGATGGCTTGCATGGCGAAACTACCATTTTAAAACGTGGGGTAATTTACTTAGATGGTGTTGAGTTTTATTATATTTTCATGTACACACCTTTTGAAGACAGATTGAAATTATTACACAAACAATACGCTGCCATTTACAAAAACAAAATCATCAGTATCGATGCCTGTGCTATCGAAACTTTTATAGATGAAACTACTCCAGTTTTTGCATTAATGCTAAACACATTCAAATTCAACAAAAAATAAAATAAAATCAAAGGGTTACCTTTTTCAAAAAAAAGTATAAACAAGAAACAAATAGTAATAACATTAAAATTTAAAAATTATGAAAACATTATTAGGATTAGGATTAATTATTTTAGGAGTTGTATCATTCTTTCGCTACTTGTCAAATTATGGATTTACAAGTATCTATGAATTTATTGGAGTATTAATTGGATTAGCAATTTTTGTAGTTCCAGGAATACTATTATTAAAGAACAATGCTAAATCAGAAGAAGATGAAAAATAAATACCTAACGCTATTCATATTTTTATTCTTTGCTTTAAACGGTTCTGCTCAAAAGTTTTATCTCGGAGACAAACTATATCCTAACGCAAAAGAATACAAACTATTAGGGATTTCTTCTCAAACTAAAGTTGCAACTTATAAATATCTTGGAGTGATAACCGATAAGTTTTTTTACAATCGAAAAGTAGGAGAAATAATCATTGGAATTAAAAATAATACGATTGTAACTACGATTTACAATCTTATTCCAGAGCCAAATGATGTTGGTGTTCCAAGAACAATACTCGACTTAATTGAAAGTAATTTACCATTTCCATTAACCTATAAAGATGGAATTTATGGAGTAAGCATAGACAATACAAATATTACAGTAAGTAGAACTAAAAACGCTTTGACATTCCATAAAGATCGAATTATGTTTTTTACATCAATAAAAAACAGACTTTTAAAATAAAATTAAAGAGATAGATATAATTTTTAATCAAAAATATATGGCATATATTACTTCTTATAACACCCATAAAATTGTTACTAGAAATAATTATAAAAACGTAAATCTTACGGGTGAAGTATACAAATTTAAGATATACATGCTTAATAAATATGATGAAAATTGCTTATTGGCAATTCAAGAATTAATGAAGAATCCAGAGAATTATTTTAAGCATATATATAATCCTATTGTTGTTAACGATTCTAAAAAGTATGTCTTTAAAGAGCATCAACCTGCATATCATACAGATAAGAATTGTAATCGGTTACATTCAGATTTTACAAACTTTGAATTACCTCAAGAAATTAAAGAAAGAGGAGATGCAGAAATAGAACGATTTAGAAAATGGTTTATTGAAAATAAATATTTACTAGCAGACCCAGTAAAATTTGTTTTTAGGTTGGAACAAGCTTTTAAAATTAAGTACAATCCAAAGGCAATTAGTTATGAAAATTCTGGATTTGCGGAAATGCAAAATTACTCAGTAGCTGAACTTGAAACAAAAATTGACGCTCATATTAAAGAAGCTGGAAGGTATTATTATGCTGAAGAAAAAAACACAAGAATTTTAAAAACATTTGGTAAATATTCTGCAAATGGATATCTAGACTCAAATCTAATTGGAAATAATACAGGATATAGTGATTATGAAGTAAAAAGCTTTTTACTTGATTATCATAGAAAATATAAATTACCACTAAGAAAATTATTGATTGAATATTATAGAATTAAATTCAATCCTGATTTAAAATTTGCGGAAAATTATATGGAGGTGTTAGGCTTTAAAAAATGTGAATGCTGTAAAAGAAATGAAGAAAACAGGTATTTTATGAATTTATCAGAAAATGATAAATGGGGATTTTTACTAGAAAAATCTTCTGTAATAAAAAATGAAACACATAATAAAAGGCCACAATTTGATGAGAAAGATGACTTACCATTTTAAGCTTTGACTATGAAATATAATTTATTCAATAATAATAAAGTTGAAGCATTTGTTTACTATTTTTCAAGACTAAATAGTGATGGTTTAGCATCAATTTTAAGTGAAGACACAATTCAAGATTCAATATCTATAAAAGATTGGATTAACATTTTTGAAAATCAATTTGAAAGTTTTAAAAGAAATGAAATCCATTATTTGAAACCAATTATTGGAAGTTGCACAGGTTGTAAAATGGGTTGTTTAGGTTATACCTTTTTAGATGAGTTAGAAGGATTTTACATTGATTTGGCTATAGAAATTGACAATGAAAAAATAATTGGTTTTTCAGACTGTTTGCATCTAACAAATGAATCTTTAATTTCAGATAAAAAAGAACAAATTTTTATAAATGAAAAAAGTATATCCCATAACAATCATGGATTACCGTTTTAAATTATGCTTATGGAATACATATTCAGAATTTTGTTTTTTATAGTATTTTGGAATTTTTTATCTAATTCTATTAATTTTTCAAAAATTAAAATATACCCTATGCTAGTAAAACTATTTACATTGATTAAATTCAAAATCACTTTAATATATAGGGTGATAACTGTCAAAAAATCGGAAAAGCATGTTTGGAAAGAGTTAATTAAGTATCATAAAAATAGCCCTTGGCGTTTTGGCCAATTTGATAATTATATTGAATGTCATTTTAGCATTGATGAAGTACAATCTTTAAAATTCATTTACGAGGTACAAAATACAGGTCTTACTTTCAGGTCATTTATACTTGTAGATTTTGATGAAGAAACCACAACTCAAATGATGCTTTTAGCATCACACTTTAATAATTTACTTTCTTTTGGTGTTATACAAGTGAATTTGCAACATCACTTTGTTGAATTTAGTTACACTAGAGATTTATTAGTATATTCATTGTATCCAGGAACAATAAAAAATGATACACTTACTCATTTTGATTTAACAAAAAATATTTTTTGGGCTTTTAATGAATTAGCAAGTACAGGAGATGAACCTGTATTTATATTTTCTGAATTTTTAAAAAGAATGGAAAATGGACAGTAATCTATTTCTTTTTTATTGGTAATAATCATGATTTAGATTGAATTTGACATTTAATTAAACACTCTTTTTGATTATTAAAACCCGTAATCATTCAAATTTTCATAATATGAAAAATTTATTAGGAATTATTGTAATTATTGTATTAGCAATTTTATTATTGCCCATAATATTAAGTATTATCAAGTTTATTTTAATGTTAATAGTAAATAGTATTCTTTACGTAATTTTTATAGTAATTATTGCAGTTGTACTTATGTTTATTGGGCATTTATTAAACAAAAAATAATTGTTTTAATAATCTGCTAAATGCCTTTATAAGTATTAGTAAACATATATTTTAAAAAATTCATATATTTGTAGTAGAATTTATTGAAAACAAATAGCGTTTGCTAATCTACCTGTTTCTGAAAAGTCGAAAATTATAGTAAGACGGGGAAGTTTAGAGTTAAACGCTCATGCGATATGCGTGGGCTTTGCTTTTACTTTGTCTTACTGGGCTTCGACTCCCACAGAAACGAGTAGTAGTAGTTGTCCCACGCTGTTTTTTTATGGTATAACATCAACTTGGGGCGGTTGATTTTTAAATCATGAAAAATAAAACTACTAAGCTACTTTTTTATCTAATGATGCTTTTGTTAAGCATTAATTTGTTTTCTCAAAATTTTGAAGAATTAAAGAAAACAGGTAAACCATCTGAAGCAACTTTTGTTTACGAGCGACCTCAAAATTGTGCCTTGAATACTTCATTTTTAATGATGGATTTAAAACAAAACAAGGGAGTTGAATATTTGAAAAACCGCTATTCTTTGAATGAAATTGACAACAATCTTTACGTTGAAGCATTTTTAAAAATTGATAAAGAAACTTTTCAAAAAAAGAATATTGAAAGCTTAGGAGTTAAATTAAATACCGAAGCAGGAAATCTCTTTACAGCTCTAATTCCTATTAATAATCTTGAAAGTTTGTTTGAAGTAGAAGGAATTGTAACTGTAGAAATAGCAGAAAAAGTCTATTCAACAATGGATAGCGCAAGAGCATTGACAAATGTTAATCAGGTTCATACAGGGACAGGACTACCTCAAGCTTATACAGGCAATGGGGTTATAGTAGGCGTCATAGATAGTGGGTTTGATTATACACATCCAACATTTAGAAACCTTAATAATTCACAACTTACGAGGATTTCAAAAGTTTGGGAACAAAGCGGAGTTACAACCGCTCCAATGCCTTATGGTACAGAATATGTTGGTTCTTCTGTAATTTTAAACAGGATGAAAGATATAATTAATGAAAGCCACGGTACACATGTGGCTGGAATTGCAGCAGGAAATGGTGGTGCTTCAAATAGCATTTATAAAGGTGTTGCATTTGACTCAGAAATTGTTTTTGTGGCACAAGCAGACTCTCCAATATCAGATTTTATAGCAGGAAACAACACAAAAATCCTTGATGGAATAAATTATATATTTAACTATGCGAATCAAATGAATAAGCCATCTGTGATTAATTTAAGCTTAGGAAGTCACATTGGTCCACATGATGGCACTTCAAATTTTGACCAAATGTGTAATAGCTTAGTTGGTACTGGTAAAATTATTGTAGGAGCTGCAGGGAATGAGGGTTCTGATAAAATTCATACATTCAAAAATTTATCTACAGGCAATAGTCAATTCAGTTTTATTAAATTTCCACATTCTACCCCCATTACTAAAGGAATAGAATTTATTGATATTTGGGGGCAAGTTGGACATAATTTTGAAGTTGCTATAAACGTTTATAATGTTGTTACTAATCAATTTGAAAGTTGGACACCATATGTAAACACTTCATCTAATAATTCATCAAATTTTACAATTTATGATAATGACACCTCTACATCTCCTGATGCATGTATTATTGGTATTGCCACAGAATCAATAAATACAAATAATAATAAGCCACATGCAATAATAACAGTAAATAATTCACAACAAGATGATATTTCTAAATTTATATTACTAGAAATAAGAAGTAATAATGGAGCAGTAAATACATGGTTAGCAAATGATAAAAATGGTGTTTTTTCAAATTTAACCGAATTAAATTTGAACATTTCTGGAACTACTGATGGAGACACAGACATGACTGTGGGGGAAATTGGAGGAACAGGAAATTCAATTATTAGTGTTGGGGCATATACTTCGAAAAATTCATATACAAATTTTTTAGGCAATTCTCCTTCTCTAGTTTTTCCTGGTTCGCTTGGTAGTATTGCTACATTTTCAAGTAAAGGACCAACAGTAGATGGTAGATTTAAACCAGATATTACAGCTCCAGGAAATGTAATAGTTTCTTCTGTAAGTAGATTTGATTCTGGCTATACTACAACAAGTGTCGAAACGGTTTCTGGGTTAACAGATAATGTAAATAATTGGTATTTTGCAGCAATGCAAGGTACTTCTATGTCAGCACCAATGGTAACAGGTATAATTGCTTTATGGTTACAGGCAAATCCAAATTTAACTG
>VFQS010003351.1_pt1 | contig 12272 bp, 12 predicted proteins | sample 3512361 | NCBI WGS metagenome assembly VFQS01 (sample SAMN10412375, study PRJNA504923) | tailings metagenome | isolation source: Relicate 1 Philex TSF3 active mining | place: Philippines
GCTATGTTGTCAACAAAAACATTCAGGAATTGCAGAAGAGATATCTCTTGGTTAACTCCACAAAGCCAAATGTTATTTTGCGACAATTGCATGGCCCGCTAAACATGAAGTTATTGCCAGCACTAAATTTGTCTGACCTGTCTGATATAAACGGCCCTCGTGAAAAAAACGCTGTAAAACAATTAGTCAGGGAGTTATGACTTCAATAGAGATTCCGCAATTAGCTGATGCACAGCTTGAAAGTTGGCTTGCGTTGACAAGTATTGCTGAAACGGTTCCAAATGACTGGATCTTGATTGGTGGTCAAATGGTGCAATTACATTGCTGGGAAAGGGGCTTCACTCCACCTCGAGTAACAAGCGATGTAGATGCGGTTATTGATGTCATATCTAAACCAGAAATACTTGAGGAATTCACTAAGGTTCTTGATGGACTTGGGTTTGAACCCCAAACATCGCCTGACGGGCACCAGTACAAGTGGAAAAAGGATTTGGCGGAAATAGATATTCTTTTTCCAGATAACGTCGGTGCACGAGCATTAAACAAAAAGGGTTTTACCTCCGGGACCATTCCAGAAACGCCTGGCGGTCGGGTTGTCCTGGGCTTTGCTGAAAGAGTTGAGGTGGAGTTAGAAGGCAGAACAACATTGATAAACCGACCTAATTTAATTGGGTCTTTGTTCATAAAAAGTAAAGCTATGAAAAATCCAAATGACATAGGGTTCGGGCGGCACTTCTTGGATTTTGCGATGTTGGCGACCCTTTTTTCGAGTCACGATGTTGGAAGTTATGTAGATCCAAAAGTGATTGATTCAATACTTTCTGCGGTGGCCCTAGTACGTGGAAATCTTCAGGCGATAAGTCAGATTTTCGGCGCCGAGGAAGGTTTAGAAAGGGTTGCGCTCGCGCTAAATCCGTAAGAAGCCAGGATTCCTGGTGTGAGATTAGGAAACTCAGCCCCTGGCCCCAGTTCATTCTCAGGAAGTTCTAAAGTGGGGTGTGGAGTATCAGCCCGTACATCCCGACAAATTGAGGTGATTCGGATGAATACAACAGCCGTTATTGAGAAAGAGCCATCCATGACTAAAGAAAATGAAGTTAAGGTGCAAAGGGTTCTTGTCGTTGATGATGAAAAAAGTATCAGCGAGCTAATTACAACAAGTTTGCGCTTTGTTGGTTTTGAGGTGCGCACCGCAGCTACTGGTGCAGAGGCGCTACGGGTTGCTGAAGAGTTCAAGCCACATGCATTGATTCTTGATGTGATGCTGCCTGATCTAGATGGTTTTGAAGTTTGCCGTCAGCTCCGTGCTGATGGGCAAGATGTTGGAGTTTTGTTTTTAACCGCCAAGGACACAACTGAGGACAAGATTAAAGGTCTAACTCTTGGTGGCGATGATTATGTAACTAAGCCATTTAGCTTGGAGGAGTTAGTTGCACGTCTTCGCGCGCTATTACGTCGTACTGGTGTAGTTGAGTCAGCAATTAACGAAGAGATTATTCGCTTTGCTGATTTGGAGTTGAATGAGGCAACACATGAGGTTCGTCGTGCTGGTAATTTGATTGAGCTATCCCCGACTGAATTTATCTTGTTGCGTTATTTGATGATTAACGCCGATCGCGTGGTTTCGAAATCACAGATTTTGGATCATGTCTGGCAGTATGACTTCCGTGGAGATGCGGGAATTGTTGAGACCTATATTTCTTATCTCCGTAAGAAAATTGATCAGACCGAGCCGCCACTTATTCACACCGTGCGCGGTGTTGGATATCGCTTGAGGCTGCCGGCGAAGAATTAATCAATGAACCAACCATTTCGCAAATACAAACCGGCTCCTGGTCAGTGGAGTTTGCGAAATAGGTTGGTTGTTGGTGTTGTAATTCTTGGCGCACTTGCAATTAGCGCTTCAGATTTTGCGGCGCAGACCGCGTTTAGAACATTCTTAATTGCCCAGGTAGATGCTCAGCTAGAAAGTGTTGCTGGAGGCTCACTTTTAAGGCTGGATCGAGCCGGGATTGATGATGGCAATGACGAAACCGCTGAGGCACAACCACTATTTCAGCCATTTGAGCCATTGCGGGAAGTGCCATCAGATATCAGCATTACTTTGCTTGACGCACAGGGAAACATCCTAGGAACTGTTGGAGATAATCAAAGCCCACAAAGAATTCAAACTCTAGTAATGGGTTTTACTCCAGCGGATGTTCGTAAATACAACAACCAACCATTTACTTTAGATTCAGGTGGCAGCGCTGCTGGTTATCGAGTGCTGGCTCGCACTCTGCCATCAAGTGCAGGCAGTGTGATTACCGCGATTTCACTTAATGGTGTTGAGAAAGCCATGAATCAACTTCGGTTTTTGTTTTTAGCCGTCGGATTCTTGGTATTGATTGTCTTGGCATTTATTGCAAGACGGATTATTGGAATTTCACTGCGGCCTTTAACATCAGTTGAGAAAACCGCTGAGGCCTTTGCCCGCGGTGATTTCTCTGCACGTTTGCCAGTGACAAATAGTGATACTGAAGTTGGAAGGCTGACTTCGGCACTAAACCAGATGTTGCAAAGAATCGAAGAGTCTTTTGCCGTAAAGGTTGCAAGTGAAGATAAATTGCGTCGCTTTGTCGCAGATGCTTCACACGAGTTGCGCACACCATTGACCGCCATTCGCGGTTTTGCGGAGTTACACCGCCAAGGTGCAATAGCTGGTGAGGAAAAGACAGCGGAGTTGATTCGAAGAATTGAACAAGAATCGGTGCGGATGACCTCATTGGTAGAAGATTTATTGTTATTAGCCCGCTTAGATCAATCACGGGAGATGGCAATGGAGCCGGTTGATGTAAGTACATTGATCAAAGAAGCGGTGGCGTCAGCGCAAGCTGCCGGACCTGACTATGAAATTTCGATTGAGCTACCCGAAGAGGATGTTTTTGTACTGGGTGATTCGCTACGAATTCACCAAGTAATAGCGAATTTATTGGCCAATGCCCGCACCCACACCCCGTCCGGAACCAGGATTGTGGTGAGTGCAAGGCAGGATGATTCCGGGGTTTATGTATCTGTTTCAGATAACGGACCAGGATTATCAGCGGAATCTCAGGTGAAAATATTTGAACGTTTTTATCGAGCTGACACCTCGCGAGTAAGAAATGGGGTTGAAGGAACAGGTCTTGGATTGTCAATTGTCGATGCGGTAATGCAGGCACATGGTGGAAATGTCAGTGTTGAATCGGAGCTTGGCAAGGGCGCGACCTTCACCTTGTTTTTCCCAATCCGAGAGTTATAGACAGAAAATAATAGGATTCACCGATGCGCAGCACACCTGAGATTTTAGAAGCTCTCGAAAATGAATCTATTGAGATTATTCGCGAGACCGCTGCCGCTTTTCGTAATCCGGTTTTTTTGTATTCAATTGGTAAAGATTCTTCGGTATTACTTCACTTAATCAGAAAAGCTTTTTATCCTGCTCCAGTTCCATTCCCGATGTTGCACATTGATACCACCTGGAAGTTTCGAGAGATGTTGAGTTTTCGAGACGAGATGGCTACCAAGTACGGAGTTAAGCTATTAGTACACACCAATCAAGATGGTGTGCGAGACGGTGTTACTCCATTCTCTACTAATGCTTCGGAGTACACCCGTGTCATGAAAACTGTAGCGCTACGGCAAGCGCTTGATATGTATGGTTTTGATGCCGCTATTGGTGGATCACGCCGTGATGAAGAAAAGAGTCGGGCCAAGGAAAGATTATTTAGTGTTCGCGAAGCAGGACATCGCTGGGATCCAAGACAGCAACGCCCCGAGTTGTGGCGAACCTATAACCCGAGGATTCGACCTGATCAGAGCATGCGAGTCTTTCCAATTTCAGATTGGACTGAGTTAGATATTTGGGCATACATCCATCTCCACAATATTCAGGTAAATCCACTTTATTTCGCTAAAGAGCGCCCTGTAGTTTGGCGCGGCGAACAGTTGATTATGGTTGATGATGAGCGTTATCCACTGCGCGATGGTGAAACTCCAGAAATGCGCAAAATTAGGTTTAGAACTCTTGGTTGTTATCCATTAACCGCCGGTGTTGAATCAGATGCAGTTACTTTGGAAGAGGTTGTTGAAGAGGTAATGCAGGTAAAGCTAAGTGAACGAGCCACTCGTTTGATTGATGGCGATAAAGAAGATTCGATGGAGAAGAAAAAGAAGGAGGGCTACTTCTAATGCAAGCCCGTCCAATTATTAGACTTCTTACCTGTGGCAGTGTTGATGATGGAAAAAGCACATTGATTGGCAGATTGTTGGTTGAAACCGATTCAGTTCCACATGACACTGTTTCTTCAGCGCGAACCGTGCGCCGCGCAGGATCGATTATTCCCGCTGGAGATATTGATTTCAGTTTATTGACAGATGGATTAGAGGCAGAACGCGAGCAAGGCATCACTATCGATGTTGCGTATCGCTCTATGTCATTGCTTGATAATCGTCGCTTAATTATCGCTGACGCCCCAGGTCACGAGCAGTACACCCGCAACATGGCGGTTGCTGCGTCACGTGCAGATATAGCTTTGGTATTGGTAGATGCAACCCGCGGAATTCGGCCACAGACTTTGCGTCACTTAACTATTTGTTCTTTGATGGGTGTGGAAAAGATTATGGTGGTCATCAACAAACTTGATGCACTTAACTTTGATCAAAATGTTTATAAACAATTGATTGAAGATTTGCGTCCGACCGTTGAAAGATTAGGAATTGAATCAATCACCTATATTCCAGTGAGCGCCTTGGAGGGTGACAATGTCGTTTACAAAGGTGATCGCATCCCTTGGTACACCGGAGGCTCATTGCTAGAAGAGATTCAAAATTGGCGGGAAAAACCAAACACTTCTGGTCACTCCCGGATGGGCGTTCAGCTGATTTCTCGCGCAGAAAACTTCCGCGGGCTTTCGGGAACGGTTTCACAAGGTGAGTTTTCTATTGGTGATGAAGTTGTAGTCCTACCAAGTCAGCGCAAAGCCAAAGTGGCACGCTTGGCCACTTTTGACGGTGATATTCAAAAAGCCAACACTGGCAAAGCTGTAACTATGGTCTTGGAGCCAGATATTGATGCCACTCGCGGTGATTTCATTGAAAAAGCTGGTGATTTCACAGCTCCAGCTGATCGATTTAGCGCACACATGGTGTGGTTGGGCGAAGAGGAGTTAATCCATTCTCGCTCTTATTATTTAGTGAACGGCTCTTCCGTAATCCCAGCAACAATTACCACGATTCGTCATCGCCTCGATATTCACAACGGTGAACATGAATCAGCACGTACTTTGGCGATGAATGAAATTGGCTTGGTGGAAATAGCAACGGATGCTCCAATTCCATTGACAAAGTACTCTGAGAATAGAAACTCTGGAAACTTTGTATTGGTTGATCGTGTAACACTAAATACCGTTGGAGCCGGAATGGTTGTACACGCCTTACGTCGGGCTACCAATATTACAAAACACAATTATGAGATTAATAAAGCGGTTCGAGCAGCGCAAAAAGGTCAGCGTGCCAAAGTTATTTGGATGACGGGATTGTCAGGCTCTGGTAAGTCAACCATTGCTAATGCGCTAGAAAAAAGATTGCATGGTTCGGGAATTCACAGCTACATCCTTGACGGAGATAACCTGCGTCTTGGTTTAAATAAAGATCTTGGTTTCACCAAAGAAGATCGCGCAGAGAATGTGCGTCGCGTAGCTGAAGTCGCCAAATTGATGGTGGATGCGGGTCTCGTGGTGATTGTTGCTCTAGTAAGCCCATTCAAACAGGATCGCGATCATGCCCGAGAAATCTTTGAAGATGGCGAGTTTGTTGAGGTTTGGGTGAAAACCCCGGCTGAGGTTTGCGCAGAACGTGATCCAAAAGGTTTGTATAAGAAGGCTAAAGAAGGTTCTTTGCCTAACCTCACCGGTGTTGGTCAAGAATACGAGCCACCTACCGATGCAGAATTAGTGCTCGATGGCACCGCAGAAATTGATGCCAATGTCGAGCAACTTATAAAAGAGGTTATGTGAACTGGCTGTTCTTTGCTTTAGCTGGATCGATTGCACAATTAATTGATGGCGCGCTGGGTATGGGCTTTGGGCTAACCAGCTCAACATTGCTGCTTACTTTAGGAACCTCTGCTGCGGTCGCCTCTGCCGCGGTGCATGCAGCTGAAATCGGAACCACTTTGGCCTCTGGGGTTTCACATTGGCACCGAGAAAATATTGATTACGTAATCTTAAAAAGATTAGCGATCCCGGGCGGTATAGGTGCATTTGCCGGTGCGACATTTTTATCAAATATTGATTTAAGCGGTGGAAAGATATTTATCTCAACAATTCTCTTGTTATTGGGATTTGTTTTGTTATATCGCAACATTTTCCAAACCAACATCAAACCAAATATGGCTGAGATTAATAATCCAAGGTATCTAACCTTCTTGGGCGCTACCGGTGGTTTTGTTGATGCGTCTGGTGGCGGTGGATGGGGACCAGTTGTTACACCAACTTTGATGGCAACCACAGAACATGAACCACGTAAAATCATCGGAACCGTGAGTGCTGCGGAGTTCATTGTTGCGGTATGTGCCAGTGTTGGATTCTTGGCAAATATTTCTAAGTTAGATATCGATTGGGGTGCGGTTGGTGGATTAGCGCTCGGTGGAGTATTGATGGCGCCAATCGCAGCAAAACTAGTTTCAGTAGTTCCTCGTCGCCCGCTTGGAATCGCTGTTGCAACCGCGATTATTGTTATCAACGCGGTGCGTTTAGTTACCGCTTAATTAAGCGGATTGGACTCCATTTTCCGCAAGGTAGCGATGCGCTCTTGAATAGGTGGATGGGTCGCAAATAACCGCGAAGCCGCTGAGGCATCTAGTGGAGATTCGATATAGAGATGTGCAACCGCATTTGATCTAGCTTGCACCACAGTGGTGTCGCGAGCTAAAACTTCAAGTGCGGAACGCAATCCCGCTGGATTTCTAGTAAAGGAAACTGCGGTGGCATCGGCAAGCGACTCTCTCTTTCTAGAAACAGCTGCTTTAAGAAGTGTGGCGGCAATTGGAGCAAGTATCAAAGGAATTATCGCCAAGAAAATTGGCATTTGATTTCCATGGTGATCACGGTTGCGCGCGCCACCAAACCAGAGCATGCGCATCAAGATGTCGGAGATAAGTGCAATCACACCCGCGGTTGTTGCAGCTACCGCAGAAACTAAAGTGTCACGGTTGGCAACATGTGCCATCTCATGCGCGGTAACACCTTGTAGCTCGTCACGATCCATTGAATCTAATAATCCGGTAGTAAATGCAATTAATGCGTGCTGAGGGTCGCGACCGGTTGCAAAAGCGTTAGGGGCCGGATCATTAACAATCGCAACCTTTGGCATGGGCAGCCCTGATGCGATTACAACTTCATGGACCACATTAAAAAGATTTGGATTGTCCGCTTCGGTAATTAATTGCGCCCTGGTCATCTTTAAAACTAATTTGTCAGAGGCAAAGTAAGAGCCCCACACAGAAACCAATGTAATAAGTACCGCAAGTGGAATTACCCCGGCGCCAGTGCCACCAAAAGCTGTAATAGCCACATAAGCGATAGACCAAACTAAAACCCCCATAAAGAAAAGTAGTAGGAAGGTTTTGCGTTTGTTGGCGGCTTCGAGAGCACGAAAATCTGACATGGCTCTATTGCTTAAAACTTGACGTTAGGCGCGTTGCGGATTGTCGGATCCTCAACCTCGTAAAACTCTCGTTCGCCAACCTTGGCAAAGCCGGTAAAAAAGCTGCTGGGGATGGTTTTTACCGCAGTATTTAAGGTGCGCACATTGTCGTTATAAAACTGGCGGGCAAAGGAAACTTTGTTTTCAGTAGTGGAAAGCTCTTCCTGTAACTGCAAAAAGTTTGTTGATGCTTTGAGATCTGGATAAGCCTCAGCAACCGCTAGCAATCCGCGTAGCGCATTTGTTAACGCACCATCAGCAGCAGCTACTGCAGGAAGTGTTGATGCGGTGGTTGAGGCTGCACGCGCTTGGACAACTTTTTCTAGCGCTTCTTTTTCATGTGAGGCGTAACCTTTAACGGTTTCTACCAAATTAGGAATTAAATCTGCACGACGTTTTAATTGGACCTCGATCTGAGCAAAGGCTTCATCTACTCGGATATTTAATCTAATTAATTTGTTGTACTGAACAACACCAAATACAACAAACAATCCAACAGCGATGATGATAATTAAAGAGATGTCCATGCTTTCCTAACTACTGAATCTCTGTTTTGTGAAAGTTCAGCCAAGATTTGCTTGGGGTTGGACCGCGCTGACCTTGGTAACGAGAACCATAAACCGCTGAGCCATATGGATGCTCAGCAGGAGATGAGAGTTTGATGAGACATAGCTGGCCGATTTTCATTCCGGGATAAAGCTTGACTGGAAGGTTTGCGACATTGGAAAGCTCTAAAGTTATGTGGCCACTAAATCCTGGATCAATAAACCCTGCGGTGGAGTGTGTGAGCAAACCAAGGCGGCCAAGCGAGGATTTTCCTTCCAGACGGCCGGCGATGTCATCAGGCAAAGTGATTACTTCATAGGTGGAGGCGAGCACAAACTCACCAGGGTGCAAAATAAAAAACTCATCTGGAGCGACCGCGACCTCGCGGGTTAACTCTGATTGCTCAACTGATGGATCAATCACCTCGTAGCGGTGGTTTTCAAAGACCCGAAAGAATCGGTCGAGGCGCACATCGACGCTGGAGGGTTGGATCATCTTGGGTTCAAAGGGTTCGACCTGAACCCGGCCGGCTTTGATTTCGGCGGCAATATCGCGATCGCTAAGCAACATGAAAGTGACCCTACACCAGGGGCGCGCTCATCTTGCGTAAGTTACTGGCCAGTAGCATCCTTGGCTTATGGGCCATTACATAGCAAATCTCCGCGATATTGAATTCTGCCTCTTTGATCTCTTGGACCGTGAATCGATCCTCGGCAAAGGAATCTATGCCGATGTTGATCGAGCCACCGCGATGGGAATGTTGGAAGAGGTAAAACGACTTTGTGAAAATGATCTTGCCGCTTCATTTATTGAAGGTGATCGCAAAGGAACAGATTTCAACAAAGCAACTGGTGATGTAAAGCTGCCCGAGAGTTTTAAAAAGTCATATCGCGCATATGTAGATGGCGGCTGGGGAATGGTTGATGTCCCGGCTGAACTTGGTGGCACAGAGATTCCACCATCGGTGCGTTGGGCGATTGCAGAGATGGTGCTTGGTTCAAACCCTGCAATTCATATCTATGCATCAGGTTTTGCATTTGCACAGGTTGCACATGTACTTGGTGATGAAAAGCAAAAGAAGATTGCAAAGCACATGGTTGAAAAAGAGTGGGGCGCAACCATGATGTTGACTGAACCTGATGCAGGTTCTGATGTTGGCGCTGGTCGCACCAAAGCTGTAAAGCAAGCTGATGGCACCTGGCACATCACTGGAACTAAGAGATTTATTACCTCAGGTGATGCAGATATTTTTGAAAATATTGTGCACTTTGTTTTGGCACGCCCTGAAGGACATGGTCCAGGAACTAAAGGTTTGTCTTTGTTCTTGATTCCAAAGTTCATGTTTGATTTTGAAACTGGTGAACTTGGTAAGCGAAATGGTGTTTATGTAACCAATGTCGAACACAAAATGGGACTTAATGTTTCTTCAACCTGTGAAATGAACCTTGGTGAAAATGAGCCAGCGGTTGGATATTTACTTGGTGAAGTCCATGATGGCATCGCGCAAATGTTCAAGATCATTGAGTTCGCCCGCATGATGGTGGGAACTAAAGCTATTTCAACACTTTCCGCTGGTTATCAGCAGGCTTTGGCTTATGCCAAAACCCGTGTGCAAGGTGGAGATATGAAGGATATGGCTAATAAAGCTAGCCCTCGTGTGACCATCATTAATCACCCAGATGTGCGCCGCTCTTTGATGACACAAAAAGCTTACGCCGAAGGTATGCGTGCGCTAGTTCTTTACACCGCATCAATTCAAGATGAGGTTGTACTTGCAAGAGCTGAAGGTAAATCAGAGGAAGAGATTGAAACCCTAGAGCGGTTAAATGATCTCCTGCTCCCGATTGTTAAAGGTTATGGATCTGAGCGTGCTTGGACTCTGCTTGGAACTGAATCACTACAAACCTTTGGTGGATCAGGCTTCACACAAGATTGGCCACTTGAGCAGTATGTCCGCGATGCAAAGATTGATACTTTGTATGAAGGTACAACTGCGATCCAAGGATTGGATTTCTTTTTCCGCAAAATCATTAAAGATAATGGTCGTGCGCTAACCAAGCTTGCTAAAGAGATTGGCAAGGTTGCAGCAAGCGGTGGCAACAACGCAACTGAAAAAGCTGCACTAGCTAAAGCTTTGGAGGATATGCAGGGAATTATTGGTGCGCTTGTTGCCCATGCAATGGCGAGCCAAGAAAATCCAGAGGAGATTTACAAGTGCGGTCTTAACACCTCTCGCCTTTTGATGGCGGTTGGTGATGTGATCATCTCTTGGTTGTTGCTACGTCAAGCAGATATTGCGGCAGAAAAGATTGGCTCTGCAACCGGTAAAGAAAAAGATTTCTATGAAGGAAAGATTGCGGCATCCCGCTACTTCATTCATAACTTCTTGCCATTGATTTCCGCTACCCGCGCCATTGTGGAGCGCGAGGATGGCGAAATCATGAAGGTTTCAGAGGCCGCTTTCTAATAACCGATAAGCTGCGCGGATGTTTAACAAGCTCCGCGGTGAGATTTACCTATTCCTAGGGGCATTTCTCTTTGCCTTTAACGGCATCATCTCCAAGATTGTTTTGATTGATGATGAGCTATCGGCTTGGCGACTGACTCAGATCCGTACCGGCGGAGCTTTTGTGCTGTTATTTGCGGTCTACTTTGTATTCCGCCGCCATGAATTAAAGCCAACTCGGGCCGAACTGCCTTGGTTATTGGCCTTTGGCGCAGTCGGCGTGACCTTTGTGCAGGCTTTTTACTTCATCGCAATTGAGCGGATGTATGTCGGGGTGGCACTGCTAATCGAGTTCACTGCGCCAATTTGGATCTTATTGTTCTTAAGGTTTGTTTTGAAGAAGCATGTGCCTAACTCACTTTGGTATGCAATCTTGCTCAGCTTCACCGGCTTGTTGATGATTACCCAGATTTGGAATGGTTTAACCCTGGATCAAATCGGATTGATCGCCGCTTTTATTGATGCTCTTGCTTTGGCTGGTTATTTCTTAATTGGTGATCGTTTAGGTAAAACCATGTCCAGTGCTGCGATCTCTATTTGGGGCTTTGGGGTATCAAGTGCATTGTTGTTCTTTGTGTTGCCGGTTTGGAGTTATCCAACTGAGGTTTTCACTAAAGATCTAGAGATGTTGGGTCGCTTTAGCCAGTACACACTTCCAGGCTGGGTATTGATTCTCTGGATTGTTGTGATGGGAACTATTGCGCCATATTTGTTTGTAGTTAGTGGCTTGAAGTTGATGTCAGCATCAACCGCCAGCATCTTTGGGATGATCGAACCGGTACTTGCCGGAATCTTTGCTTGGTGGTGGCTGAGTGAAAGCTTAAATGGCATTCAACTCATTGGGTGCGTGGTGGTAATTATCGGTATCTTTATCGCTGATAGGGCCCGGACAAAGGCAGGAGCACATTGAGCAGCGAATTTGATGCGATTTTCAACGCAAATGCGGAGTATGCAAACACCTTTAAATCCAGTGAATTAACCGGTCGCGCTGCACAGGGTCTTGCGATTGTCACTTGTATGGATTCCCGAATTGATCCACTTCGGGTGGTGGGAATGAAATCAGGTGATGCCAAAATTTTACGCAACGCCGGCGCGCGTGTAACTGATGACGTCTTGCGTACCTTGATTCTTGCGACCCACTTACTTAATGTAAAAAGAGTTTTAGTAATGCCGCACACCGATTGCCGAATGGCTAGTGGAACAGAGGAGCAGGTGCATCAAGCAATCTTTGATGCTTCCGGAGTTGATACCCGCTCAATTGAAATTAGAACTGTTACTGATCAAAAGGCAGCTTTGGAAAAAGATGTGCTCAGAATTCGCACCTACCCACTACTTCCAAAAGATTTAGAGGTAGTTGGTGCGATTTTTGATGTTAAGAGTGGAAAGCTAGAAAAGCTTTTTTAATTATCTTTAACAAATTTCTCTGGGGATGAGTACTTAGGTGCGATATCGCCAAACTTTGCAAAGTGTAGAAGTGATGCAACAGTAATAGTGC
>VFQS010003352.1_pt1 | contig 12272 bp, 14 predicted proteins | sample 3512361 | NCBI WGS metagenome assembly VFQS01 (sample SAMN10412375, study PRJNA504923) | tailings metagenome | isolation source: Relicate 1 Philex TSF3 active mining | place: Philippines
CCAATTTGACTTGCGAAATTTGCCGTCTGATTTTTTGGCCAACCCCTATCCTGTCTATGCTGCATTGCGCACCGCAGACCCCATCAAGTCAATGCCGGACGGTTCTTATTTTTTGACACGTCACGCCGATTTGATTGCTGTGTACAAAGATGCTGCCTCATTCAGTTCCGACAAGCGCGTGGAATTTTCACCGAAGTACAACCATGCGCCCTACAACTTACCGCCGTTTGCCGAGCTTGGCAAAGACGCGCCACTTTACGAGCACCACACCAACAGCTTGGTCTTCAACGATGCACCGCGACACACGCGCGTGCGAAAGCTCATCATGGGCGCCCTCACCCGGCGTGCGATTGAGGCCATGGAAACAGGCTTGATCCAATTGGTCGACAACTTACTTGACCAATTGGAAACGCGCAAAGAAGGCGATTTGATTGAAGATTTTGCGTCCGCCATCCCTGTCGAAGTGATTGGCAATTTGCTCAACATGCCGCACACCGATCGTGGGCCTTTGCGGGCGTGGTCATTGGCCATTTTGGGAGCACTTGAGCCCCGCATTTCCACCGAACAAGAAACCTTAGGCCATCGAAGCGTTCAAGCATTTTCAAGCTATCTGCGAGATTTGGTGGCCGATCGCAGGAAACACCCCGGCAATCCAGAGCAAGATGTTTTGACCCGCTTGATCCAAGGCGATTCCAGCGCTCACACTTCAGAGGTCTTGAGTGAAGTCGAGTTACTTCAAAACTGCATCTTCTTATTGAATGCAGGCCATGAAACCACTACCAATTTAATTGGCAATGCGCTGGTATGTTTGCTGGAGCATCCTGTCCAAAAAGCGATGTTGTTGAATGACATCCAAGCAGCCCGACTGGCCCAACAAGAAGACCAAGTCCAGCAGATGTTGAACACCGCAGTGGATGAATTTTTACGTTTTGAAGCCTCCAATCAACTGGGCAATCGACGTGCAGTGCGCCCCACCCGTATAGGTGGCGTTGATTTACCTGAAGGGGCTTTGGTCACGCTGTGCATTGGCGCAGCCAATCGTGACCCAGCGCAATTTGCAAATCCTGAATCACTCGACTTGAAACGCACAGACAACCGCCATTTGTCATTTGGCTTTGGCGTTCACCAATGTGCAGGTCTGAGTTTGGCTCGACTAGAGGGGCGCATTGCCATTGGCCGTTTTCTTCAACGCTTTCCCAATTATCATTTGACGGCTGCGCCGACTCGCGGCGGCCGGGCCAGGTTTCGTGGCTTCTTGCACGCGCCATTTGCCACAGGCCTCTGATCACGACAACGACTGGAGACACCATGAACACCAACGAAGACATTCAAGATGCATCTGCGTTCGACAGCTTCGAAGCGTTCTACCCATTTTATTTGAAGGAACACAGCAACCGTACATGCCGCCGTTTGCACTTTGTCGGTTCTAGCTTGTCTTTGGTGTGTTTGGCCATGTTAGCCTTCACTGGCAAACCTCAGTATTTTTTATATGGTTTGGTGTGTGGTTATGGTTGCGCCTGGATTGGACATTTTGGTTTCGAGAAAAACAAACCTGCCAGTTTCAAACGCCCGCTTTACAGCTTCATGGGCGATTGGGTGATGTACAAAGACATGTGGACAGGCAAGATCAAGTTTTGATCACATCAGCCACGCTCAATTGATCGAGCTGCATTTGCTGCCATAGCAAGTCAGCCTCTTGAGGTCGGGCCAACCAAATTTTTTCAACCAAAGGGGCCAAAGGGGTTGCTGCCAAGTCAATCAGCAGAACCCATGTGCTTTCAGCTTTGACATTGGCTTGCTCAATACGCCCAATCCATCCCAGTTCATTCAAAGCATCGACGACGCGAATGGCATGACGATGCTCAATGTGCAGTTGGCTGGCCATGTCATTCAGCCGCAGCCCCTGGGGCGAATGAACGCGCGCGCCTTTGAGCAATTTCAAAACCTCTAGCGCCAATCGAAAAGACCAGCCAGGGCCATCAACTTGCCGCTTTGCCTGACGGCCAATTTCTGGCAGGCTGGCCGTTAAGACGGCCCCTAACAAAACGACCACCCAAGCCACATAAATCCAAACCAACAAAATGGGCACTGCAGAAAATGCGCCATAAATGGCTGAGTAGGTTGGCATCTGGGCCAAATAAATCGCCAACAGGTTTTTGGCCAACTCCAGGCCCAAGGCCACAGCCACACCCCCCATCAGGGCATGTCGCCAATCCACCCGCGTATTGGGCAGGTAGTAATAAAGCCCAGTCACGGTGACGGCCAGCAAGCCAAATTCAACCAAGTCAAGCAGGCTGCGAACGGTCACTGGCAACCAGTTAGCGTAGTCTGACAAATAGCCCGTAAACAAGTAAGACGAAATGGCCAAACTGCCACCCAGGAAAAGCGGGCCCAAAGTCAGTCCCGCCCAATAAATCAAAACGCGCTGCGCCCAAGGCCGTTGGCGATTGACACGCCAAATTTGACCCAAGGTGCGGTCAATGGTGACCAGCAAGGCCAAAGAGGTCATCACCACAGCGACCAAGCCCACCAGCCCTAATCGGTTGGCTTTTTTGGAAAATTGGGTCAATGACCCCAAAACTTGCCTGGAAATGCTTTCTGGCACCAAGCTGTCAATGAGCCAGCGTTGCAGTTGGTCTTGAACCTTGGCAAAGATGGGAAATGCCGTAAAGATGGCCAAGCCCAAGGTAAACAGGGGCACCAGCGCCAAAACCGTCGTGAAGGTTAAAGAACTGGCGGTCATGCCCAGACGGACCTCGCGAAAACGTTGCCACAAGGTGAGCATCATTTGACGCCATGGGAACTGCAGAATTTCATTCAATGTGGCGCGAAAAGCTTCAATCGGGTTCATGACCGGTATGATGCCATCGCCATGAACGACTCTCATCAAAATTCATCTTTTCTCAGCCCTCAAACCATCGAATTCACCCGCTGGGGGGCTGTTTCCAGCCTGGTAGGGCTTATTTTGGTGGGTTTGGCTTGGGAGCTTTGGCTCGCGCCCCTCCGGCCGGGTGGCTCTTGGTGGGCCATCAAAGTGCTGCCTTTGTGCTGGCCATTGGCAGGACTTCTCAAAAACCGCATGTACACCTATCGATGGGTCAGCCTCTTGGTTTGGCTCTATTTCATTGAAGGCGTGGTTCGCGCTTGGGGCGACAAAGGCTGGTCAGCCGGCTTGGCCAGCGCGCAAACTGTGCTGTGTGTGATTTTATTTTCTGCTTGCGCCTTGCACGTGCGTTGGCGCTTTCAAATGGCGAAAGCCAATCCATTAACCAACCCTTCATCCGAAAAATCTGACGCCTCGGAACCTCAATCATGAGCGCCTTATTGGACCATTTGCGCCGCATTTGCGGTGATGCCAACGTCTTGACACATGACGATCCTCAAACTGATTTAAGCGCTTGGGAACGCGACTGGCGCAAACGTGCTCACGGCCGCGCATTGGCCGTGGTCCGCCCTGCCAATGTGCAAGAAGTGGCAGCCGTGGTCAAAGCCTGCGCCAACACCTTCACAAGCATTGTTCCGCAAGGCGGTAACACAGGCTTGGTGGTTGGCTCTGTGCCCGATGAATCTGGTCAGCAAGTGGTGCTCAGCCTTCAGCGCATGAACCAAATTCGGGCTGTTGATGCAGCTAACCTGACCGTGGTGGCAGAGGCCGGTTGTATTTTGCAAAACGTTCAAGAGCAAGTCGACAAAGCGGGCTTCTTGTTCCCCCTTAGCTTGGCGGCTGAAGGCAGCTGCACGCTGGGCGGCAACTTGGGCACCAACGCGGGCGGCACGCAAGTGGTTCGCTTTGGCAACACACGCGAGTTGTGCTTAGGTCTGGAAGTGGTGACGGCTCGCGGTGAAATTTGGCACGGCTTGTCAGGCCTGCGCAAAGACAACACGGGCTATGACCTGCGCAATTTGATGATTGGCAGTGAAGGCACCTTGGGCATCATCACTGCCGCCTGTATGAAGCTTTATCCCAAACCTGCCGTCCAGCTCACCACATGGGCTGCAGTGCCCAGCATGGAGGCAGCCGTGGCTTTATTGGGCTTGGCGCACGAACGTTTGGGCGCGGGTTTGACTGGCTTTGAAGTGATGGGGCAATTTGCTTTGAGCTTGGTCGACAAACACCATCCCCAATTGCGCGTGCCTTTGTACAAAGACACACCTTGGTGCGTGTTGCTTGAAAACTCAGACCACGAGTCTGAGGAACATGCCCGTACGGCTTTCGAAGGCCTGATGGAGAGCGCCATGGACAAAGGCTGGGTGACCGATGCCGTGGTTGCCGAAAGTTTGGCGCAGGCTCAAGTGCTTTGGCAAATCCGTGAAACCATTCCTTTGGCGCAAGCCGATGAAGGCCTGAACATCAAGCACGACATCAGTGTGCCGGTGTCTCGCATTCCCCAATTTGTAGCCGAGACCGACGCCTTGCTTCAGACCAAAATTCCTGGCATTCGCTTGGTCAATTTTGGCCATTTGGGTGATGGCAATTTGCACTACAACGTGCAGGCCCCACAGGGTGAGGATGGCGCTGCTTTCTTGCGCGACTTTGAAGACACAGTCAACACGTGGGTGTTCGATCAGGTCAAGGCTTTTAATGGCTCCATCAGCGCAGAGCACGGTGTGGGCAGCCTCAAGGCCGAAAAACTCACCCATTACAAAGATCCAACCGCTTTGGCCATGATGAAAGCCATCAAGCAAGCGCTGGATCCCCAAAACATCATGAACCCCGGGAGAGTGATTAAAATTTAGGCTTCTGCTTCGATCGATCTCTCAACTCTCTGTCACCTCTTTTTGACCTGCCCATGTCCTCACGCCCCATCCGCTCGCAATACGAAGATTTCATGCGCCATGTGAACGAGCACGGCGTGTTCAAGGCAGACCGCACGGGTACAGGCACCACCAGTGTGTTTGGTCATCAAATGCGCTTTGATTTGAACGAAGGATTTCCGCTGGTCACCACCAAAAAAGTGCACCTGCGCTCCATCATTCAAGAACTCTTGTGGTTCCTCACAGGTTCAAGCAACAACAACTGGCTGCGCGAACGCGGCGTCACCATTTGGGACGAGTGGGCTCGTGAAGATGGCGACCTGGGCCCCGTGTATGGCGTGCAATGGCGCAGCTGGCCCACGCCCGATGGCGGCCACATTGACCAAATTGAAGACGTCATTCGCACCCTCAAAACCAATCCCGATTCACGTCGTATCATAGTGAGCGCATGGAACGTGGCTGAGTTGTCCAAGATGGCGCTCATGCCTTGCCATGCCTTCTTTCAGTTTTACGTGGCCCCCGCACAAATCCCTGGCGGCAAAGGCAAGCTCAGCTGCCAGTTGTACCAACGCAGCGCCGACATTTTCTTGGGCGTGCCCTTCAACATTGCCAGCTACGCTTTGCTGACGCACATGGTGGCACAGCAGTGTGATTTGGACGTGGGTGATTTCATTTGGACAGGTGGCGATTGCCACATCTACAGTAATCACAAAGACCAAGTGACTCTGCAACTCAGCCGCTCGCCCTTCCCCTACCCCACCTTGAACATCAAACGAAAACCCGATTCCATTTTTGACTATCAATACGAAGACTTTGAAGTGCTTGACTATCAGTGTCACGAGGCCATCAAAGCACCGGTGGCCGTTTGATGAAACTCAAGCTGATTTATGCACGCGCGGCCAATGGCGTCATTGGCTTCAACAACCAAATGCCTTGGCACTTGCCCGAAGATCTAGCCCATTTCAAACGCACCACATTGGGTTGCCCTGTGTTGATGGGGCGCAAAACATGGGAATCGATTCCTGCCAAATTTAGACCGCTGTCAGGCCGTGTCAATTTGGTCATCACCCGGCAGCCCGATTGGCAAGCTCAAGGCGCCTTCGTGGTTCACTCTTTGGAAGCAGGCTTGAGCTTAGCCTTAGCACACTGCCCAGAAGGCAAAGATTTGTGGGTGATGGGCGGCGCAGAAATTTACGCACAAGCTGAGCCCTTTGCAGAAGAAGCCGTGGTGACAGAAATTGATGCCCATTACGAAGGCGATGCCTTTGCACCCAAACTCGGTGAAAATTGGCAGGAAGTGTCGCGCGAATCACATGTTTCCACGACAGGCTTGAAATACAGCTTCGTCACTTACCAAGCATCACGCTGAATTAATCAGGAGTAACTCGCATGTCAGGACACGGTTTTCACGTTCACGGCCCCCACGATCACGAACTCGAGCATGCTACGCAAGGCCATGCAGAACATGGCGGCAGTCACACCAACTCTATTGCCATGTTCACAGCCGTGATTGCCACTGTGGGCGCCATCTTCTCTTACATGGGCGGCGCCACGCAAGCCAATGCGGGCTTGTTCAAAAACAATGCCGCCATCAAAAAGACAGAAGCCTCCAACCAGTGGAACTATTACCAAGCCAAGAGTTCTAAACAAAACTTGAGTGAGTTGGCCATCGAGTTAGCACCCGCTGGCAAAAAAGAGTTTTATCAAGAAGAAATCAAGCGCTACAAATCTGAGAAATCAGAGATCAAGCAAGGCGCTGAAAAACTAGAAGCCGAAGCCAAAGCGTGGGACGACAAGTCTGAAAGCGAGATGCATTTGCACCATCGCTGGGCTCAAGCCACCACCGCACTGCAAGTCGCCATTGCCATGGCCGCGATTGCCCTCATGACTCGCAAAAAATGGCTTGAAGTGGCCATGTACGGCATGGGTGCGGTGGGCGTCGCCATCGGCGCCTTGGCCATGCTGCACATTTAAGTCAACCATGAAAATTGCCACCTGGAATGTCAACTCACTCGCCGTGCGCTTACCGCAGGTCATTGACTGGCTCAAAGCGCAAGAAGCCATGGGCTCAGACCAAGCCATTGACGTGTTGGCTTTGCAAGAATTGAAGATGACGGACGACAAGTTTCCGCATCAGGCCTTTGCCGATGCCGGCTATCACGCGCAGTGGTTTGGACAAAAAACCTACAACGGCGTGGCGCTCATTTCTCGCACGCCGGCAGTGGACGTGGTCAAAAACATTCCAGGTTTTGAAGATGACATGTCGCGTGTCATTGCAGGCACCTATGACGATGTGCGTGTCATTGGCGGGTATTTTCCCAATGGTCAAGCGCCCGACAGCGACAAATTTGTTTACAAAATGCGCTGGCTAGAAGCTCTCAAAACATGGGTACAACAAGAGATGGTCAAGTACCCTAAGCTGGCGCTCATGGGCGACTACAACATCACCTTTGACGATTTGGATGTGTGGGACCCTGTGGCATTGGCAGGCACCATTCACTGCACGCCCGAAGAGCGTGCGCACTTGAATGGCCTGATTGACTTGGGCTTGCACGACAGCTTCAGGTTGTTTGAGCAACCCGAGAAAAGCTACACCTGGTGGGACTACCGCGACTTTGGTTTCCGCAGAAACAGAGGCCTGCGCATCGATCACATTTTGGTGACCGATGCTTTGAAAGCACAAGCCACTTCGTGTGTGATCGACAAAGTGCCGCGCAAAAATGAGCGACCCAGCGATCACACACCTGTGGTGCTGACTTTTTAGCCTTTGTGGGCCGCCATGGCCTTGCCCACTTCTAACGAACCCTGCCCCGAACCCGAGCCTGGAACCAACTCGCCTGTTCTGTCTTTCACCTGAGCCATGGCCGCCAACAATTGTTCGGGCGTGTCTTGCGACACACCCAAATGAACGCCTTGCGTGAGCGTGATGTTGGCCACTTCAAAGCTACCAGCACCCGCACAAATGATGGTGCGATTGGGTGCTTCGTCACAAGCCATCACCAGCATGGCAGGTACCACTGCTTGAGGCTCTAGCGCTTTCAAAACCGCCTCAGGCATCAAGCCCTCTGTCATGCGCGTGGCCGCGGTGGGCGCCAAAGAGTTGACGCGAATGTTGTACTTCTCGCCTTCAATGGCCAAGGTTTGCATCATGCCGGCTAAGGCCATCTTGGCTGCACCGTAATTGGATTGGCCGAAGTTGCCGTACAAACCGCTGGACGACGTGGTCATGATGACCCGGCCATAGTTTTGGGCTTGCATGATGGGCCACACTGCTTTGGTGCAATGCACGGCGCCCATGACGTGCACCTCCATCACCAAACGGAAATCGGCAATCTCCATTTTGGAAAAGCTTTTGTCTCGCAAAATGCCGGCGTTGTTGACCAAAATGTCTACGCGGCCCCACTTGTCCATGGCCTGCTTGACCATGCCTTGAACAGCTTCGTAGTCGGTGACGGAAGCCCCATTGGCAATGGCCTCGCCTCCGGCCTTGATAATTTCATCCACCACCGACTGCGCTGCACTGACCGAGCCACCTTCGCCATGGACGTTGCCGCCCAGATCGTTGACCAATACTTTGGCACCGCGCTTGGCCAGCGCCAAAGCATGTTGTTTGCCCAATCCACCACCAGCACCTGTGACAATGGCGACACGTCCGTGAAAATCAATGCTCATTTGGATTCCTCAATCTGATAGCCTTGTAATGTTGGTCACTTTAAACCATGCCACTCGGCGCAACTGTTACCTGATTGACAGTTGCCCCACTTAATTCTGTTCATTGCCAACCTGGGCCTCTATGGAAATCACTTCGCACATTGTTGACACCCCGCCCCGTGATGCGGCCACCGTGCTCATGCTGCGCGAGGGTGACGCCGGCATGGAAGTGTTGCTGCTCAAGCGCCACACCGACTCTAAAGATTTGGGCGGTGCGTTTGTGTTTCCGGGCGGCAAAAGAGATGAAGCCGATGCATCTCCTGAAGCACTGGCTGCTTTGCAACAAGAACTTGCCAGTCTCCATGCGCAATTGGGCGAGCCCGAACTCGCACCACACCATGCGGCCAGTTTATTTGTCGCAGCGCTGCGCGAAGTTCAAGAAGAATGCGGTTTGCAATTACAAGCCACCGACCTTCAAGCCTGGTCGCGTTGGATCACGCCGCGCATGCCCTCCATGATGTCAAAACGCTTTGACACACGCTTCTTTTTGGCACGCGCCCCGAGTGCCCAAACCGCGGTACACGACAACCACGAAACCACCGAAATTTTGTGGACCACAGCGCGCAATGCACTCATTCAATATTGGCAAGGTGACATCGTCATGGCACCGCCGCAAATCATGAGCCTCTCGCATTTGTGCTTGTTCAAGTCCGTTGAGCAAGCCATGACAGAAGCCGCAAAGCGCTCGCCGCCCGTCATCATGCCGGAGCCCTTCGACCAAGAAGGCATGCGCGTCATATGTTATCCCGGCGACCCTAGGCATCCCGTCAGCCAAAGGGCCCTGCCCGGCCCCACACGGCTGCACTTTAGAAACAAACGCTTTGAGCCCGAAGGGGGGTTGGAAGCCTTGTTGCACGGGCCGATATGAGTCAAGCCACTTTCTTGTCCATGGCCAAAGCCATTCAGTATTTGGGCGATGCCGCCAGCGCGCAGCAATTGCTGGCCACACTTCAAAGCACCCTTGAAAACGACATGCCGCAACTGACCTCAGCCCTTCAAACGGAAAACTTTGAAGTCTTGCAAAAAATCTGGCACCAACTCAAAGGCTTTGCGCCTGTGTTTTGCCAAGACACTTTGGTGGCAGAAATAACGCACACAGAATTGCTTTGCAAGCGTGTTGAAACATCCGACACAAAAGCAGCCGCCCTCAGCGCCAGCGCCCAGTTGTTAACCAACTTAAATGTGTTGTTGACCGAAGTCAAATGGCAGCTGCAACAGCCGGCACAAACTGCATAGCCGGCGTATTGTGATCCGAGGGCGTGGTCTTTCCCAGCGGTGATTGCTGCAACCAAGCCTCCATCACATTGGGATCGTGCACCAAGCGCAAGGTATCAAAGGCGAGTTGTGCCTCGGGGTAATGCCGACGCAAATAATTAAGCCACTGCTTCAAACGCCCCGCACGGTGACGCGGCGCCACATGCAAACTCATGCGCTTCCAAAACACACTGAGCAAGGGCCACAGTTGTGCCCATGAAAACGTCTTGGGCATGTCAGCCACCGACAGTCCCTGAGCTTGGGCATCGTGAAATTTAATTTCCAAGGCCAATCCAGGGTTGTTGATCATGCCGCGGCCAATCATCAAATCTTGGCAACCTGTGACCTTGCGACAACGCACGGCATCGGCCACGGTCCAAATTTCGCCATTGGCCACCATGGGCAATTTGACACACTGTCGCACATCGGCAATGCGATCCCAATACGCAGGGGGCCTGTAGCCGTGTGCTTTGGTGCGGGCATGCACCACCAATTCATTGGCGCCCGCCCCTTCAATGGCCTGCGCACAATCTTCGGCACGCGAATCGTCATTAAAGCCCAAGCGCATCTTGGCCGACACTGGTACATTGGCCGGCACAGCGCGGCGCACGGCCGACACAATTTGACCAATCAGTTCGGGCTCGTCCAACAACACCGCACCGCCGCGATGGCGATTGACTGTTTTGGCGGGACAGCCAAAATTCAAATCGATGCCCGCGGGATGGAGCTTGGCCAAACGCGCAGCGTTCTCGGCCAACACCTGCGGATCTGAGCCCAGCAGTTGTGCTTTGACGGGCACACCCGCTATGGTTTTGCCTGCATTGAGCAGTTCAGGAACCACGCGATAAAACGCGCGCTTGGGCAGCACCGCATCGGTCACCCGAATGAACTCAGACACACACAAGTCAATGCCGCCCACCCGCGTGAGGGTGTCTCTCAGGCTGTGGTCCAACAGCCCTTCCATGGGGGCTAATAAAATTCTCATGCGAGTGTCTGACGCGCTCAATGCTTGAAGGGTTTTAAGTCAAAGAGCGCTTCATGCGCACTTCTTCTACTTTGACATTGCCAATGGGCACGGTGCGCGCTGTGTTCATTTCGCGCTTGAAGCCCGCCAATTCGTGGAAACGCACGGTGCGCTCGTTGAGCAAAGGCACCCAAATGCTAACGTCGGTACAGTCTTCTTCCAACAAGCCCTCGCGCGCAGCATCCCACAGCGCTAAGCCCACACCCTCACCCAATCGGTCGGGGTCTGCGTAAATGGCCCAAATTTCACCCATGGTATTTTTAGACTTGGGATCGCGTGAGCGGTCAAAGCCTACGAAGCCCACAATGCTGCCACCCTCGAGGGCCACCATCACTTGGGGTTCCCCATATTCAATGGCTTCTTTCCAGTACGACACACGTTTGGCCATGGGCGTGGCATCCCAATGCGCCTCAGGCACTTGGCCAGCGTAAGCGGCACGGCTGGCGATCAAATGCAATTGCGCCACATCAGCGGCTTCTTTCTGGGTGGCAAATCGAACTTCAAAATCGGACATATTGGCTATTCTTGTCAAAAGGGGTTCACAAAACCCTAGATTGTCGCCTGATCTGAGCCCAAAGGGCGTTTCAAAGCCTTTCTCACCTACAAAGTCTGCTTTTTGGCGTTATCTTTGAGGAATGAACCTAGAAGTGATCTATGCAGATGCGTCGCTGGCAGTGCTCAACAAACCCTCAGGTTTGCTGAGTGTGCCGGGCCGGGGTGAAGACAAACAAGATTGCCTCATTGCGCGAGCCCAGCAAACCTGGCCCGACGCGCTCACCGTTCACCGCTTGGACATGTCCACTTCAGGGCTGGTAGTGGTAGCGCGGGGGCAAGAAGTTCAAAGTCTCCTTAGCCAAGCTTTTGCGCGCCGTGAAGTTCACAAAATGTACGAGGCTGTGGTGGACGGGCCACCGTCCTTAGACGCTTCGGCTGATGCAGTCGAGGGTGGCTGGCAAGACATCCAATTGCCCTTACTCATAGATTGGCCGAACCGCCCCAAAAGCAAGGTGGATTGGGAACACGGCAAGCCCAGCCATACGCGGTGGCGTCGCAAGCCAGGTGCCACATTAGAAGGTGCAACCCGCGTTGAACTTCAACCCATCACAGGCAGGACCCACCAATTGCGTTTGCACATGATGGCCATTGGCCACGCCATATTGGGCGATGCTTTGTATGCCAGCCCAGAGGTTTGCGCGCGGGCACCTCGATTGCTGTTGCATGCCCGCCAGCTCAAGTTGCAACACCCGCTGACACAGGAATGGCTATCATTTGAGACTGCTGTTCCGTTTTAACAAGGTCCGTTTTTCATGACACAACATCTCTACGTTCTCACGGGTGGCTCTCGCGGTATGGGCTTGGCCATTGCAGAGCAACTTGTACAGCTAGGCAATACCTTGATTTGTATCTCTCGCAACCAGCAAGCCAGCTTGGCCGCTCAAGCACAATCACTTGGCGTGCACTTAGAGCAATGGACGCATGATTTGGCGGATGGTGCCACCGCTAGCTTGGCCTTGAAATCATGGTTAGC
>VFQS010003353.1_pt1 | contig 12269 bp, 13 predicted proteins | sample 3512361 | NCBI WGS metagenome assembly VFQS01 (sample SAMN10412375, study PRJNA504923) | tailings metagenome | isolation source: Relicate 1 Philex TSF3 active mining | place: Philippines
TCTATCTATGACAATGTCGAAGCTTCTGATCCAGCCTTATTTGATATCGATCATTTTGTACCACTTGCAGAGGCGTGGGATTCTGGTGCAAATCTGTGGCAAGATGATCAAAAAAAGCTTTTCGCCGAAGACTTAAGTGATCCAGACCATTTAATTGCAGTAAGTCGTCAATCAAATCGAAATAAAGGAGATAGAGATCCTGCTGAATGGTTGCCCATCCTGCCTGAAACTCATTGTTGGTATGTAACTACTTGGGTGAGTATTAAACATCGCTGGCAACTGGGCATGGATCAAGCAGAGTATGAGGCTATCGAAAGAATTCTAAATTCTTGTTAAAGAATTCTTAACATTCGAGTATTGCCTAAAGTATTAGGTTTAACTTTGTCCAGATCCAAAAATTCAGCAATTCCCACATCGTAAGACTCCAACAATTGCTGATAAACCGCTGCCTCAACGGGAGTTCCTTCAATTTCTTTAAATCCATGTGCGGCAAAAAAATCAGTTTCAAATGTTAAACAAAAAACTCTCTTAACACCTAAGTCGCGTGCTCTGTCTAGTAGTGCATTAAGTAATTTGGACCCATACCCTTTTCGCTGATATTCAGGAAAGATAGCCATAGTTCTAACCTCGGCAAGGTCTTCCCACATTACGTGAATTGCACCTGCCCCAATAATTCTGCCGTCTTCTTCGATTACCAAGAAGTCGGGAACATCTTCAAAAAGCGTTACTGTCGCTTTTGATAAAAGTCTTCTATCTGGTGCATAGGTGTCAACTAAGCGTCTTATCTCAAGAACATCTTTCGTGTTTGCTGGTCTAACTTGCATAATTTAGTTCGGCTTCACTAATGGAAATAAAACTGTGTCACGAATTCCTCTGCCGGTTAACATCATTAAAACCCGATCGATACCCATACCTTGGCCACCAGCTGGTGGCATTCCATACTCCAAAGCTCGTAAAAAATCCTCATCTAATTGCATCGCTTCCGCATCGCCCCCTGCTGCAAGTAAAGATTGTTCGGTTAGGCGTTTGCGTTGTTCAATTGGATCATTCAACTCGGTATAAGCCGTACCCACTTCTGCACCAAAAGCAACTAGATCCCATCTTTCCGCTAGCTCACTATCAGCTCTATGTTCTCTAGTCAGCGGGGAAACATCTTTTGGAAAATCTGCATAAAAAACTGGTAAACCAGTTGTGTCTTCTAGTTGGTGTTCATAGAGTTCAAGCACCACTTGTCCGCGAGTCCATTTAGGGTCGAGCTTTATTGATAATTTATCAGCAATACCAATCAATTTTTCAAAAGAAGTTTGCGAATCGATTTGTTCGCCGATTTTCTCACTGAGTCCTTCATAAACACTGATTCTTGGCCAATCTCCACTTAAATCAAACTCAGTAATGTTACCTTCGTCATCAAAATGGCGAGCAACCTGTTTTCCATAAACTGCCTCAGCTGCTTCTTGAATGATTTCTTGAGTTATCTTTTGCATAGTTGAATAATCACCATAAGCTTCATACATCTCGAGCATTGTAAATTCAGGATTATGAGAAGAATCGGCTCCTTCATTTCTGAAGTTTCTGTTAATTTCAAAAACTTTATCTACGCCACCTACTAAAAGTCGCTTTAAATAAAGCTCTGGGGCAATTCTTAAAAAAAGTTCCATGTCATAGGCATTGATATGAGTCTTAAAAGGGCGAGCATTTGCTCCACCATGCATTACTTGCAACATGGGAGTTTCTACTTCAATGAATCCTCTTTGTGTTAAAGAATTTCTAATACTTGCAACTACGGTTGAGCGAATATTAAGCATTTGGCGCGCTTCGTCTCTAACCAAAAGATCGACATAGCGCTGCCTGACCCTTGCTTCAGGATCATTTAGTCCTTTGTACTTATCAGGTAATGGGCGTAATGATTTTGCATTGAGCACCCAATTGCTCGCTCTAACTGTGAGCTCGCCTCGCTTAGTAGTAACAACTTCTCCCGTAATTCCAACCAGATCACCTAAGTCAATTTGTTCTTTCCATCTTTCAAGCTCTACTTCGCCAACAGAATCAGCCGCTAACATCACCTGAAGATCAATTCCAGACTCACGAATTGTCGCAAAAATAAGTTTTCCAGTTACTCGGTTGAGCATCACTCGACCAGCAACTTTTACAATTTTCCCGGTTCTCGCCTCTGGTTGAAGATCGTTAAATTCATTTCTTACTCGACCGAGCGAATAATCCGGTGAGAAACCGACTGGGTATGGATCGACCCCTGATTGAATTATTGAATCAAGTTTTTCTCTGCGGATTTGTTGCTGTTCGCTTAACTCTTCGCTCATAAGAAGAATAGGTTATCGGTTCTTTTCAAAAACTAATCGCAACCCTTCCAAGGTCAAATCAGGTTCATGATGCGTAATAGTTTCTGAAGTTTCAACTACTAAACCAGCAAGTCCACCCGTAGCAACCACTGCTGTTAACGGCCCAATTTCTTTGATGATCCGCTTCACGATTCCGTCTACCTGTCCAGAAAATCCATAGAGCGCCCCAGATTGCAATGCCTCGACCGTTCCTTTGCCAATCATACTTCTTGGTTTTGCAAATTCCACTTTTCTAAGTTGAGCAGCACGTGACGCAAGGGCATCTAGAGAGATTTCAATACCTGGAGCTAAGGCTCCACCAAGAAACTCACCCTTATCGCTTACCACATCAAAATTTGTGCTGGTTCCAAAATCAACCACCACGCTTGGCCCGCCATGTCTAGAAAATACTGCTAAAGAATTTGCAATTCGATCTGCGCCTACTTCTTTTGGATTATCGATCAAAACCGGAACTCCGGTCTTTATTCCTGGCTCAATGATTACTATTTTTACTTCTGGATAACCTTTAGCAAACATCGTTCGGAGTTCCGTTAATACTGCAGGAACAGTTGAGCAGAGAGAAATTCCGGTAATTTTTGGTTGTTCACGCAAAATACTATTAAAAGTCAGATTTAATTCGTCAGCAGTTGCTCTTGCATCTGTTTTTATTCTCCAAGAGTTGATTAAATTAGTTTCTTGATATAAGCCAATAACAATATTTGTATTTCCAACGTCTACCGCAAGTAACAAGGAGCTTCCTATTCTTCGATTGCCAAGTCTGCACCTATGTCCAAACTTGGAGCAGAGTGGGTCAGCGCACCAATTGCTAGGTAGTCAACACCTGTCTCGGCTACAGCACGAGCATTATTTAGAGTGAGCCCACCACTTGCCTCGAATTTTATATTTGGCCCGTAAGCAGACACCGCTTTTTTCATGTCTGAGATTGAAAAATTATCTAGCAAAATAAACTTTGCTCCCGCATCTATCGCTTCAGGTATTTGTTCTAACGAGTCAACTTCTACTTCAATTTCTTGATTAGTGATTTTATTTTTTAACTTTTTAAAAGCTTCACCAACTCCGCCAGCCACTAAAATATGATTATCTTTAATGAGCGCCGCATCGTTTAGTGAAAATCTATGATTAACCCCACCACCACAATGCACCGCATATTTTTCTAGATGTCTAAGCCCAGGAATAGTTTTTCTGGTATCTCGGATTTTTGCTTTAGTAGCAGCAACTTCAGCAACCCAAAGGCTTGTTGTTGTGGCGATTCCAGACATATGTGTTAAAAAATTTAAAGCTGTGCGTTCTGCGGTAAGCAGAGCTTGAGTTGGCCCTTTAATGGATAAAATGACTTGATCAGCAGAAATTTTCTGTCCATCTTGCACAAAAATATTTGCAACAATTTCATCGGCCAACAATTCGAAAACTAATTGTGCGACATGAACTCCAGAAATTATGCCTGATTCTCTAGCCACTAATTTTAAAGTAGAAATACTGATCTCTTCGATCGTTGCCAAGGTAGTGATATCTGGCCCGTCAGCTAAATCTTCACTTAGTGCTAATTCAACTAATGCCTGGACTAAATCAGGATTTAATCCATCATTTTGTAATGCTGATTTTGCGTTCATTTGGCGGCTAGCCTACAGGTCAATACTTTGGGTAGTTAATTTAATTCTGCCCTCTTGCATCTCGCCTTTTATGCGAAGCAGCCAATTTTTATCATCTCTATTTGGAAAATCTTGTCGCCAATGTGCTCCTCTACTTTCTTCACGCATTAAGGCGGCACTTGCAATAAAGGCGCTAACAGTAAATAGATTTGTTGCTTCCCATGCTTGGGTAGATCCATCTTGAGTTTTTTCACTTGCGGTCTCTTCAAGCTCTTTTAAGGTAGCAAGCAATCCAGCTTCATCTCTTATTGCTCCAGCTCCCTGAGTAGTTATTTTATTAATTTTTTTTCTTAGCTCACCTGAAATAAGTTCACCTTTAACATTAGATTCACCTGGTTCCATTTGCTTCGGTAAATCTTTAAAGTGATTACCTAGTCTGTTGGCAACCACTAATCCTTCTAGCAAGCTATTTGAGGCTAAGCGGTTCGCACCGTGCACTCCAGTATTAGCGGCTTCTCCCACTACAAAAAGTCCAGGGACATTAGTTTTGCCTGACATATCTGTTTGCACCCCACCCATTGAATAGTGCGCTGCAGGTACCACTGGGATTAAATCTTTTATCGGATCAATTGAAAACTTATTTAGAGATGACAAAATGTTTGGAAACCGTTTCATCCAAACGTCTTTCCCTAAACTTCTTCCATCTAGCCAGACATGGCCCTGCTTTGAATTTCTAATCTCTTCAACTACTGCGTGAGCAACAACATCTCGTGGAGCCAAGTCTTTCATCGGATGCAATGCGCTCATAAAAGGTTTTAAATTTTCGTTTAGCAAAACAGCGCCCTCACCACGTACTGCTTCACTAATTAATGGTTGCGAGCCTCGACTTTTTTCGCCAACCCAAAGTACTGTTGGGTGAAATTGCACGAATTCTAAATCTGCAACGCTGGCACCCGCTCGTAATGCCAAAGCCACACCATCGCCTGTGGCTACTAAAGGATTTGTAGTTTGTTCAAAAACCGCACTCAAGCCGCCAGTAGCAATAACCACTGCTCTACCTAAGGCTGCGCCAACTCCATCAATTAAGCCTTGGCCCATAACGTGCAAAGTCACGCCACAAATTCTTTGATTTTTGTCTTTTAATAGATCAAGAACTAATGCATGTTCAAAGATTTGAATTTTAGGATCAGCTAGCACGCTGGCCACCAGTGCACGTGAAATTTCTGCACCGGTTGCATCACCACCAGCATGAGCGATGCGATCTTGGCGATGCCCACCTTCGCGCGTCAAGGCAACGTTTCCTTGCGGGTCTAGATCAAAAACAGTACCAAGCGAAATTAAGTTTTCTATTGCTGCTGGCCCTTCTTGAACCAAAGTTTGAACCGCATTTTTATTGCAGAGTCCTGCACCGGCTTCTAAGGTGTCAATCAAATGTTGATTCGGTGAATCTTTTGGGCCTAAAGCTGCAGCAATACCACCTTGCGCCCAAGCGGTTGATCCAGTGGAAAGTAAATCTTTTGTTAGCAATAAAACAGATAAACCATTTTTTCTTGCATTAATTGCAGAACTCAACCCGGCAACACCAGAGCCAATTACAACTACGTCTGCTTGCACCGTCCATCCAGGTGCCGCGTGGTGAAGTTTTTCTACTATCTTAATCAATTTCGGTTCCCAAGTGGAATAAAACTGTTATCAATCAATCTAGTACTTCCGATTGTGACCGCAACTAAAAGCCAGCCGTGGTCGTTAGTAATAGTTTCTAATTTCTCATTTAGTAACTCAACATAATGAATTTTTATGTTTGGGTGTTCAAGTGCATCTCTAACTTGTTGTCGAATATCGACAAGACGTGCTCCAGCCACTGCTGCGTCATATCCTTGCGCAAGCGCTATTGGAATTTTCTTTGCAAGGAGTCTTTCCTCAGGTGAAAGCCGGCTATTTCTTGAGGAAAGCGCTAGTCCATCCGCCTCACGAATAGTAGGCCCAACTAATAAATTTATTGGAATATTTCTCTGCTTTACAAATTCTCTAATTACTAAAATTTGTTGTAGGTCTTTCTGGCCGAAAACTGCGTATTTGGGCATAACTAATTCAAATAATCTATTTACAACCGTTAAGACTCCATCAAAATGTCCAGGGCGATCCTTGCCTTCTAAAACCTCTCCCATAAATCCTGATTGGATTAAGTCAATTTTGGATTCTGGGTAAATATCTTTATAGTCCGGCGACCACAAAATATTTGCTCCGGCACTAGTTGCAATTAAGAAATCTTCTTTAAGATCTTTTGGATAATTTAGAAAATCATTCTCATCGTTAAATTGAGTTGGATTAACAAAATCGCTAACTACTACGCACCCATTCGGCCCAACGGTTGAGCGAGCTAGTTCTATGAGTGAAACATGACCTTCATGTAAAGCGCCCATGGTAGGAACCAAAGCAACTGCATCGCCCAAGTTGTTTAGAGCATTTCGCAATTGCAGATTACTTTTAACCAGTAATGTCATCTACAGATTCTAATTGTTCTAGGCAATTTTCTATTTTTCATCATCAGCTCTTTGAGGCACTTGGCATATTTTTTCTAACCACACTCCCAAAATTAGAAGCCAAAGCGCAAATAATGCTGTGACAAAAGCGTTAATTAACCTTTGAGTATTTGCCGGATTTCCAAGGTGAGGGATTAAAAAAAACGCTACACCTAGGTAAAAGCCAAAAAGTAATCCCCCAGTACGACTTGCCGCAAAAGCTAATGCAGTAGTTCGTGCGGCTACCAATGCATTAACTGGCTGAAGAGTGCCTCGGCTGTTTAAACGCTTTCTAAAGTTATTGCCCCAAAAAAGAATTGTCATATCTAAAAGAAAGACTGCTAATGCAGTGTTTAGATGAATAAAAATTAATCTGCTTGTTAAATTCTCATAAATGCTAGGGCCAAAAATTCCTAAAGACGCTCCTATTAAAAAAATCCAAAATAAATTAGATATTTTTGTCTTCTTCAAAATACCCCTAAAACTCTGAGTAAAATTCCAGTTTGCTGAAGTTCTTTAATTTAACAATATCTCTAACAGCTCCTCGGCCAACAAGAGTCGCTTCCGGATTAATCTCGAGCCAAGGCAGCAACACAAATGCCCTTTCGTGAGCTAGCGGATGCGGTAACTTTAGGTCGCTAGATTCTAAATTTTTGGACTCATAATCAATTAAATCGAGATCTAATGTTCTATCTCCCCATCGGATTGTTCTAATACGTTGATTATTTTTCTCTATTTTTTGAAGCTCTTTTAATAATTCAAATTCTAAAAAATTTGTTTCAACTTCAATTACCGCATTTAAAAAATAATTCTCAGCCACACCGCCTTCTGGTGCCGTGAGATAAATTTTAGACTTTCTCAATAATGAAGTCTCTTTGAGCTGATTGATTTCATTTAAAGCTGAACGCAAAAAAGCTAATCGATCTCCTTGATTTGACCCTAAGGCTATTACTGCGATCATTTAGTTTTTGTAATTTTTACTGATATGTCGGTTACTTTAACCTCTACTGGTGCTTGTGGTTTATGTAAGTTAACACTAACTTTCATGACTTTATCTAAATTTAAAATCTCATTGGCAATGTCGCTGGCTAATACTTCAATTAAATCTCGTCGAGTATTTTCAATAATATTTTTTACTTTTTTGGTTATTTCACCATAATCAAGTGCTTGATTAATATTATCGGTAGCGATTGCCTCAGTGGCATCGTAAAGAATCTCAAGATCAACTAAAAATTCTTGTCCATTAATTTTTTCGTGTTCAAAAACCCCGTGATATCCAAATGCACTTAAACCTAAGATTTGTATTTCAATTTCGCTCAAAGGATATCCTCAAAATATCTAGCAGCAACGATCGCGGCTTTGGTGCTTTTGGCTTCATGAACTCTAACTCCCCATATCTGTTCACTAGCAAGCTGGTAAGAAATTGCAGCAGTAGCAAAATCCTTAAATTCAATATCAGTCGCTCGCCTAGGGTCTAAGTCATTTAAGAAACGTTTTCGAGAATGTCCGATCAATATCGGAAACCCTATTGATTTAAATTTTGACAAGTTTTGCAAAATTGTCCAATTATGAACTGCCTGCTTAGCGAATCCCAAACCCGGATCAATGATTAAGTCTTGTCGCTTGATACCGGCACTTAAAGCTTTATCAATTTGAGTTTTCAATTCTTCAATTACCTCTTTAACTACATCTTGGTAAATTGCAAGAGAATCCATTTCTTTAGATTGACCCCGCCAATGCATCAATATGTATTTAGCTCCTAATTCAGCTACTGTTTCATACATTCTGTCATCGGCTTTACCACCGCTCACATCATTTACATACTTAGCGCCAACTGCTATAGCAGCTCTAGCAACTTCAGATCGCATTGTGTCAATGCTTACCGTTACACCTTCGCTTACCAAGCTGGTAATAACTGGAATAACTCTGCTTAGTTCAATTTCACTACTTATTCTTTCTGCACCAGGCCTAGTGGATTCTCCACCCACATCTATCACATCGGCGCCATCACTGATTAGTTTTTTTGCCTGCAATAAAGCGCTATCTAGTGTTAAAAAATTTCCACCGTCTGAAAATGAATCTGGAGTTACATTTAAAATTCCAAAAATTAATGTACTAGCCAAATTTTACTCTGCGTTCATATTTGTTGAGCTATAAGCGTCATTGCCTCATGTCGTAGAGAGGGATCTTGCAGGCTACCTCGAACAACTGAAGTTGTGGTGCGTGCTTCAGATTTATTTACACCTCGCATACTCATGCAAAAATGTTCACAATCCATAACCACAATTACACCGCTCGGTTGCAAGATTCTCATCAAGGCATCGGCAACTTGAGAATTCAATCGCTCTTGTACTTGAGGCCGCTTTGCATAAACATCCACTAACCTCGCAAGTTTTGAAAGTCCAGTGATCTGCCCAGAGTTATTTGGAATATAACCCACTGTTGCACTACCTACAAAAGGTAATAAGTGATGTTCGCAAGTAGAAAAAACTTTAATATTTCTAACTAAGACCAATTCGTTATGATTCAAGTCAAAAGTGGTTGCCAGAATTTTTTCAGGAGTTTGAAAAAGTCCGGCGTACATTTCTTTGTATGCACGCGCAACTCGAGCTGGGGTATCGCGAAGCCCGTCACGATCGGGGTCTTCACCAATCCCAATCAATATTTCACGAACAGCCTTTTCTATTCTTATTTGATCGAATGGTGTTCGTTGACTCGGATCTATATCCGCCAATGGATCAGCCGTAGGGCTGATTCGTGTCTCTTCCATTTAACCTATTTTGGTTTAGTGGCTTTACTCTTAGTTACACTCGTAGGTTTTTTGCTGCTTTTTTCAAGTTTTACTGGTGGTTTGCTAGATGGTTTCCGCTTCGTGGAACCAGTCCATGCCGGACGAGCCGGTTGCAGCTTAAGTTTAGAAAAAATTTCGGCAATTTCTTCTTTGTTTAAAGTTTCTTTTTCCAATAAAGCTAGAACTAAATTGTCTAAAACCACGCGATTCGTTTCAAGAATCTTAAATGCTTCGAAATGTGCATTCTCGATTAGCGCTCTTATCTCTTCATCTATAACTGCAGCAATAGCTTCAGAATAATCTTTTTGATGCATTAAATCTCTACCTAGAAATACGTCTTGCCCGGTGGAGCCATACTTAATTGCACCGAGTTTTTCATTCATTCCAAATTGAGTGACCATCGCTCTCGCAACTTGCGTAGCTTTCTCAATATCGTTGCTTGCTCCAGTTGTTGGGTCATGAAAAACTAATTCTTCGGCAGCTCTTCCACCTAACATGTAGGCAAGTTGATCCAACATTTGATTCCGAGTGTTTGAATACTTATCTTCATCCGGCAAAACCATTGTGTAACCTAAGGCTCGACCGCGAGGCATAATCGTAATTTTGTGTACTGGGTCTGTATTTGGTAAAGCTGCAGCAACTAACGCATGGCCGCCTTCATGATAGGCAGTAACAAGTTTTTCATGTTCGCTCATTAGCCGAGTTTTCTTTTGAGGCCCTGCAACTACCCGATCAATGGCTTCATCCATGATTTTTCGATCAATTATTTCTTTTTTCTCACGAGCTGTTAAAAGAGCTGCCTCATTTAAAACATTTGCTAAATCAGCACCAGTAAAACCTGGGGTTCTACGAGCAACATCTAACAAATTTACATCTTTTGCAATTGGTTTACCTTTGGCATGAACCTCTAGAATTTGCTCTCGACCTTTTAGATCAGGTCGCTCTACCGCAATTTGTCGATCAAATCTTCCAGGTCTTAATAAAGCCGGGTCTAAAACATCTGGCCGGTTAGTGGCGGCAATTAAGATGACGCCCACCGATACATCAAAACCATCCATCTCTACTAATAACTGATTTAGAGTTTGTTCGCGTTCATCATGACCGCCACCCAAGCCCGCACCGCGTTGTCGACCCACTGCGTCAATTTCATCGACAAAAATTATTGCTGGTGCACTTTGCTTAGCTTGTTCAAATAAATCACGAACACGACTTGCGCCAACACCGACAAACATCTCAACAAAATCAGATCCTGAAATTGAAAAGAAGGGAACTCCCGCTTCGCCAGCAACCGCCCTCGCTAAAAGCGTTTTTCCGGTTCCGGGTGGGCCATAGAGCAAAACGCCTTTAGGAATCTTGGCACCGACAGCTTGAAACTTAGCTGGTTCAGCCAAAAATTCTTTGATCTCTTCTAGTTCTTCAACTGCTTCATCTGCGCCTGCCACGTCAGCAAAAGTGGTTTTCGGCATATCTTTGTTTAAAGATCTTGCCTTTGCTTTACCAAAAGCCATTAATCGATTTCCGCCACCCATTTGCGATAAGAAAAAGAATAAAATTAAGACGATTATTGCGATAGGGATTAAAGAAACGAGTAAATTTACAAATAGGTTATCTTTTGGTACTAACGTGTCATAGCCATCTCGTGTTAAAGCGCCAGAATCAACCTTGCTTTGTAGTAATTTTTGAAGTTCAACACCTTGTCCTGAAATGAAATCGGCTTGAACCTTTTCACCATTTTTTAAGACAATTTCAATTCTTTGATCACGGTCAATCAGAGTTACCTTAGAAGCCTCATTATTTGAAATAGTAGAAACAGCTTCTGCGGTAGTTATCTTTTTTGCGGCATTTGCAGAGGAAACTAAATTACTACCAATTAAAATCAAAAAAATCGCAATAAAAATCCAAAAAATCGGACCTCTAAAAAGTTTTTTCAAATTCATCGTAAGGGTTTTTTAGCCCCTTACCTCCTAATTAATACAGTATCTTTTTCAGGTTCCAATGCTATTAGAACGCCTTAGTTTCCAGAATAGACGTCCGGATGCAAACTCGCTACCGAGCGAAGATTTCGATACTTCTCTGCATAATCCAGCCCATAACCCACAACAAACTCATTAGGAATATCGAATCCAATGTACTTAGGTTCAAGATCAACAGTAAGTGCGTCGGGTTTCCTTAAAAGCGCCATTACTTCAACAGATGCTGGCCCACGAGATACTAAATTTTTTTGTAGCCAAGAAAGAGTTAGTCCAGAATCAACAATATCCTCAACGATCAAAACATTTCTGTCTTTTATATCTTGATCTAAGTCTTTGAGAATTCTCACTACTCCGCTTGAAGTTGTACCATATCCATAAGATGAAACAGCCATCCAATCCATTTCTACATGCCGAGTCATCGCTCTTGCTAAGTCAGCCACCACCATGACTGCTCCCTTGAGAACTCCCACTAAAAGTAAATCTTTGTCTTTATAGTCAGACTCGATTTGCCCTGCAACATCTTTCAATCGCGCTTGGATTTGAGCTTCAGATAACAATTCTGTAAGTAAGTCTTGCTTAATATCCTGCGCGTCCATCTGTTCCTCTCAAATTAGTTTGCATTAATTTCGATTCTGCTATTAATTCTTAGTGCCCTTAACTTACCTGGTAGTGCCACAGCTCCTTGGCCATGCCAATTTTCAACCAATTGGTTAACCGCCTCAATATGAGAATAAGCGACTGATGCAGCCGGCGCTCCCGCATTCAGGATCATCGCTCGAATAATTCTGGTACGGATGGCCTTAGGTTGTATCTCGAGTGCAGGAACAGGAGCACTTGTTTCAATATTGTTCAGTGTCATCACATCTTTGCAGATTAAATCCAAAGCCTTGTTGTCATCTCTAACTTGAATGGCAGTTCGATCAATTGCTGCAAAACTACTTTCACCTAAGACTTCTTTGATAACAGGCAATAAATTGTGCCTTATTTTGCTTCGCAAAAATTTATCTGAATAATTCATAGGGTCATCCCAAGAGATC
>VFQS010003355.1_pt1 | contig 12267 bp, 13 predicted proteins | sample 3512361 | NCBI WGS metagenome assembly VFQS01 (sample SAMN10412375, study PRJNA504923) | tailings metagenome | isolation source: Relicate 1 Philex TSF3 active mining | place: Philippines
TAACACCGATAAGCAGGGGAGACGTTATTGTCTTCCGTGATCCAGGAGGTTGGCTCGGTTCAATCTCCAACACTCCCAAGGAGCCTATTCAGGAGCTGAGTGACTTTGTCTTGGGAACCTTTGGCATCACAGCTCCTGATTCAGCCGAGCACCTCGTCAAAAGGGTCATCGGTCTTCCTGGCGACAGAGTTATTTGCTGTGATGCCGATGGAAAAGTCACGGTCAACGGCAAAGCACTCACTGAGCCATATATCGGTGAAAACAATCCCTCAGACCTAGTTTTTGATGTGACGGTTCCTGAAGATTCCTACTGGGTCATGGGGGACAACCGACCGAACTCCACTGATTCGAGATATCACCAAGACCTACCAACTGGAGGGTTTGTTCCCAGATCGGTAGTGGTTGGCAATGCTTTCATCATCAGCTGGCCAATCGAAAATTGGATCTGGTTGAGTAACTATCCGGAAACCTTCGTTGACGTTCCCAACCCTTGAGTTTGAGCGCAAACTCCTAGAAACTCACTCAGTTGTCATCGGAATTGATGAGGTCGGTCGTGGCTCACTGGCTGGCCCAATAGCCGTTGGAGCATTTGTCGTCACAACAGAGCTTCTTGAAATGCAGCCATCAGGACTAAAAGATTCCAAACTGATTCCCGAACCAAAGCGAGCACCACTCGCTGAGGAAGTTAGGTCTTGGGGATCAAGCGCTGTTGAGTTTGTTGGGGCCGAAATAATCGATCAGCACGGAATTATCCATGCGCTAAGAACAGCTGGTCTTGCCTGTTTAGAAAAACTAAATCTCACAAACCCGGCGATACTGCTAGATGGAAATCAAAACTGGTTGGGACTTACAAGCGTGACCATCAGGACCAAGGCCGACAGAGACTGCGCTTCGGTTTCTGCGGCATCGATAGTGGCTAAGGTCGAAAGAGATCAGCTCATGACCAAGTTGCATGAGCAGTATCCGGAGTATGACTTTGCATCGAATAAGGGCTATAGCTCAGCGAAACACATCCAGGCCCTTAGAGAGCACGGTCCCTCGCCAATTCACAGAAAGACTTGGCTCACCAACATATTGGCCGAGGGTCTTTTCTAACCGCTGGCTAAAGCTCCAAGCTCCATCAGCTCGATTCCTCTTGTTAGACCAGCTGGCAATTCCTTTTTCACAAGCTCTAGAGCAATCTCTCTGGCTCTTTCGATTACTTCGCCATCTCTGGTGACCTTCAGCATCTTTAGTTGACTTGCTCTACCAGATTGGTCTTCGCCTAGAACATCACCCTCGCCTCGCAATTCAAGATCTATCTCGCTGAGTTTGAAGCCGTCGGTGGTCTCAACCAGGGCAGCCAATCTTCTTTGGGAAATCTCATCCTCGCTGCCCGTCACCATTAGGCAAATACTCCTACTGCTTCCTCGACCAACTCTTCCCCTGAGCTGGTGCAGCTGAGAGATGCCAAATCGATCAGCATCCAAAATCACCATCACGGTTGCATTGGGAATATTCACTCCAACTTCAATGACAGTGGTGGCAACCAGAACATCCAGCTCACCGGCTGCAAAGTGCAGCATTACGTTCTGCTTTTCTTCGCTTGCAAGCCGGCCATGCAGAAGACCAATTCGAGCACCGGCAAGGGCAGGATTTTTCGCCAGTGAGAGATAAACATCGCTGGCTGCTGCCGCAGGGGTTGTCTCAGACCCCAGAACGCTCTCTTCGTATTCTTTTCCACTGATTCTTGGGCAGACCACAAATGCTTGACGACCAAGGGCAATCTCTTCAGCAACTCGCTGCCAAACCCTTGACACCAAGGCTGGGTTAGCAACCGGGATCAGGTGGGTTTCGATTAGTTGCCTATCCTTGGGAAGTTCCCTGAGAGTTGAAACCTCTAGGTCACCAAAGACTGTTATGGCAATAGTTCTCGGGATGGGGGTGGCGGTCATCGTGAGGACATGGGGGATGTTCTTGCCCTTGCCTTTGATGGCCTCCCGCTGCATAACCCCAAATCGATGCTGCTCGTCAATTACCACCATTGCCAGATCGGCAAACTGAACCTTGTCAGCAAAGAGGGCATGGGTGCCAACGGCAAGCAGGCATTTGCCGCTTGCTAGATCAAGAAGCGACTTCTTTCTCTCTGACTGACTCATACTGCCTGTCAATAGCCTCACCCCTAGCCGAGCAGTTAGTTCTGGTCCCAGAGTTTTTCTGATTGACTCAAAGTGCTGCTCGGCTAGCACCTCAGTTGGAGCTAGCAGGACCGACTGATAGTTCTTGGCTGCAGCCAGCAGGATGGACCTAATGGCGACCACCGTCTTACCCGAGCCCACCTCACCCTGGAGGAGTCTGTGCATCGGCCTGCCACTTGCCAGATCTGTTTCTATTTCACCAATTACTTTCTGCTGGGAGTCGGTTAGAGAAAACCCAAGCACTTTTTCAAATTCCATGGCCAAGCTGGCATCATTCAAGATGGTTGCCTGTTGACCTGCATACCCCTCGCGTTTTTTGGCAAGTGATACCTGTAGCAGTAGTGCTTCATGAAACTTGATGCTCTTTCTGGCGTCGATGAAGTCCTGATCTCTGAGCGGTTTGTGAATCTTTGTTATGGCATCAGTAAGAGAAATGACTTTTTCTTTCTCCAAGACATCTTTTGGGATTAGCTCATTAATCTGAGCAATCGGCATTACCTGAGCGACGGCCTTTTGGATTTTCCAACTGGGCAGAGCTGCTGTTGCGGGATAGACAGGAATGGGAAGCTCTGCCCAAGCTTTAGCGTCCTCATCGGCAAGCTCTTCGAAGAGCTCATAGTCAGGGTGCGTTAGCTGAAACTTTCCAGAGAAGATGCCAACCTTGCCGCTAAATAGACCTCTTCGGCCCTTGGTTAGCTCATCCTTGCGCCAGGCCTGACCAAAGAAGGCGAGAGAAAGGGGAGAGGTGCCATCAGAGATAGTTGCCTCGAGGATGTGGCCACCGCGTCCTTTGGTGTAGCGGGCAGCAACTGAGACAATTTCACCCACGACCGTTGCTACTTCACCAACTGGAAGATCTGCAATCTTGGTCAGCTCACCCCGCTTTAGATACCTGCGGGGATAATGCTCTAGCAGCTGACCCACGTATTCAATACCGAGCTGCTTGGCAAAAGCGCGAGAGGTTTTCTCGCCCAGCAGGGCAAGCTTCTCGGACTTTTCTAGCACCTAACAATCTTGGACTCATCCAGTGACTGTTATGGCTAGGCTCACCTTGTGAGCAGGATAATCTCAGGCCTGGCAGGCTCTCTAAGACTGTATGCAGCTTCCTCTCAGACCAGACCAACCTCTGACCGAGTCAAAGAAAGTGTTTTTGCATCCCTGGAGTCGATGGGTGCCATTGAGAATGCTGGGGTTCTAGATCTCTTTGCCGGTAGCGCTGCTTTGGGATTGGAAGCCCTATCCCGAGGGGCGAGCTCTCTGACACTGGTGGAGAAATCTCGCCAGGCATTCGAAGTTTGCAAAAAGAACAAGGAGCTTTTTGAGATAGCTCTTTCCCATCAGCAGGTGAGAAAGCATATTGAGCTGAAGAACACCGATGCTCACAATTACCTAAAGTCCTCAGAAGAGATTTTTGATCTGGTGTTTATTGATCCTCCCTATGACTTTGCTGATGAAAAGATTGCCCGTCTATTGGTTGAACTTAGACCGCTGCTTTCGAAAGAGGCGGTAGTTGTTCTAGAAAGAGGCAAGCAGTCAAATGCTGCATATGAGAGGTTTGATGTTGTCAACCAAAAAGGTTATGGCGACACCTCTGTGTTTTTTCTTAGACCGATCTCTCAATAGGTCCGGTGTAGACCTGCTGCGGTCTTCCGATTCTGGTGTGGGTGTCCTTCATCATCTCTCGCCAGTGAGCAATCCAACCTGGTAGTCGACCAATAGCGAACAGCGGAGTGAACATCTTTGGTGGGAAGCCCATGGCTTTGTAGATGACGCCTGTGTAGAAGTCAACGTTTGGATAGAGCTTTCTCTCCACGAAGTACTCATCGGCAAGGGCAGCAGCCTCCAGTTCCTTTGCGATATCCAGCAGCGGGTCACTGATGCCCAGCTCGGTTAGAACCTTGTCCGCGGTTGCCTTCACAATCTTGGCTCTTGGATCAAATGACTTGTAGACGCGGTGACCAAAGCCCATCAGGCGAATGCCCTCTTCTTTGTTCTTCACTCGCTCAACGTATTTCTTTACGCCCTCACCAGAATCCTGGATGAACTGAAGCATCTCCAGCACAGCTTCGTTGGCACCACCGTGGAGCGGACCGAAGAGTGCATTTACACCAGCCGAAACCGAAGCAAAGAGGTTTGCCTGGGAGGATCCGACAAGTCTCACTGTCGAGGTTGAGCAGTTTTGCTCGTGATCGGCATGGAGTAGAAGCAGAGTGTCTAGAGCACTGGTGACAGTTGGGTTCTGCACATACTTCTCAGCCATGTTGCCAAAGGTCATGCGCAAAAAGTTCTCAACCATATTTAGTGAATTATCTGGATACATCAGAGCTTGGCCGATTGAGGTCTTGTGAGCATATGCAGCCAGCACCGGCACCTTAGCCAGCAGACGAATGGTCGAAAGTTCAACCTGCTCTTGGTTCTTAGGATCTAGGGAATCTGGGTAGAAGGTCGAAAGAGCTGAGATACCAGCCGAAATAACTGTCATTGGATGGGCAGACTGCGGGAAAGAGCGGAAGAAGTCTTTCAGGTCCTCGTGCAGCAGGGTGTGGCGACGAATCTTCTGATCAAACTCATCTGCCTGGTCCTTGGTTGGTAGCTCCCCATAGATAAGTAGGTAGGCGACATCCAGGAAGCTCTTCTTCTGAGCCAGCTGCTCAATTGGGTAACCCCGATAGCGCAGGATCCCCTTTTCACCATCGATGTAGGTAATGGCGCTCTTAGTTGAGGCGGTGTTTACAAAACCCTGGTCAAAGGTGGCAAGGCCAGTGGCGGCCATCAGGCTGGAAATGTCGATGCCACTGTGGCCCTGGGTGGCTGCCACGACCGGCAGCTCGGTCTCAGTGGACCCAACTCGAACAAAAACCTTTGGATTTTCCGCAGTGGTCAAATCTTCCCAACCTTCCTGACAAATCCCTAGCCTAGAGCAGATTTAGCCCTGTTCTAAAACTGTTCACAAAGCTGTAACAGGGGTGTGAAGGGCCCTTAGTTCTTTGATGCCCCTGGGGTTTAGACTGACCGCCATGGACGAGGAATTCGAGGACTACGACAGAGACGCCGAAGTTTCGCTCTATCGCGAATATCGCGATGTTGTGAAGATGTTCCGCTACGTCGTTGAAACCGAGAGAAGGTTCTACCTCTGCAATGAGGTTGAGCTCAAGCGAATCGACACCGCCACCGACTTCTATTTTGAGATAAACATGCAGGATGTCTGGGTCTGGGATATCTATAGAACCGATCGGTTTGTGAAGCAGGTCAAAGTCATGACTTTCAAGGATGTCAATCTCGAAGAAATTGGCAAGCGGGATATTGAAATCCCAGAAGAGCTAGCAGTTGGCGATAAGCCCTAGTTATCCACAGATTTAGTTTTCTCAATCAAACTTCATTGAATTAGCTGCAACATCTTCCAAAAGGAAGATTTATGCAGACTACATTCGAGCAAGAACAAACCATTCTCTGGTCACTGCTGCATGAACCAGGAGATGCCCTCGCAAGGCTTATCTTTGATCAACGAGGAATTCAGGCAATTGCAGATTTCAAAGACAAAAGTGCACTAAGCCTCTGGCCAGAGCTGGTTCCCGAAGAATACAAAAGCCAAATTCCAGACTTGGTTGAACGAATATCTCTTCGACTTCCGCATCGCAATGAAATTGCCGTGATTGAAAGAGCCATTAGATGGAATGCCAGACCAGTCTTTCCAGACGATGCACCAGGACTCTTTGAAAAACTAAATGATCTATCCCCGCATCAGCCATATCTCCTCTGGGTGGCTGGTGATATTTCTTTTTTGGAATCAGAATCTGTAGCGGTAGTCGGCAGTCGAAGACCCTCCGAGGTTGGTTTGACTAACACCAAAAGAATCATCGAGCGAGTAAATCTGCCAGTGGTATCAGGCGGAGCTCTCGGGATTGATTCCGCTGCCCATCGAGCAGCATTGGATTTGGGGATTAAGACCGCAGCCTTTATGGCCGGTGGTTTAGATAGGGCTTATCCGCAGGTGAACTGGGATTTGTTCCATCAAATTGTGCAGAAGGGTGGAGCAATGATTAGTGAGCTTGCCTGCACCACAGCTCCAACCGGATTTCGGTTTCTGCAACGAAATCGACTGATTGCTGCCGCAACCAACTCGACATATGTTGTCGAAGCAGGTTTTCGCTCTGGCTCGAAGAACACAGCCAGTCATGCCAGGCAGCTTGGCAGGGGCGTCTATGCCGTGGCTGGACCGATTGGCTTTGCTCCTGCTGCCGGTTGCAATCACCTAATTTCATCGGGGATTGCGGATCCAATTTGGCTATCGGGAGAAAACAAATTCCATCCCAGCCAAATCAAGCGCAGAGTCGATGATGCCATCCTCAATGGCGCTAAGAGCATCGAGGAAATAGCGAGGGAGTCAGGCGTCAGCCTCAGGGATGTCCGAGGAATTTTGACTCGCTAGCCTAATCTGGCTGTGTGGAGAAATCGCTCAATCTATTTCTTTCCTCCTTGCAATCAAGAGGGATGAGCGAAAACACGCTCAAGGCATACCGTGCTGATTTGAGCGACTTGATTCAGTTTTTGGAAGATAAAAAACTTGAGCTCTCTCTGGAATCCTTGCGCGAGTGGATGTGGCGGCTCTCAGAGGCTGGTGCCACCAAGAGCACAATGGCCCGCAAGACATCAAGTGCCAAAGCCTTCACAGAGTTTCTCTATCAGCGCGGCGAGTTAGACACCGACCCGGGACTTCGTCTCAAGGCTCCCAAACTCGACAGAACCCTTCCCAAGGTTGCAAGTGAAAGATCGTTAGCGGAGGTTTTTGAAAGACTTGCCCAGAAAGCAAAAGAAGAAGATCCATCGGCGCTCAGGGATCTGTGTGCTTTTGAGCTTCTCTATGCCACCGGAATGCGCGTCAGTGAGTTAGCTGGCTTAAACATTTCGGAAATTGATTTTTCAAGAAGACTCCTCAGGGTCACAGGAAAAGGCAACAAACAGCGGATGCTTCCCTATGGTCAGGCTGCGCATAACGCCATTGATCTTTGGCTCCGAAAGGGCAGACCAAAGTTTGAGATTTCATCATCGGGTGATGCACTTCTACTGACTTCTCGAGGCAAGAGGGTTGGAGTAAGGCAGCTTTATTCGCTGGTTGCCAATCAACTTGCGCAGACTCCAACTGGAGCTGCAGGACCCCACACACTTCGTCACTCTGCCGCCACTCATCTACTCGATCACGGAGCCGACCTTAGAGCTGTTCAAGAAATACTCGGCCATGCATCCCTTGCTACAACTCAGATCTACACACACGTCTCTGTTGAAAGGCTAAGAGATGCATTCGAGCAGGCGCATCCGAGGGCCTAGGAAACAATCACGCTGGGTTTGATTTTTGAAACAAACAGCAGGGGATTTAGATAACCGAATTTGCTTCTGACAGAGAAGTGAACACAGCCATCACAGTGAGACTTGTATTCGTCATCGGCCTGGCAGGCAAACCCAAATGCTTGGCCTTTTTCTATTTCTTCGCCGTTTAATATCTCGCTGCAGACAGGTTCAAAGGAAGCAAGAAGTCCAGAGGCACTTCTCAGTGTCACTACCTGCCTATCAACCACTTTGCCAACAAAGTGAATCTCTCCAGCAAAGGGTGCATAGAGAGTTTCATGGGTTTCGACTTTCATATCGATTCCACGGTGTCCCTTGCCCCAACTCTCGGCTGGTAGGTAGAAGTTTGAGTAGTGCCTATCCACAAAGTCAGGAATTGGGCTTGCCCATATTTCAGGGGAACGCACTGGCTGGGAGAGGGTGGAGATGATCACGCTGAGAAAGGCTAAAATTCGGAACATTTGACTACCCTGCAGCTTTGCTTCAACTAGTGAATAGCGTCCTGGAAGAGCAGTGGAAAAAGCCCAGTTTCGCTGTTATGCTGACAATACGCCTTCCTTCTGGGAAGGCGAATTCGCGCAAGACCAATAAATCCCGAATAGCTCGGTCCCTCACGGGGGTTCTATCGGTAGGTCTTGCCAGGGGCTATGGCAACCGCCACAGCCAGAAACTGAGTGGACACTTTTGTGTCCAAAGGAGTGCCTTATGGCCAGCGTAACCATGCGCCAGCTGCTAGATGCAGGTGTCCACTTCGGACACCAAACTCGCAGATGGAACCCAAAAATGAAGCGGCATATTCTCACCGACCGCTCCGGCATCTACATCATCGACCTGCAGCAGTCAGTTGATTACATCGACAAGGCATATAACTTTGTCCGTGATCTGGTTGCTAATGGTGGATCAATCATGTTTGTCGGAACCAAGAAGCAGGCTCAGGAGCCAATTGCGACCGAAGCTCTGCGTGTGGGACAGCCATACATCAATCAGAGATGGCTGGGTGGACTACTAACAAACTTCTCAACTGTTGCTAAGCGCATACAGCGCCTAAAGGAACTTGAGACATATGACTTTGAAGACCCAACCAAGTCGGGACTAACTAAGAAGGAACTTCTCATGCTGCAGCGTGAGAAGGAGAAGCTTGAGAAGTCTCTTGGCGGTATTCGCAATGTTCACAAGACCCCGAGTGCTATCTGGGTAGTGGACACCAACAAGGAGCACCTGGCTGTCACCGAAGCTAGAAAGCTTGGCATCCCAGTGATTGCAATCCTTGACACCAACTGCGACCCAGATGAGGTCACCATTGGTATTCCAGGTAACGATGACGCGATTCGTTCCATTGAACTTCTAACCAAGATCATTGCTGACGCAGCTGCTGACGGCATGATTGCTCGCCACAACAAGGGTGGTGCTGAAGCTGAGCCTCTGGCTGAGTGGGAGCGCGAACTACTTGAAGGAGAGAAGCCTGCTGAGGCTAAGACCGAAGAGAAGGCGGCCGAATAATGGCTAACTACACAGCAAGCGATGTGAAGGCTCTGCGCGAAAAAAGCGGAGCCGGAATGATGGACTGCAAGTCTGCACTCGATGAGGCTAACGGCGACATCGAGAAGGCATTCGAACTTCTGAGGCTTAAGGGTCTTAAGGGCGTGTCTAAGCGCGAGGGAAGAGCAACTTCCAACGGCCTGGTGGTAGCGCGAGTTGCTGGCGGCAAGGCCATGCTGCTTGAGCTTGCCTGCGAGACTGACTTTGTTGCCAAGGCCGAGAACTTTGTTGCCCTGGCCGAAGAGATTGCCGATGCAGCTTTTGCATCAGGTGCAAAGGATGTTGCAACCGCACTCGCCTCTTCAACCGGTGGCAAGAGTGTTGCTGATGCAATTACCGATCAGGCCGCAATTATGGGCGAAAAGGTTGAGCTCAGAAGAATTGCCGTGGTCGAGGCCAATGGTGTTGACGCCTACCTTCACAGAACTAGTCGCGACCTTCCTCCTCAGGTTGGTGTGCTACTGGGCTATGAGGGTTCAGCGACCGACACAGCTCACGATATTGCTGTCCACATCGCTGCCTTCAGCCCTCAGTACCTAAACCGCGATGAGGTTCCTGCAGACGTGGTGGCCAAGGAGCGGGAGATCGCTACTGAGACTGCTCGCAACGAGGGCAAGCCTGAGGCAGCACTGCCAAAGATTGTCGAGGGAAGGGTCAATGGCTTCTTCAAGGACACCTGCCTGGTCGATCAGGACTTCGCCAAGGACAACAAGCTTTCGGTCGGTAAGGTTGCCGAGCAGGCTGGACTGAAGCTGACCAGCTTTGTCCGCTTCCGCGTCGGAGCCTAGTAGCAAGCTAGCTTTCAAGGGGTCTGGTTCTAACCAGGCCCCTTTAGCTTTCCCCCTAGGATTGTCTCGGGATTGGCTCTTGGAGGTTGCACGGTGGCAAAAAAGCGCAGGGTATTACTAAAACTCTCCGGTGAGTCCTTCGGCGGGGGATCCCTCGGGGTTAACCCAGATGTTGTCTCCGAGATAGCCAAAGACATAGCTGCAGCAGCCAAGGATGTCGAAATCGCCATCGTGGTGGGCGGCGGTAATTTCTTCCGCGGAGCAGAGCTTTCTAATCGCGGTATGGATCGCGGGCGAGCTGACTACATGGGAATGCTCGGAACCGTGATGAACGCACTAGCTCTGCAGGACTTCATGGAGCAAGCAGGAGCCTCGGTAAGAGTTCAGACTGCAATCTCCATGGCTCAAGTTGCGGAGCCCTATCTACCCCTTAGAGCAATCCGTCACCTGGAAAAAGGAAGAGTTGTAATCTTTGGTGCTGGAGCTGGTCTTCCATATTTCTCAACTGATACCGTCGCGGCTCAACGGGCTCTGGAGATTCATGCCGATGAGGTTTTGGTTGCCAAGAATGGCGTTGATGCCGTCTACACGGCTGACCCCAAGAGAGATCCAAGCGCAACCAAGCTGACTGAGATTGGTTATCAGGAAGCCTTGGTGAAGGGGTTGAAAGTGGTTGATGCCACAGCCTTCTCACTCTGCATGGACAATCGAATGCCGATGCGAGTGTTTGGCATGAAAGATGTTTCTGCTGCTCTTTTGGGCAAGCAGGTTGGAACCTACGTCAAACCATAGTGCTTAGGAAATAGAAAAATGATTCAGCAGATTTTGGCCGAGACCAAAGAAAAAATGGACAAGGCGCTCGAGGCTACCAAGGAAGACTTTGCGTCTGTTAGAACCGGCAGAGCTAACCCAGCGATGTTTCAAAAAGTCATGGTCGACTATTACGGAACCCCAACCCCACTTTCTCAGCTAGCTGGAATTCAAAATCCAGAGGCCAGATCAATCATCATCTCGCCCTATGACAAGGGTGCAATGGCGGGCATCGAGAAGGCACTTCTGGCAATGCCAAATCTTGGAGCACAACCAAACAGTGATGGCAACATCATTCGGATTAATCTTCCAGAACTGACCGAGGAGCGCCGCAAAGAATACGTGAAGCTAACTCGCGACAAGGCAGAGCACGGCAGAGTTTCAGTTCGCAATATTCGCCGTAAGGCAAAAGAAGACCTAGAAGCGCTCAAGAAAGATGGCCAAGCTGGTGAGGATGAGATAGAGCGTGCCGAGAGAGAGCTCGAGAGCATCACTAAAGCGCATGTTGACAAGATTGATGAGGCGCTGAAAAACAAAGAGGCCGAACTTCTCGAGGTCTAATTGGAGAATTCAAAAACCCGCACACTGGGCCCAAGACTAATTGTTGGGTTCAGCCTGGGTGGTGTTTTTCTTCTGTCCCTGCTTCACCCACTTGCCTTCACCACGTGGGCTGCCTTTGCTGCATTCATGGCAGCTAGAGAGCTGACCACAGTCCTTCGCCAGTCTGGTTGGAGAGTTCCCAAGCTTGCCCCACTGGCAGCTCCGGTAATTCTCTACTCGACATTCTTTTTTGGAACAGTCGGTCAGTGGTTTGCGCTAATGGGATCGATGGCGGTTTTGGTTTCAATCAGATCCTTGGAGTTGATTTTTGGAAAACAGTATGTGGGGCCAAAATTCGCACTGAGAGATTTTGGTGCGATTGGTTTTCAACTGGTCTATGTCCCACTGCTTCTTAGCTATGCGGTCTTGATGATTAATTCCGACAGGGGAACCATCTGGGTATTCTCACTCGTAATAACCGTCGTGATGATTGACTCCTTTGGTTACCTGGTTGGCAGATTCTTTGGCAAGACCAAGTTGATTCCAACCATCTCTCCCAAAAAGACCTGGGAGGGATTCTTGGCTTCGGTAGTGGGTGCTGTTGCCGGTGGCTTCCTCACGGGGTACTTAACCAATTCTTCACCTTGGTTTGCTCTACTATTCGCAGTAGCGCTACTAATCAGTTCGGTCTTAGGAGATCTCTCCGAATCACTGATTAAGCGCGATCTAAATGTCAAAGACATGGGCGATGTTCTACCGGGACACGGAGGATTTATGGATCGACTGGATTCGATGCTTCCCTCTAGCTTCATGGCCTATCTGCTCTCCATCGTGGCGTTCTGATGAGCCTCGAGCGGGTCTCCGGCAAGCTTCTGGGATATGACCCAGAGCAGGTGGATGCCCTGCTTGATCGAGTTCGTAGGCAGTATGAAAATCCACTGAGCCGAATCGTCACACCCTCAATGCTGGCTGTTGCAACATTTGATCTGATTCCTGGTGGCTATCGGATAGATCAGGTTGACTTGGCTCTGGCGAAAGTTGCCGACGACTTTGAAATCCGCGAACTAAAA
>VFQS010003359.1_pt1 | contig 12256 bp, 13 predicted proteins | sample 3512361 | NCBI WGS metagenome assembly VFQS01 (sample SAMN10412375, study PRJNA504923) | tailings metagenome | isolation source: Relicate 1 Philex TSF3 active mining | place: Philippines
GCGAAGAAGATTATATGTTTTTACCTTCGGTAAAGCAAGTCGTAGCCAACCACGTTAAAACAGCCGAACTTTTCATCATCCAAAATTGTGGACATGTGGTGAATGTAGAACAACCTTTGATTTTTAACGAAGCGGTGATTGGGTATTTGAAGAGGAGGTAGGTTGTAACGTTTTGTGGCTTGTTTCCAGGTGGCGATTTCAACACCAAGCCATTACAAATATAACAAAATGTTCTATTCAGTAGCGGATTTTCTGTAGGAAAATTCAGAAGTAGCCATTGAAGCAAACCGCTGTTAGCAGTAGTTCATTGGTAAATCGGTTTTCTATATCGAAGCCAAATTGCAAATATTCCAATTCCACTAAAATTAGTAACAAAATAGAAAAGAGCATTATCTAATAATTCAGGCGATTTCAACTCATCCCAATTCGAATCATAACCATAAATTAATCCCAAAATATTGCCCACAAGCATTCCGCCTCCAATCAATACAAAACACGAAACAATCATTGAGTAAATGAATTTTTCTGTAAAGATTAATTTTTCCGTTGGAATTAAAAAAATCAACAGATTGATGAGCGTAATCAAAAAATATAGGCCATATGGTGGTTCTCCATAATAATCACCGTGATATGGAGATTCGAATCGAAATATACATGCTATTAAAAATACTATTATAAATAGTATTCGGTATTTGATGAATTTCTCTATCATATATTCTTTTTAAAAGTGTGTTGATATGAATTACTGCCAACTTGCATATAACCTCAAATATACAACTTTTCTTAATTTTCTAATGAAGCTCTCTTGTAATCAAAAAATCCCCAATTTCTTGAGGATTTCATTTACTTTTTATTTTTACCTGAATTAAACTTAAAACGTTCAACAGGACTTTCTGGTTTTTGTTTTTTTGTGGAAGGTTTTCCTTGTCCAAAAGGTTTTTTATCCGTTGTTGTTTTCGGCTTGAATGGTTTTTTGGTTTCGGGTTTTTTGTCTTCTCTTGGTATAGCGGTTTTGTTTTTGGCGATTTGGTCCAAAACTTCTCTAGGGTTTTTGGGTTCTTCTTTTGTGCCGCGTAAGTAAATGACTAATCCGTTAAGGAAATTACGTAATAATTGATCGCCACATTCCATATAATTGGGATGGTCTTCACTTCTAAATACATTGCCTAGCTCGCCTTTAGAGACTCTAAAATTCACTAGGTTTAAAATTTCTATAATTTGGTCATCGCGCAATTGAAGTGCTACGCGTAACTTCTTAAAAACATCGTTGTTATTCATTTGTATCTATTTTATTATACTATTTCAAATTTAAATTTTTCTAAATTCTAAATTCTAAATTTAAAACAGCCAAAGGTACGCTTTTCCAAATGCATTACTCCATAATTTTTCATTATGTTTTCCACCTGCTACAATCACCTTTTTAGTTAAATGCATACAAGAACAACGTTTATCGTTCACTAAATCAACCATTTTATCCAAGTCACTCACCATCGTTTCGCTTTCGGCATCACCACATAGAAAATACAACTTTGTTTTTAATTTTTTGGTGTTTTCGGTTAGGGTATAAATATCATGAGTAAACCAAAACGAAGGAGAGAAAATTGCGGCTTTTCCAAATACTTTTGGATATTTCAAAACAGCATAATAAGAAACCAAGCCACCAAGCGAACTTCCCGCAATGGCGGTATTCATTTTGCCTGTTTTAGTTCGATAATTTGTATCTATGTAAGGTTTTAAGGTGTTGACCATAAAATCTAAATAAGTGTCTGCTTTTCCGCCACCGTATTTTTCGTTAGGATATGGCGTTAATTCTTCCATTCGTTTTTCGTTTCCGTGTTCGATTCCTACTATTATTACTTCGGCTTTTAAACTGTCTAAAGTTTCATCAATATGCCATTCGCCAGCAAAGGCCAATTTATCGTCAAATAAGTTTTGGGCATCGTGCATATAAATGACGGGATATTTCTTTTTTGATGTGCTGTAACCGTCTGGTAAATACAACCAAATCTTTTTAGAAGACTTTAATTGTGGAGCTTCAATAGTGAAGGAAGTGATTTTTCCTTGCGACCATCCATAAAAGTATGTTAATAAAAAAAGAGGTAAAAATTGGAAAAACTGCTTTTTCATTTTATATTTGGTAAATAAATGATATAAAAATACGCTTTAGATGGACAGTTACCAAGAAAAAATTAGTTTATTACAAGAAATGATTGCATTTGCTTTAATTGATGGCGAATTGCATGATCGCGAGTATGATTTTTTGGAAATGGTAGCCATGGAATTGGAAATCGAAAAAGCGGTTTTTCATCAATTATTCCAAAATAGAGGAGCTGTTACGGTTATAAAAGATGAGTTTAACAGAATTTGTCAGTTTTATCGTTTGGCTTTATTAATGCATTGTGATGGTGTTTTACATGAAGCAGAGCAGATTAAAATCAATGAAATAGGTATTAATATGGGATTGAATCCGTATGCCATGAAACGTATTTTGCATTTAATGAAAAACTCCCCAAACCGAATGGTTGAGGGAGAGGTTTTATTGTCGGTCTTTTCAGAGCAGCATAATTAGTCTTTAGGCATTTCGTCGAAATTTACCATCCAATTTACACCGAATTTATCGGTAAACATTCCAAAATAAGCACCCCAGAATGTTTTTTCCATTGGCATAATAATATGTCCGCCTGCTGAAAGTCCGTTGAATAATTTATCGGCTTCTTCTTTGTTGTCAGTATTGATAGATACAGAGAAATTATTTCCAAAAGTAACATCACCACTAAACGAAGTACTATCACTAGCCATTAAAATAGTTTCTTTACTAATTGGTAAACTAACATGCATAATACGATTGCCTTCTTCTTCGCTTGGTGGAGGACAATTTTCATCGGCAGGCATATCTTTAAACCTACCCATATAGGTAAATTCGCCACCAAAAACCGATTTGTAAAAATTAAAAGCTTCTTCTGTATTACCATTAAAGGTAAGATATACGTTTACTGTTGCCATATTTTTTTGTTTAATGATTGATTATTTAAAAGTACAAAAAAAATTTTGGAAAAATTATGCTCCAAACTCGTTTTCGTTGGCTTTGATATAATCCACTATTAAAGCAACAATATCTTCACCTTCTTCGCTAAAGAATTCTTCTTCTAAATCTTCCCAGGCACCAATTAAAGTTTCGTCTGCTTTTTTAATGAAGTTTCGTCTGATTTCAACATCTGGAGAATAAGCTTTAGGAGGAAATAAACTCCATGCTTTAGCAATTAATTCCGCTGTTTTGACAGCTTTAATTTCTTTATAAGCAACAATTATGTCTTCAACAAAATCTCCAGCTTCAGAAGTAAAGAAAAACGAAAATCCACCTTCTCCCATAGCGCCTTCAAAAATATCAACGTAAACGAATACTTTTTCGCCATCGGTTAATGCTGAAAAATCATCAGTTTCTTCTTTCTTTTCCCAAATAATCTCACCAATCGCTTCGATGATTTTGATTTCGTCTTCTAATTTTAGAATGTTTGCAATGTTGCTCATGTGTTTATTGTTTTATTTGAATTTTTTATTAAAAAAGGAGTTATTATTAAAGATAATAAAAGTGCTGAAATAACAGATACAATTAAGTTACCGTATTGATATAATTTCAATCCATTTATAAGTTTTAGACTTATTATAATAAAAATTAGTACTAGAATTGTTGACCAATATTTTAGATTTATACTTTGTTCTTCGGTGTGATGAGTTGGTATTTTGTATATACTCCAACCAATTGCTAATGCTCCAATAATGGTCGATGAATGTTGTAAAATTTTTAATATTGGAACTTCAATAGAATTTAATACAATAATATTTGATAAATTTGGAATTGTCTTGACGAAATAGCCATCAAAATGAGTAAAACTATCCCAAAAAATATGAGAAAATGCTCCAATCAATATTGAAATAATTACAATTATCCAATTCTTTATAAAATAGGAATTCCAATTTAATTGTTTGAAAATGAATAATCTAGATTTTAAAAATAACGGTAAATTATCAAAAAGACTATTTCGAATTATGTTATGGAAAATAAAAGCAATTAAAACTCCTAAGGGTAAATCAAACCAAAATATTCCTTCAATAGTGTGACTATATTCACTTTTAATTTTCATTCTAATAAAATACTCAAAATCAGGAGTTAAGCTTCCAATTATCAGGCCAGTCATAGAAAACCATTTTTTTGGTAAGTAACTTATAGGTAATATAATTGCTGGATGTGAGAAAGTAAAAGGCATATTATTTTATTTAATTTTCTCTTGTAACAACTGAATTTCATCTCTGAATTTTGCGGCTTGCATGAAATCCAATTCTTTTGCTGCTTTCTCCATCATTTTTCTTAAGTCGCGAATTTTCTTTTCTATTTCAGGTTTTGATAAGTATAAACTTTCTGGTTCGGCTGCTTTCAGTGCTTCTTTTTCAAAATATCCAGTTGAAACAGAATTTCCACTTAAGGCATTTCCTAAACTTTTATTTAACGCTTTAGGTTGTAAATTATTATCGGTGTTGTAACGAATTTGTTTTTCTCTTCTGTAATTGGTTTCGTTAATTGTTTTTTGCATCGAAGCGGTAATTTTATCCGCATACATAATCGCTTTTCCATTTACGTTACGCGCAGCACGACCTACTGTTTGCGTTAACGAGCGATGACTTCTTAAGAATCCTTCTTTGTCGGCATCTAAAATGGCAACCAATGAAACTTCAGGTAAATCCAAACCTTCACGAAGTAAATTCACACCAATTAATACATCAAAAATTCCTTTTCGCAAATCTTGCATGATTTCCACACGTTCTAAAGTGTCTACATCGGAGTGAATATAACGACAACGAATCGCAACTTTTGTTAGATATTTCGATAATTCTTCCGCCATTCTTTTGGTTAACGTTGTAACAAGAACTCGTTCATCTGCTTCACATCGCACCTGAATTTCTTCTATTAAATCGTCAATTTGATTCGCACTTGGTCGAATTTCAATTATTGGATCTAGTAATCCTGTTGGACGAATGACTTGTTCCACATAAACACCTTCCGTTTTTTGTAATTCGTAATCCGCAGGAGTTGCTGAAACATAAACTACCTGATTTTGAAGTGCTTCAAATTCTTCAAATTTCAACGGACGATTGTCCATAGCCGCGGGTAATCGGAAACCGTATTCTACTAAGTTTTCTTTACGACTTCTATCGCCACCATACATGGCATGCACTTGGGAAATCGTAACGTGACTTTCATCAACCACCATCAAATAATCATCTGGAAAATAATCAAGTAAACAGAAAGGTCTAGTTCCAGGTTCTCTTCCGTCTAAATAACGCGAATAGTTCTCAATTCCTGAACAATAACCTAATTCGCGAATCATTTCTAAATCAAAATTGGTGCGTTCTTCTAATCGTTTGGCTTCTAAATGTTTGCCAATTTCTTTGAAATAGTCTACTTGTTTTACCAAATCTTGTTGGATGGCCCAAATCGCATTTTGTAATACATCAGGCGAAGTCACGAACATATTGGCAGGATATATCGTTAGTTTTTCATAACATTCTATGACTTGTGCTGTTTTAGCATCAAAAGCTTCAATTTCTTCAATTTCATCTCCAAAAAAGTGAATTCGGAACGGTTCATCTCCATAACTTGGGAAAATTTCTACGATATCGCCTTTAATCCTGAAATTTCCAGGTGCAAATTCGGCTTCTGTTCTCGAATATAAACTTTGTACGAGTTGATGTAATAATTTGGTACGCGAAATCTGTTGATTAACTTCTAGATTAATCACATTTTTCTGAAACTCAACAGGATTTCCAATACCATACAAACAGGAAACAGAAGAAATTACAATAATATCTCTTCTCCCCGAAAGTAGGGCAGAAGTGGTACTTAAACGCAGTTTTTCTAGCTCGTCATTAATAGACAAATCTTTCTCAATATAAGTTCCTGTAACGGGAATAAAAGCTTCGGGTTGGTAGTAGTCGTAATATGAAACAAAGTACTGTACCGAATTATTAGGGAAAAACTGCTTGAATTCCGAATATAATTGAGCAGCCAAGGTTTTGTTATGCGCTAAAACTAATGTAGGTTTTTGTACTTCTTGTACTACATTAGCAATTGTAAAAGTCTTTCCAGAACCCGTAACTCCTAACAAGGTTTGGTATTTTTCACCATTAACAATGCCTTTTGAAAGTTTTTCAATAGCTTGAGGTTGGTCACCCGTAGGTTTATAATCGGAAACAACTTGAAATTTCATTAAAGCAAGAAAAATTTATGACTTTTAACGATACAAAGTTAAGCTAAGATTTGTTCATATAAGAAAAAATTATATATTTGTTATTAGTGTTTCCCAAAGCGCTCCAAAAACTAACCTACATGAAAGCAAAACATCTATTACTTTTATTAGTATTTGTTACTAATTTATCTGTTTCTCAAACCTATGTTCCGCAATATGGAAATATTGTCAATCAGGTATCTCAAACTAATATTACTACTTCTTTAACAGAGTTCGAAGCTTTAGGAGTCAAAAGACGAGGAACTGTTGCTCTTGAAAATACCTATAATTGGTTGCGTAATAAATATTTAAGTTTTGGATATTTACCAGGTCAATTGCAAGAAGATACCTTTACAAATGCAGGTTATACTTGTAAGAATTTAATTTTAACAAAAGTAGGTACGGTTTACCCTAATACATACGTTATTGTTTGTGGACACTACGATTCTATAACGGGAACGGGAACAAATGACAACGGAAGTGGAGTAGCCACTATATTAGAAGTTGCTCGTTTATTACAAAATATTCCAACAGAATATTCTATTAAATTTATCAATTTTAGTGGTGAAGAAGATGGTTTATTGGGAAGCCAACATTATGTAAATACAATTGTAAATGGTACAACACCAAAAATGGATATTAAATTAGTTTTTAATATTGATGAAGTGGGTGGTGTAGCAGGAATGACAAACAATTCCATTACATGTGAGCGCGACACAGGTAATCCAAGTACGAATAATGCAGCTTCAACTACGATTACCAATCAATTAATTGCATGTGTTGGTTTGTATTCGCCATTAACAGGTGTTTTATCTTATGCGTATGCCTCTGATTATATGCCGTTTGAAGATAATAATGAAGTTATTACAGGTTTTTTCGAAACGAATGAATCAACTCATCCACATTCTACTTCAGATTTGTTAGTTAACATGGATCCAATTTATAATTTCAATGTAGCAAAAGCGGCAACAGGAGCGGTACTTCATTTTGCTGTAGCATCTACAACGCTTGGGGCTAATTCGTTTGATAATGATTTAGAGATGAGTTTCTTCCCAAATCCAACAAAAGAAATCTTGAATATTAATTTTGGAAAATTAACAAATCAAAAAAGTACTATAAAAATTATAGATATTAATGGGAAATTAGTTTATTCTACAGTAATTGAAAATCCTAGTATCATTGAAAAAATTAATGTTTCTAAATTTTCGAAAGGCTTATATTTGGTTAATGTAACATCTGGAAATAAAGAAGTTACTAAGAAAATAGTAATGGATTAAAAAGAATTAGTCCCAACATTCCATTAATAACAAGTCGCCATTTTGATGTTCAATCGAAACGATTCCGTCTTCTGAAACATGATTGCTACTTCCGGTTCGATATCCTATTGTTAATTCATCATTATTTAGAGGATAAAATAAGTTTTTGGTAGTAATACCCGATACGGTTCCAATTGGAATTAAAGAAAGCGTTGTATTAGCTGTATACCATTTTTCATATTTATTGGGTAGCAAAAATACTTTTGAATGATCATCGAGCACTACAATTTTCAATTGGTTCCGATAAGCTACTATATTGGTGATGTTAGTAATGGTATGGTCGGCGCGTTTTCCGGTTGCCCAAATTACGTTTACCGCTTTATGACCTTTTTCAATAAGATAATCAAAAGCTTTTTCTAAATCGGTTTTATCTTGATTGGGTGTATGAACAATTTCTAAAGGATATTGTTTTTTTAGGTAATATTCTGGATTAAAATCTCTATCAAAATCTCCTAAAAGTACATCTACTTTGATACCAAGTTCTAAAACGCGCTCAATGGCCGAATCTAAAACAATTACAAGTGGCGACCATTCCAATAATTGCCCAATAAGCTCTTCGCTACATGCAGCGCCATTAGCAATAATTAATGCTGGTTCTTGATCGTCTCTAACAATATGATGTGATGACATTTTTTAAGTTCAATTTTTAGATTACGAATGTAACGATAATTACTGTACGGTGTAACTTATTGTATCGGTTTCAGATAATCTAAAAAATCCAAGAGCAAAATTATTTGTATTCGTTTGATTTACAATATTTCCTCTAACCGTTGCAGGTGGTGTTTGAAAAGGACTTCCTCCATTAGTGCCTGCAATTCCTAATAAAATGTTCATATAATTGTGATAACTTTCAGAGATACCGTGAAGTGTAAATTGTAATACATCATCCGTTTTCATGTCTTCATTTGTATATAATCCAAACATTTGATTGCCTTGAAAAAAGGAATCATCTATTACGTCATATTCAGGTAAAATGGTAAAAGAAGTATTGTATTGTTCTAAATAGAAATTATCAACTAATCCATTATCTTGATAAAAGAATTTTACTTCTTTTTGATCTCCAGTAAAACCGCCATTTTCGGTTTGTTCAACATATTCAATTGTTGGAACTTCAATTAATGATTCTGTTGCGGTATAAACCTGACTGTCATAAATAACTGTTAGAGTGTAGGTTTGTCTGATTTCGGGATTAAAATTAGTACATACATAATTGCCACTGCCAGGTGTTTCAATAAAATCATATTGAATGCCATTTCCATCTGTAATGAAAACGGTTGCGCCACTTACAGTCGGAATCGTTGAAGCATAGAAGTCAGTCGTTGTGGTTAATCTTATTGTTTGTTCATTTCCTGCCGTTCCTTTTTGCCATTTGATTGAGGCATCAATAACCAATTTTGCAGGTGCTGTTGATAAATCAATGTCAACTACATCTTCACAACTAAAAAATGCAACTGAAATAATGAACAGGCTTACTATTTTTAATAAATTCTTTACCATAACTAAAATTTGAAATTATAGGTTACACTTGGCACAATTCCGAATATAGAAAGACGAACCGCTTCATTATTTCCTGAATCTTGGTTTTGTCTAAAACTAATTGAAGCAGCATTTTTTCTACTGTAAACATTATAAATTCCGAAAACCCATTCTCCGTACCAACTTCTATTTTTATTTTTTTCTGGAATTAATGTAGCTGAAATATCTAAACGATGGTAAGTAGGTAGTCGGTTTTCATTTCTTTGACCGTACGTTGGTACAGTAATTCCTTGATATTCGTATTGTCCGTTTGGATAAGTAACCGGTTGTCCGCTTTGTAACGAAAAAATACTACTTAAACTCCATTTTTCATTAATTTTATACATTCCAGTAACAGAAATATTATGTAATTTATCCCAACCCGTTTTGTACCAATCTCCATTGTTTATTCCGGATTCAATCGAATTTCTTCCTGGTGTTCTTTGTTCGGAACGTGATAAAGTATAAGAAACCCAACCGTTTAATTTTCCGTTGTTTTTTCTAGCTAAGATTTCTAATCCATACGCTCTAGCTTCACCATTTAGGACTACTTGTTCAATATCGTCGTTAGCAATTAAATCAGCTCCATCAATATAATCCAATCTGTTTTTTAGTTTTTTGTAGAATGTTTCGATTTCTAAGGTGTAATTATCATCATTAAGATTAGTAAAATATCCAAGTGCTACTTGATCTAAAATTTGAGGTTTTAAATAATCATCACTAGGAGCCCAAACATCTAATGGAGTAGGCGATTGTGTGTTAGAAATCAAATGTAAATATTGCGACATTCTATTGTAACTTGCTTTAATAGAACTGTTATCGTTTAAAACATAAGCTATTGAGAAACGAGGTTCAAAATTACCAAATTGCGAAATTATATCGTTTTTTCCATAATATTTTGTTCCAATTGGAGTCGCTTTTTCATAAATATCAAAATCTGAATTGTAGGTAACAGCTTGATTATTGGCGTAAATATTTATTTCTTCGTTTCCTAATCGGTAGAATTTACTATAACGAATTCCGTAATTGATACTTAGCTTATCCGTAATTTGTTGCTCTACATCAATGTAAGCTGAAGGTTCAAATGCATATTTTTTGGCTAACTGATCTGGATTAATTCCGGAAGAACTGTTTGTTGGTTCAATCTTTCCAGGATTAAAATCGTGATAAATGGCGTTTACACCATAATACAATTTTGTTTTATCGGATACATAGTGTTTAAAATCATACTTTAAATTATAATTTTTAATCCCGCTATCCCAGTTAAATCCAATGAAATCTAGAGTTAATCCATAATAATAATCACTATAAATTAAGGATAAATTAGAGAACAATTTATCTGAAAATAAATGATTCCATCTCAAATTAAAAACCGAGTTTCCGTAGGTATTCACAAAGCTTTCATTCAAGCTAAAAACATCTCGTCCAAAATAACCAGATAAATATAAGTTGTTGTTTTCGTTAAGTTTATAACTTAGTTTGGTGTTCAAATCATAAAAATACGCCGAGTTTTTATTATCCGTTAATTTTAAAAATAAATGAGCATACGAACTTCTTCCTGCAAATAAGAACGAACCTTTATTTTTAATGATTGGACCTTCTGCAAGCAATCTACTTGAAATGATTCCAATTCCTCCATTCATATGAAAATCAGAACTGTTTCCATCTTTTTGATAAATTTCTAAAACAGAAGCAACTCTACCACCAAATCTCGAGGGAATACCTCCTTTATACAGTTTTATATCTTTTATTGCATCGGTATTAAAAACAGAAAAGAACCCGAATAAATGAGAAGTGTTATATATGGTAGCTTCATCCAATACAACTAAGTTTTGGTCAGCAGCTCCACCTCGAACATTAAATCCCGATTGTCCTTCTCCAGCATTTGTAACACCCGGTAGTGTTAATATAGATTTGATTAAATCTGTTTCTCCAAGAATGGCAGGCATTTGTTTTATCGTATTAACAGAGAGTTTGTTAACACTCATTTCAGGTTTTTTTACATTGTTTTTATAAATATTACTTGTAATTACAACTTCTTGTAGTTCTTGTTTGCTCTCTTTTAAGGTATAATTTTTTTTAGTGTTTTCTTTTATTTCGAGCTTTTCTACAATAGTTTCAAAGCCAATGTAGCTAATTTGAATTTCATAGTTTCCTTTTGGTACTGTTAAAGAATAAAAACCATATTCATTGGTATAGGTTCCAATATTTAATTCTTTAACATACACAGAAACACCTATTAAAGTTTCATTATTACTAACATCAGAAATTATTCCACTTACCGTAATTTTGTCTTGGCTAAAAACAAAAGTTGAAATAAACAGTAATATCCAGTATTTTTTTAATTGATGCATTTTTCGGTATAAATTTTGTAATACAAATTTCACGAAAAAAAAGCGCAATAATTTAAAACAAATGTTAATTTGTAATCAAAAATCAATTATTGTTTTAATTTTACATTTTACAAGTATTAGTCAATGAAAATCAAACTATTTATTCTTTTTTCTTTATTTCAATTTGTGTCAGTTTTGGCTCAAAAGGAAAATCCTTTTAAAAAAACTATAAAACTGAAATTAGATTGGGATGAACCTGCAAAAGTTGATACACGATCTAATACAATGACTTTGCCTTACCAAAGTGTTTTTGATAAAAAAGACGATTATTTAAAACGTTTTTCTATTTTAAATCAACCTCAAAAAAAGGAAAGTGTTCTTGTGGTGAAATCGGAATTTAAAAATCCTGGTGATGCAATAAAAGACAAACTGAATAAAGAAACACAACAAGGAAGTTGGGATGATGTGTTTTTTGGAAAATTCAAAGTCAATACTCCGGTTATAAAAATTATGACTAGAGATCATATGGATCCAGATGGAGATAAAGTTAAAATCTTATTGAATAATATTGTTGCTTACAATGTTATATTTTTAGAAACCGAATTTAAAACCAGTTTTATAGAACTTAGAGAAGGAGAAAATACAATCGATATTGTGGCATTAAATCAAGGTTTAGCAGGTCCAAATACGGCAACATTTGCTCTTTATGACGGAAATGGAAACTTAATTACAACAAACGATTGGAACTTAAACACAGGTGTTGCAGCTAAGTTTACAATAGAATATATAAAACCAATAGAAAAGAAATAAT
>VFQS010003360.1_pt1 | contig 12252 bp, 13 predicted proteins | sample 3512361 | NCBI WGS metagenome assembly VFQS01 (sample SAMN10412375, study PRJNA504923) | tailings metagenome | isolation source: Relicate 1 Philex TSF3 active mining | place: Philippines
AAGGAAAAACAAACCTTGATGTTCTCGGCAACCATGCCCAGTGAGATTCTCTCGCTAACCCGTAGATATCAGGAAAGACCGATCCACATCCGCGTGAGCGATCCGGATGAGGGAAAGACCAAGGCCGCCATCAAGCAATTCGTCTATCGAGCTCACTCAATGGACAAGGACGAAGTGGTCGGGAGAATTCTGCAGGCCGAGGGCAGAGGCAAGACCGTCATCTTTACCAAGACCAAACGGATGTGTGGGAAGTTGGCCGATGAGTTGGTGGAGCGCGGCTTCAAAGCCGCTGCTCTGCACGGTGACATGGCTCAAACCGCTAGGGAGAGATCCATGGCTAGCTTCCGCGAGGGCAAAAAGGATGTCCTAGTTGCGACCGAAGTTGCGGCCAGAGGAATCGATGTCGACGATGTGACCCACGTCATCAACTACTCAGTGCCAGAAGATGAAAAGGCATACCTTCACAGAACCGGTAGAACTGGACGAGCTGGCAAGCTCGGAGTTGCCGTGACATTTGTCGACTGGGAGGACATGCTCCGTTGGCAAAACATCAATAAGGAGTTGGAGCTGGGCATCCCCGAACCAATTGAAACCTACTCTTCCAGCCCACATCTGTTTACAGATCTTGGAATCCCAGCTGGCACTAAAGGCAGAACCACCAGAGCAAAGCCCCCAGCCGAAAAAACTAAGCCAGCAGAGAGTCAATCAAAGACATCGAAACAGGACGCACCAGCTAAGAAAAGACCGAGAAAGCGAAACTACAAGAGCGCTTCGAAGCCGGTGGCCTGATCCAAGATTCGCTTGAGCTGATCTGGAGAAGTGGTATTTTCTCCCAGCTGGTTTTCCTTGGCACCAATTCCGTGATAGTCGGATGAGCCAGTCACAATCAAGTTGTGTTTGAGAGCAAGATTTCTCAGCCAATCTTTGGCGAAGTCTGGAACGGATCGATGGTCAACCTCCAGGCCGTCTAGACCCGCTGCGATTAGTTGCTCGAAGTGTTTGAGCGGCAGATCTAATTCTGATTTACCCGCTGGAAAATCAATCAGCGGATGCGCTATTACTGAAACTCCCCCGGCACCTCTAATCAATTCAATGGCTAAGGCTGTGTCCATTGAATAATCAGATACGTAGTACTTACTGCGCTTGTGAAGAATTGATGAGAAAGCATCTGATCTAGTTGGCACCACCCCCATGGCAACCAGGGCATCAGCAATCGCGGGGCGGCCAACAGTTGCCCCATCGGTTAGTTGTGCTTCAACATCACTCCAGCTAATTGAATAGTCCTCGCTCAGCCGACTAACCATTTCTTTGGCTCTGGTGATTCTGGATTGACGAGTCTTCTCCAGTTCCATTTTCAGCTCTGGATTTTTTGGATCAGGCAGGTAGGCGAGGATATGAACACTGATAGATCTGTCCATGACCTTCGCCCTGGTGGAAACTTCAATCCCGGGAACCAAGCCAATCCCCACTGACCCAGCGGTATGGAGAGCCTCTTCCCAGCCCGAGGTGGTGTCATGATCAGTGATTGCTAAGACTTCAATGCCCTTTTGCTTGGCTTTTCTCACTAGTTCAGCTGGTGAATCCTTCCCGTCTGAACAGTTGGAGTGTGCATGAAGATCGATCACAGGAGCAGAATAGTCGCATGAATAAGAAAGCCAGCTCCAATCGCTCCCGCACACCAACCAGCAAGAAGTTCTTGAAGTTCATTTCCTCGCAGTGGGAGGACAAGCCCGCCTCGCAAGCCAAGCGCTGGGAGGTGGCAGATTATGCCCAGGCTCGAAGAGCAAGACTTGCCAGTGAGTTCAAGGGCAAGGTTCTGCTGATTGAAGCTGGCTCGATGAAGGTTAGATCTAATGACACCGAATATCGCTTTCGTCCCGACACGGCTTTCGCCTACCTGACTGGTTGGGGGGCAGAAACCGTTCCGGATTCAGTTTTGCTAATTGATGCCAGAAAAAAGCAGCCCAAGGTTCGGCTCTACCTGCGACCAACGGCTGGGAGAGAAACCACTGAGTTTTTTGCCAATCCCATGATTGGAGAGTTTTGGACTGGCCCCCGCCCAACCCTGCAGGACATCGAAACGCAGCTTGGAATTGAAACTTTCGACATCGCCAAGCTCGAAAGTCACCTCAGCAAATTGCCTAAGCCAATAACTATGAAAAACGCCAAGCTCGCCGAAAAAGCATCATCGATGAGATTTGTCAAAGATGACTACGAGATTAGGCAGATGCGACAGGCGATTGAGGTGACGGCTCGAGGTTTTGCTGACATCGCGAAAGCTATGCCAAGAGCAATTAGGTCTACACATGGTGAAAGAGTTATTGAAACAACATTCTTCGCCAGGGCCAGAGAAGAGGGCTACGACCTGGGGTATGAAACCATTGCAGCCAGTGGAGCGCATGCCTGCATTCTTCACTGGAATAAGAACACCGGAACCGTTGGAAAAAACGATCTGGTTCTAGTTGATGCCGGTTGTGAACTCAACTCTCTCTACACGGCAGATATCACCCGGACCATCCCCGCCAGTGGAAAGTTTTCTAAAGAACAAAGGTGGGTCTACGAAGCGGTGCTAGAGGCAGCGGATGCGGCCTTCGCTGTCGTGAAGCCAGGAATAAAGTTCCGAGATGTCCACAACGCAGCCATTGCAGTGATTGCAAAAAAGGTTGCCGAACTTGGGCTGATTCCAGTCTCCGCCGAAGATGCACTAAAGCAGGAGAATCAGCACCACAGGAGATATATGGTGCATGGCACCTCACATCATCTGGGATTGGATGTCCACGACTGCGCTAAGGCAAGAAGAGAGCACTATCAAGATGGAATCTTGCAACCAGGCATGGTCTTCACAATTGAACCTGGCCTCTACTTCCACCAGGATGATCTGACTGTTCCCGAGAAATATCGAGGCATCGGAGTTCGGATTGAAGACAATGTGCTGGTGACAGCTGATGGTTGCGAAAACTTATCTAGGGCACTACCTAGAAAAGTTGAAGAGGTTGAGAGCTGGTTCCAGGCTAATCAATTAGGCGTCGCTGGCTAAGCCGAGAATAGAGCGAGCTTTGCCTGCTTCAGCATCTGGAACTAACACTTCCCACCTAGCCGCCACTGGCATTTGGGTGGAGAGAAATCCGCGTCGATTCTTATTGATTGAGAATCTGGTGATGTTGAAAAGCATTCCAATACCTGAGGAAATTACTATGACCGAAAAGAACTGTTGTGCGTTATAGCTCACCTCACCCTCTGGAGTGACTGTGATTCCAGCTCCAACCAGCAGGGCAAAAATCAAACCAATCCAAAAACCCGTCATGGCTCCCGAGAGGGCAACCCTGCCATAGCCGAGCCTGGACTTGATTCGCTCGACCAGCAGCGGCTCATGTCCGATTAGTGAAATGTTTTCTGGGCGAAACTCCCCCTGCAGTAACCGCTCAACCATTGCCGTGGCATCGGAATAGTTGGTAAATTCACCTAGGACGAACCCCTTGGGGATGGTTGGCCCAACCATGTTCCGCTTAGCATTGTTTCGGGCATCTGTCATAGGACAAATATTAGGCACGATTTGAACCAGGGGAAGGCGAGGTATCTCTATGAGCGCAACTCGCGTTTTCGTCGCACGCCTGGTTGGTTGCGGAGTATTTGATCCCCTGGGCGATCGAGTCGGCAAAGTGGTCGATGTTGTGATGTCCTATCGCAAGAACCAGCCCCCTCGTGCCAAAGGTTTCGTCATCGAAATATCTGGTCGGAGAAGGGTCTTTCTCCCCATGACCCGCGTCACCGCCATTGCCCCGGGGCAGGTAATCACCAACGGCCTGATAGACCTAAGAAGATTTGCAACGCGCGGCCAAGAGGTTCGAGCAATAGCCGAAATGCTAGGTCGCAAAGTCAAACTCTTGGGAAGTAATCGCAATGCCAAGATTGAGGACTTTGCCATTGAGCAAAACAAGCGAGGAGATTGGCTACTCACTGAACTATATGTCAGACGTCAGTCGAAATCAGCTTTGCCTTTTGCCAAAGGTGAGAGTGAATTTGTGCTCTGGCAAGACATTTCCGAACACCTGGAAAATCCTGCCAGTCAAGATGCCCAGCACCTGCTGAGAACAGTTGAAGACCTACGACCTGCCGATCTTGCTACGGCGGTGATGGATCTTCCTGAAGAGCGGATGATTGCCCTGGCGGAAGAACTTGATGATGATCGTTTAGCAGATCTTCTGGAGGAACTCCCAGAAGAAGAGCAGCTGGAGATTATTAATGAGCTAGAGGATGAGCGAGCAGCTGAGGTATTGGACCTGATGGGTCCGGATGATGCTGCAGACCTGATGGCAAATCTCCCGGCGGCGAGAACCGAAGCAATCTTGGATCTAATGGACGATGAGGAAGCGGCAGATCTCAGACAGCTTCTTCAGTATGAGCCCTACACAGCAGGTGGTCTGATGACCACCGAGCCGATTATTTGCTCTGCTGACACAACAGTGGCTCAAGCCCTGGCTTTGGTAAGAAGAAAAGAAGTTGAGCCGGTTCTCGCAGCCCAGGTATTTGTGACTATGCCTCCGTATGAGACGCCAGCTGGTCGCTACTTAGGTGTTGTCTACTTCCAGCGACTGCTTCGCTATCCACCAGGAGAAAGACTTGGCAACCTAATGGATGCCGAGTTAGAGCCTGTGCCTGCGGATGCTGAGATCAAGAAAATCCACCGCGACCTAGCAAGCTATGACCTGGTGGCGATGCCGGTAATTGATAAGGACAGAAATCTAATCGGTGCGGTAACAGTGGATGACGTTTTGGACCACCTGCTACCCGATGACTGGAGAAGCGAGGAGTGATGGCTAGAAATCAATCACAGCTGGAACGCCCGCTAGGAAGAAGATCTGTAATCCGGATTCCAACCATCAACCAGGAAGTCGTGGGACGAGTCTCCGAAAGGTTTGCCAGAGCAATGGGAACTGGTGCCTTCCTGATTGGAATCACCGTGGTCGTGCTGATTTGGATTACGTGGAACACCCTTGCTCCGAAAGGGCTGCAGTTTGACCCAAGAGCCCTGAACTTCACGCTGTTGACCCTGCTGCTTTCCCTGCAGGCGTCATATGCAGCTCCCCTGATTCTGCTTGCTCAAAATCGGCAAGATGATCGCGACAGGGTTAAGTTTGAGCAGGATAGACAAAGAGCTGAGCAGAACCTCGCCGACACTGAATATCTCGCGAGAGAAGTTGCCGCCCTCAAGCTAGCGCTCGAAGAGGTTGCAACTCGCGATCAGGTTAGGGATGAGGTTAGGGCTGCGGTGAATGAAATTTTGGATGAGCTAAAGCCGCAGAGAAAAACTAAGAAATCAAAGTGAGCAGAGCCCTTGACGCACTCTCCCGAGTGATTGACCCAGAGCTTCGAAGACCAATTACGGAGCTTGGCATGGTTGGTCCGCTCACAGAAACAGATAGCTCGATTGAGGTTGAGATCAAGCTCACCATCACCGGCTGTCCAGCCGCTCAGGCAATAGAGCGAGATGTTAGACAGACTCTGGCAAAAGAATTCGATTCTGTCTCTGTTGTCATGAGCACCATGAGCTCCGATGAGAGAGAAGAACTCAAGAAAAAACTTCGCGGTGACAAGCCCATCAAATTCAATCCCTTTGCTCAAAGCAATAGCTTGACGAGGGTTTTGTTTATCGGCAGTGGTAAGGGGGGCGTTGGCAAATCAACACTGACTGCCAATTTGGCTGTTGCTTTAGCTGAAGCCGGTCACAAGGTTGGACTGCTTGATGCCGACATATTTGGTTACTCAATTCCTGGACTACTTGGCATTGAGCAAAGCCCTACCAAAGTCGATGAACTTATGCTTCCGCCGATTGCCTATGAAGTGAAGGTAATTTCAATTGGATTTTTTGTGCAGGACAACAAGCCGGTGGCCTGGCGAGGACCGATGCTTCACCGAGCCGTGGAGCAGTTCCTCACTGATGTCTACTGGGGTGATCTTGATTTCCTGCTGGTTGATCTCCCACCTGGAACCGGGGATGTCGCCATCAGCCTGGGTCAACTACTCCCACAGGCAGAATCAATTGTTGTCACCACACCTCAGCAAGCAGCTTCATCGATTGCCGAGCGCTCTGGCGCAATAGGTCTCATGACTGGCCAGCGAGTGCTCGGGGTCATTGAGAATCTGAGTTATCTTGAAACAGAGCAGGGTCGCAACTATCTGTTTGGTGAAGGTGGCGGATTGGCAGTCGCCAGCCGCCTGGCCGAGCTCAGCGGTGAAAATGTCCCGCTGCTGGGTCAAATTCCAATCAGCTCAACCCTTCGCGAGAGAGCAGATAGTGGCCAGCCTGTAGTCGTTACCGACCCGCAGGATGCTGCCGCTAGTGTGATAACAGAAATCGCTCAGAGTATTGCCAGAATGCCCAGGGGCCTGAGCGGGAAGAAGTTAGGCCTAAAACCAATTTAGGAATGTATGGAAACCATTGCAATTGTTGATCCACTGACCGGTGAAAAGCTTCACGATATTGAATCGCACTCCGCTCCTGATGTAGCGCTGAAGTTTCAGGTTGGCAGGGAGGCGCAGCCAGCCTGGAATGAACTGGGCGCTGGAGCGAGGTCCAAGATTGCCCACCGCCTGGTCGATGTAGTTATCGAGAATCAAGAATCTCTATTGGATCTTTTGCAAAAAGAGACTGGCAAATCCAGAATGCACGCATTCGAGGAAGTCACCGGTGCTCTGGCAGCGATTTCCTACTACGCAAAGGTAACTCCAAAGCTACTGAAGAGAAAAAAGGTTAAAGGCGGAGTTCCGTTACTAATCACCGCCTATACCGAACCTGCCCCAGTTGGAGTCGTTGGAATAGTCACACCCTGGAACTACCCCCTGGCTCTAACCATGATGGATGTCATTCCCGCACTGCTAGCTGGAAATGCTGTTGTTCAAAAGGCAGATAATCAAACTGCAAAGACTGTCACCATGGCCAGAGACCTAGCTGTCTTAGCTGGAGTGCCGAGCGATATCTGGCAGGTTGTGCACGGCGATGCGACCGAGGTTGGCAATGCCGTCACAGACAACGCCGATTACCTAGCCTTCACCGGCTCAACTGCAACTGGCCGACTGGTTGCCCAAAGGGCTGCCAGCCGACTTATTGGTTACTCGCTGGAACTCGGTGGCAAGAACCCGATGATTGTGATGCCTGGAGCAAACCTAAGCGAGGCTGCCGAACTTGCCATCGCGAGTGCCTTTGGCAATGCTGGTCAGCTCTGTGTCTCAATCGAGAGACTCTATGTTCCTAATCATGCTCTCAAAGAGTTTGAGCAAATTTTGAAGGAAAGAGTTGAATCACTAAAAGTTGGGTCATCAAATGAATTTGACTTTGACCTCGGTGCGCTTAGCTCAAAGGCTCAGCTTGAAAGAGTAAGCGGTTTTATTGATCGAGCCAAGGCCGAGGGAGCCAGAGTGGTTACTGGTGGAAGAGCACTCAGCGAGGTTGGTCCTAACTTCTATGCACCAACAGTGCTGACAGATATTCCACACGGCGCAGAAATTCTTCACAAAGAAGTTTTTGGTCCCGTCATCGCACTGGTTGGTTACAGCCATCTTGATGAGGCCGTTGAGCTGGCCAATGCCACCGAATACGGTCTCAATGCTGCGGTGGTTGGTGATCGCAAAAATGCACTCAAGCTGGCATCAAGATTGATGGCAGGTTCGGTGAACATCAATGAGGGCTATCGGGCATCAATGGCAACCATGGCAGCGCCCATGGGAGGCATGAAGCAATCTGGCATGAATCGAAGAAGCGGTCCCGGAGGTCTTCTGCGCTTTACCGAAAATAGAACGATTGGGGTCGCAAACAAGTTGCCAATAGGTTTGCCCAGTAGGGCAAAGGATTACAAGAGGATGGCTCCACTTATGACCAAGCTGGCCAAGTGGATGGGCAAGTTCTAGGTCGACTCTAGGTCGAATGGTGGAGTCTCACCAAGCTCTAGAGGTTTCTGCGGTGGCTTCTCTTTAGTGGCTGCAACTCTGGGTTTGCGCTTTTCCTCTAGCAAAGCCTCTCGCACAATTCTTCTGGGGTCATACTGCCTTGGATCTAGCTTCTTCCAATCCAAGTCCTCAAAGCCATCGCCCAACTCCTGCTTCATCTGCACCTGGGCGTTATCGATCATTCGCTTGCCCTTCTTAACCCACTCGCCCATCTGTTTGGCGTAGTAGGGAAGGCGCTCGGGTCCGATGATTAGGACGGCAAGCAGCGCAAGAAGCAGTAGTTTCTCTGCACTCAAACCGAACATAGAAAGAGTTTAGCCCCCGCGAATACCGCTTATTTTCCCTTTGAAACCTAAGCTTCTAGTCATGATTGACAAACTGACCAGCTGGAAATTTGCTGAGGACTTCGCCACCGAGCCAGTCTCAATCCGCAATGCCCGCCGCACTGCCCTGGAGCTCGGGGTTGAGTCAGTTACCGAAGCCACTGGCAATCAATTGGCCGTAATCGCTGGGCTCACCCGAGCCAAGTCAATTGTTGAGGTTGGGACTGGCGCTGGTGTCTCAGGACTCTGGCTGCTCTCAGCCTCCTCTGACTCAGTTCTCACAACAATTGACTCAGAGCCTGAGTATCAGCTAGCGGCCAGGGAGAACTTTCGGAAGGCAGACATTCCGGCATCTCGGATAAGGGTGATTTCTGGCAAAGCCGAATCTGTCATGGGGAACATGGCCGAGGCTGCCTATGATTTGGTTTTTCTTGATTTGAATCCAACTGACTTAGATGTCGTCTTGCCACTGGCAATCTCGCTTGCCAAACCAGGCGGGGCGATTGTTTTGGCCCATGCGCTCTGGCGCGATCGGGTCCCCAACCCCACCCTGCGGGAAGAGGAGACGGCCTCGATTCGCTCAGCGGTGCAGAATTTTTCTGATAGTGAGGACTTCATCGCCACTATTTCAATGGTGGGCGATGGTTTATTGATTGTGGTGAAGCGCTAGCTCTTCTTCTTGGCAGTCTTAACAACGCCGGTCAAAACTGTGTGGAGCTGCTTGGCCTCTTCTTCGTTTATTGAGACCACCAGGCGGCCTCCGCCCTCTAGGGGAACCCGAAGAACGATAAGGCCACGCGGCTCGCGCTCTGCCTCCATTGGTCCATCACCAGTGCGGGGCTTCATAGCTGCCATGAGATTGGGCTCCTTGGGGTTTGTAACGGTCAATTATCCCAGATTATTAGGGCTTTGACCAACCCGGTTAGGCCTCTAACCAGGCTCTAAGGCCCTTTTCCACGTCAAAAAGATGGCCAACTGGCAGATTTTCATTGTCTGCGTGGGCCAGGGAGGGGTCCCCGGGACCGTAGTTGATTGCTGGTATTCCAAGGGATGAGAACCTTGCGACGTCGGTCCAGCCATACTTGGGCCTCGCGGATTGGCCCGTGGCAGATAGAAATTCTTGGGCCAACTCAGTGTCCATCCCCGGCCTAGCACCCTCGGCTATGTCCACAAACTCAATCTCGAATTCACCAAACAACTCAAGAATTACTGCCTTGGCTGCCTCTGCATTTTTAGCTGGTGCAAAGCGGTAGTTGACTTCCACTTCGCAAAGATCAGGAATGACATTTCCTGCAATGCCGGCATGGATGGAAACCGCGTTAAGGCTCTCCCTGTATTCCAACCCATCCACGGTCACGGTTTCAGGTTCAAATGAAGAAAGCCTGCTGAGGATAGGGGTTGCTGCGTGAATCGCATTGCTTCCCATCCACGGCCTGGCGGAGTGTGCCTTGCTGCCGCGGGCTCGAATCATTGCCCTGAGAGTACCGTTGCAGCCGCCTTCAACCAGCGCCGAGGTTGGTTCACACAAAATCGCAAACTTGGCCTTCAGTAAATCGGGGTGATTACGACTGAGTCTCCCCAAACCATTCTTAGAGCTGTCCACTTCCTCGTTGTCATAGAAAATCCAACTGACATCAAACTTAGGGTTAGTAATTTCACTGGCGAGCTTCAGCATCACCGCAACACCACCCTTCATGTCAACACTTCCCCTGCCAACAATCACCTGCTCTCGCTCAAAGTGATGCAGCTGGGCGGGAAGATTGTTAGCCACCGGAACAGTGTCAATATGGCCAGCGATAATGACGCGCTCCCTGCTGCCCATCGTGCTGGCAACAACGGCATTGCCATCGCGAAGGACTTTGAGATGCGGGAGGGTCAAGGCGCTCTCGATGGCGTCGGCCAGCTTCGTCTCACCGCCAGAAACTGATTCAATGTTGCAAAGATCCATGGTCAGTTCGACCAGGTTCTTATTTAAATCAAGAGCACTCATCCCCAAAAGGCTACCTGTATTCTGTCTGAGGTGAGCGGCTTTCTATCTGGTAGTGCCTGGGGACATGGTCTTGCAACCATTGCCAATGACGGCACCGTCCTCGATGTTTGGTTTCCAGCCCCAGAGCTGGGAAGTGCTCCGCAGTCTGATCTGCAGTGGTTTCCACCAAAAAAACTCGATCTGGTGGCCGGGCTCGATGAGCTGCGGGAAGTGAGAACCGAGGTCATCCGCCAGGAGATTGAACTATCTCTGCCAGTCACCTCCACCGCAGATGCCTACCTAAGGCTTCACCTACTTTCACATCTGCTCGTTAAGCCAAACACCATCAATCTTGAAGGACTAATTCCACATCTTCCAATTGTCGCGTTCACCAACCTTGGACCAATTGCCCTGGAAGTATTCGAGGAAAAGTCACTAGAGCTCAGAGCAAAGGGTGTTGCTATTCACTCAATTGACAAATTTCCAAGAATGGTTGATTACGTTGTGCCCAAGAAGGTGAGGATTGCCGATGCCAACCGAGTAAGACTCGGAGCCTACCTATCCCCCGGGACGACGGTCATGCACGAGGGTTTTGTTAACTTCAACGCTGGCACTCTTGGCACCTCCATGGTGGAGGGTCGAATCTCGCAGGGCGTGGTGGTTGGTGATGGCTCCGATATTGGTGGTGGAGCATCGATCATGGGAACGCTCTCAGGTGGTGGCAAACACAAAGTTGAAATTGGCAAGCGGGCTCTACTTGGAGCTAACTCGGGTGTAGGAATTTCTATTGGAGACGACTCAATAGTTGAAGCCGGCCTCTACCTGACTGCTGGCAGCAAAGTGAAGCTGATAGTTGAGGACAGATCTCAGATTGTGAAGGCCAGTGAACTTAGTGGAATGCCAGGACTTCTTTTCAGAAGAAATAGCCAAACCGGTGCCATTGAAGCGATTGCCCGAGATGGCGTTGGGGTGCAACTGAACAGCGACCTACACGCCTAAGAACTAACTGAGTCCCAGCCCTTTGCGGGCAGTAATTCATCATCGAGATAGACACCACTGCCATCCATCACCTCGCCAATGACTCGAAAGCCCTTTGGCACCTGTCCTTTCGGAAAAGTCGCCAAGAAGCTGTGATCCTCTCCCCCGTAAAGAACCCAGTCAAGTTCAGATACTCCCTCAGCGCCGCGCGAAGTTAGAGACTGGGCCGCCTGCTCCAAGACCGCCTGATAACCAAGCAGGTCTGCTCTGCGAATCTTAAGCGCAACATTTGATGCCTTGGCTAAACGATTGGCATCCAAACTTAGTGAATCGGATATGTCCATCATTGAGGTTGCTGCTTGTGCTTCAAGAGCAATTTCAATAGGTGGCTTTGGTCTAAGCTGCACAGAAACAATCTCCTCATATGTTGCAGCCAGAGTTTTATCTGGATGCTGGAGTAAAACCAATCCGCAAGCTGCCTTCCCTAGGGTTCCGGCAACCGCCAGTTGATCGCCAACTCTTGCTCCGCTTCTGAGAATTGGGCTTTTACCCATCAGGTCGCCATGTGCGGTTACCGCGACAACAACTTGATCAGCAGTTGCGAGATCGCCACCTACTATCTCCGCTGTCGGTGATAGCTCGTCGATGCAGGCCTGCAATCCGCGAGCAAAATCCTCTAGCCAGGAAACCTTGGTTTCTTTGGTCACCAGCAGGGCAACCACCAGAGCAATCGGCTTGGCCCCCATGGCTGCAACATCTGAGAGGTTAGTGGCAGCAGCCTTGTAGCCAATGTCAAAACCGGAGGAGAAATCGAGAGAAAAATCTCTTCCCTCAACCATAGTGTCAGTCGTAACCACAAATCTCGGATCACTGAGGGCAACAACGGCGGCGTCATCGCCAGAGCCAACGATTGTGCTGGCAACTGGCTTGAAGTGTCTTGTGGCTCTTGCGAGAGCAGCCAGCTCTCCTAATTCAAAGACTGATTCACCCTCGTACTTCACCAGACAACGCTAGCCTTAAACAGATGCGTATTTTGCT
>VFQS010003361.1_pt1 | contig 12247 bp, 10 predicted proteins | sample 3512361 | NCBI WGS metagenome assembly VFQS01 (sample SAMN10412375, study PRJNA504923) | tailings metagenome | isolation source: Relicate 1 Philex TSF3 active mining | place: Philippines
ATTTTCCATAATAATATCCATGACTATCTTCATAATCACTAATTTTCCATGTTTTTGGAAAATAATTTCGTGAAGCATATGTTTTATCAATCATTGAATAAAAATAATTTTTACCTAATAATATTGGATATGGAACATCACTATTTCCAATAAATGAAAAATATTTAACAAATTCATCATTAGCTTCTAATGAAAATTCAAAAATAGATTCTGTAATACAAATATATTTGTTTTGTCCCATATCTAATAATATTGAGTTTCCTAATCCAAACGCACCATTATATTTTCCAATATGAATTTTTTTTGGTTTAAATTTTACAATAAATAGATCATATGGTAACTTATCATATGCTTCATTTTCAACATCTTTTTGACTTCGTTTATATACAAAAACCTCTTTTTTAGAATTGATAATTACTTCAAATGGGCGACCACCGTTATCATGAATATAATATTTTTTACCTTTTTCTTTTATATTTTTACTTTCTTTTACAACTTTTTTATTACTAATCTTAACCCAACGTTTAATATTAGTACCAATGGATTTAATAATCCACATATTTCCATCTTTTCCTTTCATTTTTGTACCTACTTTTTCGGAGTGGGCACAATATCCTAAACCTTTTGGACTAGGTTCAGTTCCTTTATAAGTTGATTTAGGGTCTTTAATGCAAATTGGCATATATCTATTTATAATTTTATCTATTTATAATATATATTTTTGTATAAAAATTATTTATGTAAAAATGTTTTTATTTAATCATAACCATATGAATCATTATCAGAATAACCATAAGAATGATCATCATAATAATCTTGATCATCGTAATAATTATCATAATTGTTATCATAATTGTTATATTGATCTGGGTCATAATAATATATTTCTTCACATTTATTAAATGGTAATAAAAAACTTTTATCAACACTGGTATGAATATATGAATATTCATAATTATTAAAAAAAATACAGTTATTTATGTCAATATATTTATTTATTTCAACTAAATCATCTTTATTTGTAAATGATAAAATAAGATTTTTATTATTTTCATAATAATAAAAATATTTCACAACATTGTCATTTTCAACATATGTTGAAATAATTTTATTTCTATTTTTATCATATATATCATAACTTCCAGATAAACTGTTCATATCATAATTTATTTCAGCAATAATTTGATTATTCTCATTATTATATATTGATACCAATCCGTGTATAAAAGTATCATTGTGATTATTTTTTGAAATAAGTCTTAAAAATGTTATTTTTAAGTTTCCATAAGTCTGATTTTTAGTTACAATACTATATATATACTTATCAAAATCAATTTGTTCAATATCTAAATATTTTCCAATTTCTTCTTCATTTGTTGTATATACACAAGTAGCATAAATAATATTATTTTGAATATCTTCTATAACATGAGTACCAATTGGTATGCTATTTTCAAAATATTTTGTTTCAATGATAACTTCATTTTCTTTTTTACCAATAAATTGAGTTTTTCCGTGAAGTTTTCCGTGTACATAATTTGAAATAGAAACTCCATAATGATTGTAATTTTTAGAAACTCCGTGAAGAAGATTATTTTCATAATATTCTTCTTTTATTAATTTATTTTCTTTGTTAAATTCAATATATTTATTGTGAAGTAAATTATTCTTGTAACATGATTTAATATGAATCTTTCCATTATCAAAATATGATTTAGAAATTCCATTTTTAAAACCATCTTCATAGATAGTTATTGAACGTTTTATCTTTTTATGTTTATCATAAATATATGATTTACATTTTCCATGTAGCTTGTTATTTTTAAATATACTTACACAAACTTTTTTATTCATCATATAAGTAATACACTTTACATGTAACTTATTATTTCTAAATGAAACTTTGTGAGTGATATTTGAATTCTGATGTAAATCTGGTACTATATATCTTTTATTTAAGATATGCTCATTTCCTATTTTTTTATTATTTATTTCATATGAAATATTTAGAAATTTACCATTTTCATCATAATTACGTATATGTTGAATATTAAAACCATTATTTTCAAAATTATATATTTGATTTAATAAAAAATTAAATGTTAATCTTTCAAAGTAATGAATTGATTTTATATTTTTATTTTCATAATAATATTTACGATAAATTGTTTTATTATCATGTATCAATTCTTCACATTCAATAATATTTTTATAGTCAAAATATGTGATTATTTTTAGATCATTTTTACTTGTAAATTTTATACTTTTTAAATATGATTTATTATTATCTTTATTATGTATATAATTTTTAAGTACATAGAAATTAGTATAATGATGTTTAATATAAGATAATAAACCATTATTATTGTATTTTTTTTCAATATTTACAAAATCAGTTGTTTCATAATATGTATTATTCATTTTATTAAACTTTAGTTTACAATCATAAATATGTACAATATTATTTTTTACATAACTTTCTATATGAGCTAACATTTTATTGTGATCATAAGTTTTAATATAAATTAAATTGTCTTCATCATCATACATTTTTTCTTCACAAAACTTACCGTTATTATATACTTTCATATCTTTTTTTACAACTTTTTTTGCTGAAATCTCATATTTTGTATATACATCGTGATATATTTCTTTATCATTTTTTTCATCATAATAAAAAGTATAATCACAAGTGATTAAATTATTATGTTCATAATCAATTCTATGATACAATCCATTATCTTTATTATATGTTACACAATAACGCAAATATGGTTTATTGTATAAGGTTGAATAAGAAAAATAATATTTTTTTATTGGTTTTGTATCTTTATTGAATGAATATATTGATAAATAATATTTATTATATATCATATTATTTCGTATTAAATTATTATTAAAAGTTTCATTTTTATCATAACGAATAAATAATCCATCTGAAAAAGAATGATTAAATGAAGATACATTTATATTTTTAATATTTACAACAACAGAAGCTAAATTATTTTTTCTATTGTAATCAATAATATAAAAAGCTTGTGTTTCTAAAAATCCATCATCATAATATGATTCATAATTTCCAATAACATAATCATTATCAAAATTTGTTTTGACATGAATCATGCCATTTTCATGATACAAAATATAAGAACCGTGTAATTTATTGTAATCATAATTACAAATAATTTCTGGATTACCATTTTCATAAAATGTTTCATATAAACCATGATGATAATTAGAATTCATATTTTTACGCATTTTAATATTACCATTTTCATAATATTCAATAAATAAACCGTGTAAAATTATATACGGTTTATCAAAAATGTTTAATGAAAATTGTATATGTGGGTGGATATTAGAATATGTTTGACTTGTTTCTAATAATGTTTTCGAATAATGTAATTGGTCTTTTATTGAAAAAGGAGCCATATAAAATTCATACTTTATTTTTCGTGTATTATTTTTTGAAATATAATACTTTTTTACAAAAAAATGTGTACTACTTTTATTATTTACATAATCTTTTATAGAAATCATATTTCCAATATCATCATAAATTTCACAATTATTATTTGAAATAATAACTTTACCACGACATACCGGACATGAAGGAGGATTTGATGAATTTTCATCATTTCCTAAAAAATAATAGTTGTCATTTTCATTTTGATTATTTTGTTCTTGAAAAGTAGAAATCCACTCTTCAAAACAAGTTTTACAAAAAATGTGTTTGTTGCTTTCTTTACAAGGTTTTACAATATTTTCAATTGAAAACTCTTCTAAACAAATTCCGCAAGTTTCCATTTTGTATTCTTATTTAAAAATAATAATGAACGTGTCTTATTTTATATATATTTATATATATTTTATATCATAAAAAGAGTATATAATATATTTATAAAAATCATTTTTTATAAATATAAATTTGTTTACGATAAATTATTTATGAAAAAAATGATTTTTTTATTTGTTTATTATAAATAAGTGATATTTAAATAAAATATAAAAACCAAAAAAAATGGAAACTACTACAATGCGTAACGGATTTTCTTCAAAAGAAGAGTTTAAAAACTCACTTGAAAATATTGAACCATATTATTCTTATGATAAACCTAACTTTTTTACATATGCTGATGCTATTTATAAAAGTATAAAGTTATCACAATATAAAAATAATACTGATATTAAATCGTATTTACGTATTATTTATTTAGGTATTGATTGTATTCGAGATGAAGGATGGCAATTTTCAAAATGGCAAGAAAATGAACGTAGAAATATGATTCCTGCACTTCTTGCGTTATATGATATTGTTGAAGGATTTGATTGGAGTAAAATGAATGAAATAAAATCATTTTCTGATTAAATTAAAAATATTTTATATATAAAAAAATATAAAATAAAAATATTATAAAAAAATAAATATTCTAAAAAATTTATAAATAAATATAAAGATATAATAAACAATCTATTTATAATATTTAATTAACGTAAATAAACTATTTTATTAAAATGGACTATACTTATGATAGTGATAACGAAGATAAAGTAACTTATGGTAGCTATAACAAATCTGGTAAATATATGCTTTATATAATTAAAGGTAATCCAGATGCTGAAGTAGCTTCTATTAAAAAAGTTGGTAATTTAGATGGTGCTATTATAGAAGAAATAATTAATGATTTCTTATATAAAGAATATAAAAAAGATTATTTAGTTTCACAAATTGAAGTAAATGCTTTTTTAGAAAACCCCAATTATATTCAAGAGAAAGTTTCTATTTATGTATCAGCTTTACTATTAGATGGATTTATAGGTAATTTAAATATTGCTATTGATGAATATATAGATACTTTAAAAAAAAAGATTCAAGCTAAAATGGATTTTTTACAAAAACCATATGTACCAAAATCTTTTGATTATATTGTACATAAATATAATCTACCACAATTATTGAAAAGCGATGAATTTGAATTATTTGATCAATGGTATGATGGAATTGATTTCATTATTACTTATGATCCTATTATTCAAACATAACTTTTACAATTATGTTTTATAGGTATGATTCAAACATAACTTTTACAGATATGTTTTATAGGTATGATTCAAACATAACTTTTATATAAAAAATAATTATATATAAAATATAAAATATAAAATATAAAATATAAAAATATTATAAATCTATTTATTTACAATATAAAAACGATAAACGTGATAAAGGAAAATGGCGATTGCTAAAACAATTAAAAAGGCTCCAATATTTTGGTAATTCTTATCAAATTTGATAAGAATTATCGCAGTAAACGTCAATTTTTTGTTGATTATATATTTGAATACCTAAATAAGCTAAAAGTGATACTACAAAAAGAATGTGAAAAAGATAAATTGCTCCTTTCATTTTAATTTTACTTTCTATATACTTTTATTTAGAAAAAATATAAAAAGAAAAGTAACGTAAATAAATATTATAAAAAAATGAATTATTAAAAATTATAATATTATATTTTCATTAACATATAATATATAAAAATTATTATTTTTTTTACAAAATGACTACTTATATCACTATTGAACAAATATTAGAAAAGCTAGGCTTAATAAATGTTGGATATCAAGATGCGTGTAAAATAAATAATATAACTGAAATGATGAAAGATAAAAATATACTTCTTTATGACCATTATTTAACTCATGATGGATATGATGAATATGGACCTAAATCTGATTTATTTGATATTTTCATAGTAACATGTGAAGAAGATAAATATATTTTTTATGAATTTCATGTTGAAAATTGGTATGGTTCATTAAAAGAAGAAATTGAATTAATTAAATCATATGTATTAAATAAAGAAAATTTAAAAATAATTAAAAAACATTATTTTATTCAAAATACTGATTCTGGTAAACAATTTGTTAAAAATATGAAGAAATTAATTAGTTAAAAATGAAATTATTTAACTTAATATTATAAAAATTACTCATCTGTATATTCATAAAAACCACTTAAAGTAGCATAAGATAGTATATGCGTTTTCCCAACCATATTTATAAATTGATCTATATTTTTAGATTCATTTTCTTCACTACGTGATACATTCACATTTTTATCTAAAGCAAATAAATAAAAAACGTATTTATGTTCTCCAGTTCCTTTAGGCGGTTGTGGTCCACCATAACCACGTTCATTAAAAGAATTCATTCCAATAATTGATTCATTGCTATTTAATTTTTTAACATTATTATTTATAAAACTTGATTTTTCAATCGCGATTTTAGGAATATAAAGATGAACCCATTGTTTTGCTTTTGGATGTAAATCAATACAAATTAATGCATATGAACCAATTTCAGAATTATTACATCCAGTTTCACAATACCAATTTAATCGAATCATAACATTGCCACCTTCTTTTGTATTTATTTTGTTTATTTTACCATTATTTTCTAAATCAGGACTAATCAAATTTATTTTTAGAGTAGTAGGTATAGAAGCTAAAATATGATTCATTTTAATATATATCTATATATTAAAAATTTTTTTATATTTTTTTTATATTTTTTTTATATTAAATTTTAATAAGATTTCTTATTATAATATATATCCATAATGCATTGCTGTAATTACACCATAATGTAGTAAATGTACTCGTATAATTAGATTTATATAAACTATATAGTAAAGCAAATCCGGCAACAATGATAATAAAAATATTTTTAGACATAATAACACCAAAAAAGAATACTATGAACCAAATAGCATAATGTAAATATCCATTATTTTTTATAAATCCCCAATCTAAATGACCATTATCTCCAATACGTGTGTTAAAGTTAATTTTATTGTATTTTATATATGTAAATAACGAAATATAAATAATATAAAACATAATTAAAAATTTGGTAATCGGAAAAGTATATAATTTTAAGCTATAAACCATAAATAGCGCAAATAATGGTTCTAATAATATGATAAAATAACCCATTTTTGAATAAAATTCATTTTTACTTTGGTTGTTTATATTTTTCCATAAATAATATTCTACAAGTTGGATTGAACTAAATAATAAGGCAAATAATAATATGGAAATATGAATTTGTTTACCAATCAAACCAATAATAAAACCGATTAAAGCAAAATACCATGTTTTTATGGAAACTTCAGCATTCCAACACATTTTTTAATTTCAAATCTTTTAATACTATTGTATAAAAAGATATAAACTTTTGTATAGACTAGAATAATAACTTAATGAGTATTTCTCTAAAAGAAAAGTTTGCATGATGTTGCTTTAAAAAAGTAATTCATCTTTCCGTTTTTTTAAATCTTTATTTCGTACACGTGTTGATACATAATCTTCTATATCCGGTTTATATAATTCAAAAGATTGATTTAGATTACTATTATTTATTTGACTTATAGGTGTTCCATGAGAATTGATTATATTTTTTATTTTTGATGTATAAACATCACGAGAACGGCGTTTATGGGTTAAATGATAAAATTGTTTATCTTCAATATTATAATCTTTAAAAATTGTATCATGTTTAAAATGTCCTGTAACAACGCGGTAATATCGATGTATTTCATCAAGTTTGGCTTTATCTTTCTCTTGTTCTTCCTCGTTTTTATAAGATTTGTTGATAAAATATTTCATAGTAGCGGCTAATTTTTCTAAAATCATATAAATTGCTTTATCTTCATTTATTTTATATAAAGTTTCATCTGCATAAATTAAAGCCTTTTTATTTTCAGATTTTGTATTTTCATCATGATTCATAAAATAAATATTTTGGTTTTTTTCATTTTCAAGAATTTTATTTAAAAAATTTGGATATAAATAAAAATCATCTTCTTTAATATAACTTTTAGGTATGTGACTATAAGTGTAAACATCACGACCAAAATCAGTTACTTCTAATTTGATTGTAGGGCTATTATTAAATGTATTATTTTGAACATTACAATTATTATTATTTTGATTGAAATTATTAATAACAGCTTCTTGTAATTGTTTACTATTTGTAAGTGCTTCAGAAACGCTCTTTAATTCATTTTGTTTAAGCATATTATTCAATAATTGATTATTTTCACACATTTTTTTATTTTTTAAATGAAGTAACAAATTTTGTTTTGATGTATATTCTTTTTCACAAAAAGTGCATTTAAATAATTTAACTTCTTTTATTTCTTGTTGAATTTCTTGTTGAATTTCTTGTTGAATTTCTTTTTCTGCTTCTTTTTTTATTCTTTCAATATTTTTTTTTAAATAATTATTCCCATTAATTACATCTTCATATTTAATATAATTTATTTTATCTCTAAAATTATTTACAATATAAATATAATCATTAAATAATAATTTAGAATGATCAAATAAAAATAAATATCTATTATTTAATGATAATTGAGCTGCTTTTTCAAAATCCATCATTTCAACTGGAGTATAAGTAAGAGTACATTTTTTATTTTTTGATAAATGCTTTTCTAGATCACCTTTTCTTGTACTTTTATATTGTAAACAAAAATAACAAATATGATAACAATTATTTGTAAATTTAATTTTATTTTCCATTTTATATTTATATAATTTTATTTTAATCTAAATTTATCAAATATTTTTTTTCTAATATTTTTACGAAATTTCATTTTTAATAAAAAATAATATAAATATAGATTATTTTACATATATATTAATATACCAAATATAGTAATTGGATTATTTATATAATATATGAAGAAATTTCGTTAAATGAAAATAATGATATTAATGATCTTAATTATATTAATAGATTTAATGGGTTTTACGAAAAACTCGTTTTTCACTTTTTAAAGTTCGTCATTTAAAATGGATTTTTATTTTTATTTTATTTTCATTTATTTTCATGGACTTTCTAAAGTGAAAAACGAGTTTTTCGTAAAACCCATTAAATCTATTAATATAATTAAGATCATTAATATCATTATTTTCATTTAACGAAATTTCTTCATATATTATATAAATAATTTAAGTATTATAATCAGTATATTATATTTTTTAATTGTTATTAATAAAAAAATATATTTTATATATTTACGAAAAAAATAAGAAATTTCTCTACTTTTATAATTTCTCTATTTTTATATATTTTTTCTATATTTTTATTTCAATTATTTCAAATTTACATATTTTTATAATTTTATCAAAATGCCATCTAAATTTAATATTATCTCTATTATTATGTATTTGAAATTCGCCAATAGGATACATTATTTTATCAAATATATAATAAACAGTGGTTGATTCAACCCAATCTTTATTATTTTTAATATGTGAAAAAGAAATATAATTTTTATCAAAAGTAAAAGTATTTAAAATATGTGGATTATATTTAATAATTTGTAAAATGTTTTTATCTTTCATTTTTGTAAAATAAATAATGTCACAATGAAATGTATTGATTAAATATTTTTGTAATATACTATCTATATGATTTACTATATAACTTTTTACATGTTCATTATTTAAATCAAAATAATTTTTATATTTATTTAATGTTGTTTGGCCTATTATTTGAGGACAAACCTTTTTACCATTAAAATTACTTTTCACCGAAACATATTTTTCTTCAGAATCATTTATTTTAAAATCAAATTTATTATTTACATTTCCAATATAAATTAATGATTGATAATAATCTTTTAATTTTTGAAATAATGTCATATTTTCTTCTACAAAATCTTTGTCAATATGTTTTTTTTGAAATAATTTTTCAAAATCATTATTTGTTTCATTATATATTTTACATATAATATATTCAACACTTGTTCCAATTACATAATTTTCCATTTTTTGTTTCTTTTTCGCAGGTTCTTCAATAGATTCATCTATTTTACGTTTTTTCCCACATAACTCTTCTTTTAAATTTGCGTTTTCTTCTTTTAAACTTTTATTTTCTTCTTTTAATTTTATATAATCTTCGATTAAATGTTTATTTGCTTCTATTAAATTTTTAAATTCCATTTTATTTAAAAAATATATATTTTTTAACAAATTTTAATTTGTTAAAAACTTCCCTTTTTTAATTTTTTATTTTAATTCTTCTTAAATAAGACTAAATAAGCCCATAATAGAAAGTCCATGAAAAAGGTATGGAAAAAAGCATAACCTAAACCAATATAAAGAGCATATTTTAGTACACAATTTTTATTTAATACTAAATGTAAATTATAATGTTTATACACAATATATAATAAATAAAGTATAGATAATGAAACAATCAATAATATAAGTACTATAATCATTCTTAACATATTTTTATTAAAACGTTTGGTAGCGTAAAAGATTGTGAAAATAATCCATAACCAAGAAGCAATGATTAAAGTTAAAAGTGAATAAAAAATGTGATTTATTTCAGTTTGATTCCAACGATTACATGTAAGTAATAAATAAGCAAATGGAATAAAACCGACCAATACTAAAAAGATCGATATATAATATAATTTGCGAAGGTCTCCTTTAATAGGACCCCATAAATATTCCGCATTTCCAGCTAATAAGATTGGATAACTTGCGATAAGTATAATGGATAAAATGGCAACTATAATAATATAGTTATTTGGAAAGTTCATATTAAATGATGAATATACTATTTATTAAAAATATAAATTTATTAAAAATATAAATTTATTAAAAAATTGTAAAAAATGATTTTTATATAATTTATATTATATTTGATTATGATTAAATATAATAATAAAAATGAGTCTTAAAGAAAAACTTGTTAATATTACAATCAATTATATTACATCTTCATTAGAATTGTGTGATGAAGAAAAAGAAATAAAAGAAGTACTAAATACAGATTTTACAATCTTTCTAAATAATCTTTATAATGATTCATATCTTCAAGAAGCATACCAAAATGTTTGTATTGAACAGAGTAAAAGTCGCGGAAGTGTTGAAAAAGAATGGTTTAATTCAATGAAAGTATGTCAATATTTTACAAATCATTTTTATGTTATTTTTGATAAAAAAAATCATGTAATAAAAGAAATTTTTGAAAAGCATAATAAAAAATATGATATTTATCTTTTATTTATGAATATTTTCAAATATTTTCATAATGAAGAAGAAGCACCTGAATTTCATAAAGCATTATGGTAATACTAATCTAAATCATCAATGGCTTCTAACCAAGCTCCAGTTTCATCATTTGAAAGTTCCGCACTTTTACATAATTCCGTAACTAATTTTTTCCCTTCTCCTTTTTCAATCACTTTATCCATTATTTTTTTCACAAGTATATTAATTTGATTTAATGTCCCTTCTTTATCACTAATACCAATAAAAATATCTTCATGAATTCCATAACCAACTAATGCGTTTACAATACGAGATATTTGGCCAGTAAAACAAAGATTCAGTGATTCACACATTTCTTCATACAAACGCATATATAACTCTTTTACTGTTTCCAAATCACGTTTTTCTTTATTTACATTAACATAGTGAATAATGTGCCATATATTTCGTATTAACTCTTTATAAGTAATACCATGTATAGAATGAATATCTTTATTTTTACAATTTTCATTAAATAATAATATTAAGCGTTCATCTAAATCAATATTTTCATCATTATATAAGGTCCCAAGTGGTATAAAATCTTCTTTAATATATTCATCTTCTTTATTATATTGAATGTCTAAATCATTTATTTTCTCAATCAATTCATTATAATTTTTTTCATAATTATGTAAAAAATCTTCAATTATATACTTTTGATTATGTAAAACCATATTTTCATTATTTTCTTTATTATGTTTTTCTTTTAATTCGTGTAAAAGTTGTAAATTATTTTTATATTCATTACTTTGATATATATATTTATTCCATATATTTGTGAAAAAGTTATATTTATGATTAAAATAATCATTTTGTTGAATATAATATTCATTTGCTAAATCTAAAATGTGATTATGTTCATTTATTTTTATGGTCAATTCTTTCAAATCACTTTTACTTTTAACATTTTTTTCAATCAATGTATTTAATTCTTTATAAAGCGTATTTCGTTTTTCATTTTTCGTAAAAAGATTACATTTAATATGAACTAAATAATCACGCATAAAATCTTCTTCTTTTAATCCATTACATAAATCAATAATTGCTTTAATTGATTTTGCTGTACTACGTTGAATAGAAGATAAATGAATATTTTGAGCACTATTTAATACATTTTGAGGAACGAAATC
>VFQS010003362.1_pt1 | contig 12247 bp, 8 predicted proteins | sample 3512361 | NCBI WGS metagenome assembly VFQS01 (sample SAMN10412375, study PRJNA504923) | tailings metagenome | isolation source: Relicate 1 Philex TSF3 active mining | place: Philippines
TTGCTTTGGGTGAAAGGAAATTCTTCGACCAGTTGCTTGAAAAAAGCGGCATTCTCGGCGGATACGATAGACAGGTAGAGCTTTTCCCCTGACCAGTCGAGGGTCGTCAAGCGTTCCGGAACGGAAAGCACGCTTTGGCCCGACAAGGCTTTCAGGAAGGCCAGGGCTATCAGGTAAGTAGCATCCGGCGAAGGGTGTTTATCGTCGGAGTACAGCTCCAGGTCGGGGCGCAGGAAGCGGGCTTTGTCCCAGATTTCCCCTACCGGTACATAGCTGCTGCCCAGGGAGCGGGCCAGGTCGGCGTACCCTTTCGTGATGGCCGTCTGCTGCAATGGGTTGGAATCGTAGGCCCAGGTCTGGAACAACAGAGGCGTAGCCCCCGTTTCCCGTATGAGGGCGGCAAATTTCGCCCCGTATTCCCGGAATGCGGCGGTATCGTCTATGGCGCTGGTGCTGTGGTTTTGAAGCACGACGATATCCCATTTCCCCGACTGTATTCGCGTTTTGGTGTCCAATCCGCGTTCTCCTTTCCAATGGTGTGCCCAGGAGGCACCGCTGGCCGTGGACTGCGCGCTGCGCAGCGGGAATTTTTGGGTTTCTGCCATCGCCTGTACGACCTGTGGCAGGTTCCAGTAAAAGGTGAAGCTGTTGCCGACGAACAGCACGCGCAGGGTATCGCCTTTCTGTGCCTGCCCCGGAAGAGCAAGGGCGGCGAACAGGGCCGTTGCGAGAATTGTTTTCAGTGCCTTTTCAGTCATGAATCCAGGTGTTTTATTGGTTGACAGGCGTGGCCTGGAACAGCGATGGGATAGGGTTGGGCGTCTGTGCGTTGCGGTCAATTTCCGACTGTGGGTAGAGGAAGCGCTGCGGGAGTTCACTGCCCTTGTTAGGGGCTACAGGTACGCGGATGCTGCTTTCCTTAAGGGTGCGCCGCAGGTCGTTGAATCCTTCGATTTGCCCAAAGAAAGTGACGTAACGCTCTTCCATGATTTCGCGCAAGAGGGCGTCGTTGGCACTTAGGCCGGATTTATTTTCGATGCCACCGGAGGTGAAATCAGCGGCGACGTACGCATCGTAGCGGAGATCGGCGGTATTGACTGCGCCCATATAGCCCCCTGTGCGCAGAAAGGTACGGAAGTTGTTGAGGGCCTGCAGCCCTGCGTCAAAGCCCTGCGTGCGGAAGGCGCACTCGGCGAGGATGAGCAGGTTCTCCTGGTAGGTCACCAGCGGTGCGGGCGCCGTCTGTGCGGCGAAGCCATTGGCCAGCGTATTGGGTTGCACTCCGACGGAGGTAGTGCGGAAGTAAAAGTTGAAACGCGCTGTTTCATTGGTTTTGGCATTTCCCCTGTAATTCGCGATGCTCGGATTGGCAGCGGGATTTGCCTGGAGCAGGCTGTTGAAAAAATTAGACACGCGCACGTCGGCACCACGCACTTGAACAGCAAAAAACTGGTACGTGAGGTTGGCGTTGCCTGCTGCAGTGCCGTGTGGGGCATACAGACTGTTGGAAAAAGCCGTTATCCCCTTTTTTGCAGCCTCCAGCGCTGCTGCATAGTTTTTGACATGCAGGTAGTAGCGGGCTTTGAGCGTGTAGGCGACTTCTTTCCATTTGAGCGGGTTGCCGTCGAAATAGATCTCCGATTTAGCGGCTGGCCTTCCGGTACCGCTGTCGAGGTTTTTAATGGCCTCGTCGAGCAGGGTTTGCAGGTCGGCATACACCGAGCGCTGGTCGGCGTATGTGGGGTGGTCTATTTCTACCTTACCGGCATCCTGGAAAGGGATGTCGCCGTACAAGGCCGTTGCCGTGCCGATGATATGGGCGCGCAAGACCTGTGTTATCCCCTGGGTCACGCCTTTCACCCCAGATTCGCCGGCCACTTTTTCCGCTTCCAGGGCGTTGCGGTATGCATTTACATAGACATCCTGCCACAGGGCGTTGAAATCGCTGGCGGTCATAATATACGTTGAAAATCCGAGATGCTGGCGATCTATACCCGTGTAGTAGCCACAAAAAATGCCGGCACGCCGGGCGCTTTCGCCCGTTTGCAGGACGATATTCCCTACTTCGGCACCTGTGAGGATATAGGGGTAGGCCGCACTGGTCGGGTTGTTGGGATCTTGGTTGATGCCGTCCACCAAATCGCTGCAGGAAGCCAGCAGAACGGCGAGGGATAAAGAAAGGATGCGATATTTCATGATTTGGAGAGCTGCTGGTTAAAGATTGAGGATCAGGGTGAACAGATACGACTTGGTACCGGGGTTGTTGAAATAGTCCATCCCCCGCGCTGCGCTGACACCGGAGAGGTTGGTGTCCGGATCGTTGCCTTCGAATTCGGTCCAGAGCAGCAGGTTGCGCGCGGTCAGGTTGCACTCGATGGAACTCAAGCCGGTGCGCTGCTTCAGCCAGGGTGCGCGCAAGGTGTACGATAGCCCAACTTCCCGGAGCCGCGTCCAGGAACCGTCTTCGATGTATAGTTCATCATTGCCATTGCTGAAGAATCCCCCGGCGCCATTGTACCAGGCTTCAGTCAAGGCTACCGGCCCCGCGCCGAAATCGCGGATATTACCCCGGAAAGTCTCGCCGATCTTGATGATATTCCCCCGGAAGTCTTTCAGGTTGCGCGTGGCGGTGATTTCCTGTGCGGAAGCACCCCAGCGCCCCAGGTCGTAGAGCACCGCCTTTGTGCCGGCGTAGATGTCGGCCCCCTGATAGGTTTCAAACAAAAGAGACAACGAGATATTTTTGAACTTCAATGTGGAAGAAAGCGCTCCCTGCCAGTCGGGATTGGGATCTCCGATGACGCCTTCAATCGCGTCTTGTACCGGGAAGCCGTTTTCGTCGAATACGATGCTGCCGTCCGGGTTGCGCAAGCTGCGGGAACCCCACAGGACCCCATAGGGCATCCCTTGTACCGCCCTTGCGCTCACCGCAGATAAGCCGCCGAGGTTGATGCCAGCCACACCCGCCAGGTCGAGTACCGTGTTGCGCACCCGCGTGTACGTACCCGTCACTTCCCAGTTGAGGTTGCGGGTAGCGATGAACCGATAGCTCAGGTCAGCCTCAAAGCCTTTGTTTTCTATGCTGGCGCCGTTGGAGTAGATATTGCTGTAGCCCCTGGAATTGGCAACGGGAAAGTCCAGAAGCACATCTATCGTCTGGTTGTTGAAGTAGGTTCCACTCAGAGAAAGACGGTCTTTAAAAAAGCGCAAATCGGCCCCTGCTTCAAACTCTTTCTTGCGCTCCGGGCGCAAGATGGCGTTTCCACGGCTGGAGCTCGGCACAATGCCTCCTATGCCAAAAAGCCCCAGCCCCAGGTCGCCCCCGTAGGAGTCCCCGAAACTTGGCGTCACATAGACGTTGGAGGTGTTGTAGCGGGCCGGCTGTATGCCTACTTCCCCATAGGAAAGACGCAGTTTGCCAAAGGAAAAGATATCGTTTTCCAATTTTCCCATCTTGGAAAACTGCCAGGCCAGGCTGCCCGACGGGAAGAAAAAGGTGTTGTCGGCCGCATCCCCAAACGTAGAAGCCGCCTCCCCGCGGAGCGAGCCGTTGAGGTAGAGCATATCCCAGGCGCTAAAGCCTCCGGAGACGTAGGCGCCGGCCGTCCGCTCCCGCCCTTGCGAACTGGCGGTCGTGATGTTTTCCGGCAGGGCATTGTCTTTGTTGCGCACGACACTGGCCACATCTACGAACTGGATGAAGTTGATATGGCTTACACCATTCACGATAAGAGACTTGCTGTTGTAGTTAAACCCGACCAGTAGGTTGCCGTCGAAGTTCTTCCCTAACTTTCGGCTGGCTTTGGCAATGTAATCCATGTTGAAAATGCTGCTCGAGGCCAGAGATTGCTCATAAAAGCCCAGGCGATATGCCCCGGATGCCGAGCCGGGAGTGAAAAATTCGTTGCGCTGTTCGCTGTACTGGTCCAGACCGACCCTTGCGATGAGGTCTATCCCACTGACAGGGGAAGCACTCAACTCCACGCTGCTGATGAAGCGGTCTACCTTGGCCAGGTCCTCCTGTTCGCGAATGGTCCACAAGGGATTGTTGTACACAGGTGTATCGTCAGCACCCAGCGGTTCCTGATAGGCGCGCTGCCGATTAGCAGCCGGAGAGGCCGTGCTGCTGGCAAAATAACTACCGCGATAGCCGGAAATATCGAAATCGGGCGGGTTGCGCAACAGACCCAGGTAAAGGCCGGAAGAACTCGAGCCTTTCAGGATGCGGTCGGAACCCGTGCGCGCATAGGAGGACTTCGTTTTCAAAATGAGCCAGGGTGCAAGCATGTGGGTCGAATTGAAGCGGGCAGTCGTGCGGCGATACGCGGAATTATTCCGGATAATACCCTGCTGGTTCATATCGCTGAGACTGAAAAAAATATTGCTGCGCTCGTTGCCCCCGCTCATGTTGAGGTTGTTCTCCAGGAAGTGCCCGTTGCCAAAAATGAGGTCAAAATTGGAATCGTCGTACACGGTCTGGGAATTCTTCCTGAGGACAGGGTAATAGACCGCGCCATCCTGGTCCACGAAATAAGCACCGGAGGTGTTGAAATCATCGGCTGCACCGGAACGGTTGGCGATTTTATCGCCCCAGGAATCCCGAGAGCGCTGGTTGTAGATGCCGTTGTCGCCCTGCCCGAAGGTAGTCTGTAGCGGGTATTTTCGGTTGATGATGTCCATCGAATACGTGGACTTATAGGAGGCGCTGAACTTCTGCCCAAACTTGCCGCTCTTGGTGGTGATCAGGATGACCCCTCCCAGTGCCTGGGTACCGTACAATGCCGCTGCCGAAGCACCCTTTAACACCGAAATGTTTTCGATATCGTTGGGGTTGATGTCGTTCAGACGCGATTCCTGGCTCACACCGCTGGAGGAACTGTTGCCCCGGGTATCGTTGCTGATGGGGACCCCGTCGAGTACGATGAGCGGCTGGCTATTGCGGGTGATAGAGGAAATACCACGTATCTGAATATATGCGCCTGCTCCTGGATCGCCAGAGTTGCGTGTTATCCGTATACCCGATGACTTTCCTGACAGCGCGCTGATCAGGGTGGATTCTCCTGCTCCGGCTATGGCCCGGGCCGATACCTGCGAACTGGCGTATCCCAGTGCGTCCTTATTTTCGCGAAGGCCGAGAGCGGTCACCACGACCTCGTCGAGCACGTCGCTGTCTTCTTCCAAGGTGAGGTTGATTTCCGTCGCGGAACCGACGCGCCGAGTGGCCGTCTCCATACCTACATAGCTGAAAACGAGCACGGCGTTGCTGTCGGCCACCTCTATGCGGAACACTCCGTCCAAATCGGTGACCGTTCCATTGCTCGTGCCCTGCTCCAGGACAGAGGCCCCAATCAGAGGAGCGCCTTTTCCGTCGCTCACCATCCCGCGGACCGCGCGCTGGCCGTACAGGGCGGTGCTGACGAGGCAGCAAAATAACAGTTGTGCGAAAAGTATCCTGTACATATAAAAAGATTTAATGGGTTTTACTTGGAATGCTATTTTTTGAATTCAGCTGGAAAGGCTTCCGGATCGTATCCGAGAAAAAAGGGCAGTAGATAATACATGAATACCGCGAGCAGGATGCTGGAGGTGATGTTGAGCAGGATGCCCGCCCGCACCATATCGTTGATTTTCAAATACCCCGACCCGAATACCACTGCGTTGGGCGGCGTGGCTACCGGCAGCATGAAAGCGCACGAGGCTGCGAGCGTCGCTCCAATCAGCAGCCCGAAAGGATGTACGTCGAGCGCCAGGGCCAGAGGTGCCAAAATCGGCAGAATCATGGCTGTCGTCGCCAAATTGGACGTCACTTCCGTCAAAAAATTCACGGATAAAATGATGGCAAACAATAGCACCATCAAATGTACTCCGCTCAGCGAGGCCATCTGCAGGCCAATCCACTCCGCCAGGCCGCTCGTCTTGAACCCCTCTGCAATCGCTAGTCCGCCTCCGAACAGCAGCAGGATGCCCCAGGGCAGCTTAACCGCTTCCTCCCAGGTTAGAAAAGGCTTTTTCCCCTCCCCCGAGGTAGGGATGAGAAACAACACAAAGGCTGCCATCATGGCAATGACCGTATCGTCAAGATGAGGAAAAAAGCGATTCAGGAAAAAAGAGCGCGTGATCCAGGCCAGGGCGGTCAGGATGAAGACGGTCAGGACCGCCTTCTCTTCGTACGTGATCTTACCCAGTGCCTGGAGCTGCTTCCCAATTTCATCCCGCCCCCCCGGAAAGGCCTGTTGCGGGAACTTGAAGGTGACAGAAGTCAGGATTTTCCACACGACGAACAGCAAAATAAACGCAAAGGGGAACCCTATGACGAACCAGTCGTAAAAGCTGACGTCCACCTGGTAGAAGTCCTTTACTACCCCGGCCAACACTAAATTGGGAGGGCTGCCTACGAGCGTCGCCATCCCACCTATCGTGGCGCTATAAGCGATAGACAACATCAGCGCTTTGCCAAAAACCAGGTTCTCGTCCTCGCGCGTCGCCGGATTATCGCGCAATTGGGCAACTATCGCCAGCCCTATCGGCATCATGAGCACTGCCGTGGCCGTATTCGATATCCACATCGAAATAAATGCCGTCGCCGCCATAAACCCCAAAATGATATACCGGATATTGGAACCAATTAAATAAATGATGTTCAGTGCAATACGCTTGTGAAGACCCCAGCGCTCTATCGCGATAGCCAGAATGAACCCTCCGATATACAGGAAAATGTACTCGTGCCCAAAACAGGCCGTTACGTCTTCAATCGGCAGGGCCCCACTCATCGGAAACACGACAATGGGCAACAGAGCAGTGATCGAAATCGGCAACACTTCGGTCATCCACCAAATGGCCATCCATAAGGTGGTCGCTAAAACGACATTGGCGGTATCGCTCAAGCCCGCCGGCTTGAAAAAGAAATACGTGGCTAAAAAGACCAAAGGCCCCAGTAGGATGCCGAATGATTTGATGCTAATGGTTGCTCGCATGTTCTACTTTATGTGCAATGCCTTCCTTCTCTTTTTGCAAAGCAGCAAAGGAGGCTTGCAGTACGCTACTTTTTATTACTTTTATAGCCGATGAAGCGCCTGTCGGCAACAACAGGCTTCGGTATCTGTCGAAGGCAAAACTATTTTAGGTTTTTGCTTTGTTCGAAATAATTATCTGTAAAATTTTTTATTTAAAGTATTTTATACCGTTTTACACTTTTTTACACAAGCCACATGAAGTCGTTGGATGAGCTGCAGCACGAGTTTTTGGATCATTTGCAAAAAAAGTATGGCCATTGGGATAAGATGACCTCCACCTTTGGCTCCAGTTCGTTTGGGGCTATTGCCAATGACTTGTGCATCAGCCCGAGCCAGTTTACCAAGCTGTTGTACGGGACGGCAACAGAAGGCATGTACGTGCGCTCCATAGAAAATGTAAACCGGATTATCCGACTGGAACAGGCACTCGCGGAAGCGGCCCAAGATCGGGAAGCTAAGGAACTGGCGGAAAAACAACTGCAGCGCTTCCGCAAACGCGCAAAATATGCGAGGGCCAGAGGGATTGCTCTAAGTATGCTCGGACTGACTATCCTCGGCATCACTGCTTTTTTCCTGGTTTGGCGAAATCAGATGCGTGTGGAGAGAGGGCTGCACATGGTATCCAACCACCCGCTGTCTGCTTTCTTCGACCGTGGGTTCGACTCGGACTTCGATTCCCCCTACCTCAAACAGGAAGATGTGCAGGAATACTGCCCCTGCAGCGCCTATGAAGGGGTCTGGTCCTTGTCCAAACCCTATAAGTTACCCCTCCCGGGCAACAAACAACCAGGGGTGTACTACCTGGCTAAAAGCGCCGACGTGCGCATGAAGTGCTCTAAAAGCGATACCCTGCCTGCCGGCAAAGGGCGGGTACTCCTTGCCTACGAGTACCTGGTCAATGAAATTTGGGTGGATAAAGAACGTGCACAGCTATCCCCGCGCTACTTCGACAAGGAAACCAAAACGTTCACCCGCGAATTTGAACAGTTGTCCTTCGAGGAAAACCCCCGCTTTGAAAAGGCCGCAACCATCCACTCCTTTTTTATCAACAAATTTGAACTGTACCGGGATTCTATCGTGCGCAAAGGAGAACCCTGCGGCCGCTATGCCACCGACGTGAACGAATCCCTGATTAGGGAATACGCTCTGGACTTGAAACATATCTTGGAAGATGTACTGGGAGATTTGACGCGCACCAATTGCGCGCCTTCCTCAAACGCCTTTTGCGACCCGAACGACCTCGAAGAGGGCAAAAGCGTAGTATCTTTTGATTGTTACTACACCATCAAAGCGGAAAACCTGGGCTTTGGCGGAGGGTACCCCTATAAAAAAGGCTACTTACTCAACAAACAAAGCTACTCCGACAACCTCACCTGCGAATGTGCCTGGTAAACCTACGCCAATACCCGGCGCGCCGTCTGTATTTTACGCCGCCAGTACGACGATTGCTGGATGTTGTCTATGGCTATTCCACTGCTCAGCGTGGCGTGAATCACCCGGATGCCGTCGGCATCGTTTGAAACAACCATAGCTACATGGAAAACGCGGCCCCGGGAACTGTGGCGGAAGAAAACTAAGTCCCCCGGCTCTACTTCGGAGAGCGGAATGCTGTACCCTTGCAGCGATTGCGTGCTGGAACTGGGCGACAGCTCTATACCGAAATTTTTCATGACGAAATGCGTGAACCCCGAGCAATCGAAGCCGCGCTCCGGGTTTCGGCTGGCATATACATAAGGCAACCCAACGTATTTCCTGGCATATTCCGTCACTTCACTGCGGAGCTGACGCTCCCGGGCGATATTGGCTGAGATTTGACTCGGTGTGAATACCGTACAACTCGAACTCGCCAGTCCGACAAACAGCAGCCAGACGAGCATTTTTTTGCATGACCTATAATACATAATTCAACAGCTTTGATAAGTAAACTCAAAGTCTGTCGCGAAAATAGCCGTTTCTGCCTAATTCCCACCCGTTTCCAGGAAAAATTTGTCCTGATCCGCCAGGAAATGGAACTTTTTCTGAAACTCCATTTGCATATCCGGCTGCAAAAGAGTTGTAAACACCGTGTTGCAATTGGAAAAACGGGCGATTACTTGCCCCTCATAGTCAATGAGGGCAGAATCCCCCGAGTAGGAGTGCCCATTGCCGTCCTCCCCAATCCGGTTGACGCCCAGGGTATAGACCTGGTTTTCTATGGCGCGGGCGATGAGCAGTTGGCTCCAGGCGTAGCTGCGGCGGGCGGGGAAATTGGCCACGTAGATCAATAAGTCGTATGCGTGGTCGTTGCGGCTCCAAACGGGGAAGCGGAGGTCATAGCATACCAGCGGGCATATCCGCCAGCCTTTCCAGTGGGCGATGAGGCGCTGGTCGCCAGCCCGATAATGCCGATGCTCACCGGCCAGGGTAAAGAGATGCCGCTTGTCGTACCAGCACATTTCCCCGTTGGGGTACATCCATATCAGGCGGTTGTAGTAGCGTCCCTCATCCCGGATGACGAGGCTACCGGTCAGTACCGCCCCGGTCAGGGCTGCCTGCTCTTGCATCCAAACGACGCTTGGGCCGTCCATTTCCTCGGCTACCCCCTGCGGGGCCATCGTAAAACCCGTCGTGAACATTTCGGGGAGGACAATCAAATCCGTGGTGCCAGCCAGGGGAGCAATCAGGGCAGAAAATTCCCGCAGGTTAGCGTCCCGATTCTCCCAGTACAAGGCTTGCTGTATCAAAGTTACGCGCAAAGGTTCCATAGAGGGGCATACATACAAATATTCCATCGAAGGCCCGCTTGTGGCTGCGATGGAATATTTGGAAGGTATATGAAAGAAACGTATTGCGAAGGGAGCACAAGAGGTGAAAAGGGTTATCCCTTATCACATGCTTTGTCCTTGCTGATGCGGAAGTACCGTATTTCTAGAGCCTGCCGTCATACGGAAAGAAGGCCGTCATTTTTAGGCTTGGCTATCTCTTTTGTAAAGAACCAAAGAGCATGACCGACTAAAGACCAGCAAGATAATAAATGACCTTTCTCGACCTTTGGACGAAAGCAGATTATTTCTTCTTCTTCGTATCTTTTTCCGTAGCCGCTGCAGCGGAGCGCAGTGCGCGGGGAATTTCGATTACCGCGACCGGAATACCCGGAGCATTGACGATTTCCACGCCGGGTCTCGGCTGGATATCGCGTACGCGCAGCGATTGGCCCAAATCGAGGTGGGAGATATCCACGTGTAGCTCCTGAACCATGTTCTCCGGAGTCGTCTTGATTTTGACGCGGCGCACACTCTGGATCAACTTACCCCCTGCCTTTACACCGGGGGAAGTACCTTTGAAGCGAACCGGTACCTCGACCTTGATTGGTTGACCTTCCACCAACTGGAGGAAATCAATATGTACCAATTCGTTGCTCAGCGGATGCAGTTGGTAATCCTTTACGATGCACTTATACGTCGTATCACCGAGGTGCAACTGCGCGATGACGAAGTCCGGTGTATAGATGATATGCTTGACTTCGCTGCCGGTAGTGGAAAAATGCACCACTTCTTTTGCGCTGTAGAGCACACAGGGAATCCTGCCGTCGTTGCGCAGGCTCTTGGAGGCTTTTTTGCCTAAATCCGTTCTGGAAAGGCCGTTGAAAGCAATAACACTCATGGCGATAAGGTCTTCTTCAGTAAGAGAAACTTCCAAACGCTTGGTTTGGGCACGCAAAGATAGCTAATTATCGGATTCTGTAAATGTTTTTTTAAAAAAATATATGTGGCGGCGTTTATCCGGCGCGGCGAATGGCTTCCTCGAGTACTTGGAGCCCTTCCCGGAGCTGCTCGTCCGTCATGACCACGGGGGGCAGCAAGCGGATGCAGTTGCTGTACAAGCCCGCACGGATAAGGAGGATACCGTGGGCCACGGCATCGCGTATGATGGTGAGGGCCCGGTCGGGATCCGGGGTGCGGGCGGCTTTGTCTTTAACGAATTCGACCACCCGCATAGCGCCCAGGCCGCGCGTATCGCCGACCCAGGGGTAGCGCTCTGTCCAGGGGGCCATGATAGATTCCATCAAGCGCCCGACCTCGGCGGCGCGCTGCAGAAACGCCGGCGAAGAGAGTTGCCTGACGGCTTCGAGGGCGGCCACTGCAGCCATTGGGCTGCCCCCATATGTGCTGCCGATTCCGCCGAGATGGATACTGTCCATGATTTCTGCCCGCCCGGTGGTGGCGCTGATGGGCATGCCAGCGCCGATGGACTTGGCGAGCACCACCATATCGGGTACCACGCCGCTGTGCTCGATGGCACAAAACTTGCCAGTGCGGCCCGACCCGCTCTGTATCTCATCGGCAATCATAATCGCTCCAGACCGGGTGCAAATCTCCCGTATTTTCTGCAGGAACGGGGCCGGGATGGGTATGAACCCGCCTTCCCCCAGAACCGGCTCAATGATGATCGCCGCCAGGGCATCGGGGTCCACCTGGGCAATCAGGGCGTGCTCCAACTGGGCTATGGCATGCTCGAGGTATTGCGCAGTGCTCATACCCGCCGGAACGCGGTACAGGTTGGGGGTTGGCAAGCGGTAGATGTCGCTCGACATACTGCCATAGCCCTTTTTGAACAGCCCGTACTTGCTGGTGAGCGACAGCGTCAAATGGGTGCGCCCGTGGTAGCTGCCCTCAAAGCAAATGATGCCCGGGCGCTTGGTGTAGTACCGGGCGATCTGGACCGCGTTCTCCACCGCCTCCGCGCCCGAACTGCCCAGAATGGTTTTTTTGGGAAAATCGCCCGGGGTCACCTGGTTGAGCAATTCCGCCAGTTCGACGTAGGGCTCGAAGGTGGTGACCAACGAACAGCAGTGCAAGTATTTGTCCATCTGTGCGCGCATGGCTTCCACGACTGCCTCCGGCCGGTGCCCGAGGTTCATCATGCCAATGCCCCCGGCAAAATCGAGCAACTGGTTGCCGTCCACATCCCAAACCAATCCACCCTGCGCCCGCTCGACGACGATCTCTGTGGATTTGGCTAACCCGGCAGGGGTCGCAGCGGCTCTTCGGGCCAGCATTTCTTTTGCTTTCGGCCCCGGGATGGGCGTGTGGAGCTGGATGTGTTTCATGGTTTGCACGTTGTGGTGTTTTTTTTTAATAGACTCGTTGTAAGGGGAATCATTGAGGGGTCAAAAAGGCCCTTTTTAGCCCACACTGTGCCTTTTTTCGGTCATATAGCCAGGCTATACTCCCTCAAAAAGCCTTCGTGTGGAC
>VFQS010003363.1_pt1 | contig 12245 bp, 20 predicted proteins | sample 3512361 | NCBI WGS metagenome assembly VFQS01 (sample SAMN10412375, study PRJNA504923) | tailings metagenome | isolation source: Relicate 1 Philex TSF3 active mining | place: Philippines
TTATCTCAATGGTTTATTGGCTTTCTAGACTATCCCAAAAAAGTGACATGCTCCCGCCAAGCTTCTAGAGATGGTCATGCAAAGATACTTAAAGTTAGCTGTTCTAAAGGAACAGATCCTAATAAGAAATATCGACAAATCAAGCTTATCTGTGATGCTGACAATCTTGATACTGCTGTATCTGCGTTATTAGGTAAAACAATTAAATTAGGCTACGGTACTAATGCAAGCGATTGGACTATAGAATCTGTGAGGTAACACCTACATGGTTAAATTACCTGACTTTAATTTAGGTAATTGGGTAAACAGGTTTGAACAAGGATATATAGCTGTACCTATCAGCAACCCTACTCAAAAGCCTATACCTGATGTGATTGTCCCCTACACTTTTTCAGAGCAATATGTGCGCATCAGAGTAAAAGCTGATTTTTACACTCAAAGATGGGTACAAGGTTTAGTACTTAAACAAACTATACCTACCTTTTTAGGTAATTTTGATGTAGTAGATACCAAGCTCATAAAGTTGTGGGAACCACAAATAATAGAGCTTAAAACCTATCCCGACGGATACAAATTAAAGCTAGAGTTCTATCGATGGTTTAGGGATATCGATGTTTTGATACATGCTTGGCAACCTCCCGACGGATACAATCCTAATCCTGTAGATCCTAATTCACCATTTATTCTAGGTTTGTAAAGAAATTATGTATAGTCTGCAAATTCAGCCCGTAGCAGCACGACCATTAATAGATACTGTTAGCGATGAAGATTACTTTTTAATTGGTGATGCTTCAGATAATGGGACTGTCAAGAGAGTTCTGCTTAGCACCTTGAAGGCATATTTTGGCGATCCTTTACCTCCTGTGTTGCAAAGCCTATGGCTACCTGATACTGTACCAAGTTCAGACAATCTAGACGATGGTGTAGGCTATGAGTTAGCTCAACAGATACAAAGCGCTGTAAATGGCTCTATTACTGCCATTAGGTACTATAGAGCTAGCTTAGAGGCAGGTACACATATCGGTAAAATCTGGTCAAGTACAGGTACTTTATTGGCTAGTGTGACATTTACTGATGAGACTACATCAGGATGGCAAGAGCAAAGCTTGACCACACCTTTAGCAATTACAGCTAATAGTTCTTATATAGTATCTGTAAATATCAATCAATACTATGTAGTAACTAATTACCCTACACCTGAAACATTTGTTAGAGGCGATCTGTCAGGTGCTAGTAATGGATTTTTTGGAAGTATTGGTAATTTTCCTACTTCTTCTTTCAACAATAATTATTTTAGGGATATTGTTTTTATAGCCAATGGGTAAGGGTAAACGTATGTCAACAGGCGGCGATGTTTTGTTAGCAGGTATATTTGCAGGTGTAGGATGGGTAGGCTACTTAGCCCGTAATTACTTCACTGAGCTTGCCGCAATTAAACTAGAAGAAGCTAGAAACAATCAAGAAAATGAGCAAAGGAGAATTGAGAAACAAGAAAAATATTTTGAAATGCTTCTCCAAAATATTCTTGGTGTAGTTGGTGAGGAGAAAGATAGGTTGCTATCAGTACAAGAGCAAGTTATCCAGACTCACATCAAGTTATTAGAAAGTAACGAAAAAATAATAAAGCACCTTGAAGGCTTAACTAATGGTGCTACTGAATTAAGACAGGAAATAAAAGCCTGTTTACTACCTACTAACATCTGGAGTGGAGAAGAAAGAAGGAGTAGGCTAGAATAAGATCACCTTCTATTTTTGCTGTCCTATATTGAAAAAGCACCTATCAAGTAAATCTTGGTAAGTGCTTATTTTTTTATTTAGTTTTTTTTACATAGGATTGTTTTCTCTTCTTAGCCTCTACATATCGACTAGATTTTAAAGCCATCTTTGGAGGTTGAAGCACACCTATCTTAATTTTGGGGTTATACCATTGCAGCAAGTAGTTAATCCTAAAGTTAACTCTGCCCCAATTGCTAGCAGAGCTAGGGTGAACTTTAGCAGGTATCAATCTAGACCTTAAAGTAATATCAGAATCAATGGTATATAGCAGCCGCGCTAGGTACAAAAGATCTTGATAATCCAATAATACAGAAATAGTCTCAAAAGGTTCTTTAGGCATAGGTTTAAAACATGATCACATTTATTTCATGATAACTTGGTAGGTAAGTATTTATCTGTATAATGTTGGTTTTAATGTAAAAAGTTTAATGTAAACTCAATAAGATACAGATAAATACTTATTTGAGGAAATAGCTATTTATTCCATACCCAATAGAAAACAGAGTTGAGTTTCTCCTCATGAAACCCTAAAGATCTCATACATTCAGCAATCTCTCGCTCACCAGCACCAAACATAACGCCTTGTTTCTCTTTAAAGTGCTGGAGCTTTGCCTTAAATTCACTCATCTTCATCCTGAATGGCTCGAAAGCTACATTTATACCAGCTTCAGCACTTTTAGCTAGGAATTGCTCATGCTCATAGGTAAGCTCATCACATACAAGCTTAATCAATCTTGGTAACCCTTCGCTTTCTGGGATGATGTTCTCTTTGCAATACTTGAAATGACTAGAAAATAGTTCAATAACTTCCAATGGTGACATGTTAAAAAGAACCCTAGCAGTACACATCAAGTAAAAACAGGCTTTAAATTGATGCTCTGTTAGGTATTGGTGACCATTTTTATCTTTTGACAAAGCTTGCTTCTTCATGTTTCCATGTTGTCTTAGTAATTTGCCAAACCTAAGTAAATTGCTGTCATTGTCACCATACCAGAATTGTAAAAAATGCTCATTGCATCCTGCCCAATCGATCATATCTGGCTCTAAGGCTTCTAAGGAGTCTGAATACCATCTAAGCTTCTCAGCTTCAGAAAAGTTGTTAATGTGATCTGTTTTGATGAATAAACAACGCCTGAACAATTCAGCATACTTATCCTTAAGGATAAAATTGTCTCTAGTCGTTACAATCTTTAAAGAGAAGGTGTAAAAATAGAGACTTTCACCATTGCCTAGGGAAATAGATTGCACTTCTTCACTTCTATCCCAACCAGTTCTAAGCAAGGTAAATCTTTCAGCACCGCCATTAGCGCTGGTGAGAAAGTTTTCCTTAATGTCAGCTATAACAAGCATAAAGGGATGCTCATTATCTAGGCTATGGATAGGCTGATTATCTAAAAATTGGTCAAACCTGTTTTTGTTGATGTGGTTGCGGATTGACGCAAAAGTAGAAGCTGCTGAAACGGTGCTTTTACCGTTCTGCTCTCTCAAGCCTGCTAGCACCTTGGATAATGCGCTCTTGCCTGTACCAGTGTCACCTTGAATCCAAAGAATAGGGGCTACTTTAATGGCTATAGAGTGTGTAGCTGCATATGTGGCTGCGATTTTGCTCTGTACCTCATGATTAGGCAATAGGACAGCCTTATTGATGAGGTTTAGGTAGTTATCACCTAGAGATAGATTGTTATCCCAATAGTCTGTATAGGATTGTAGAGATTCTTCGGCAAAATTAGCCCACCTAGTCGATTTTGTGCTGTCAGGTGATGCTGAATTGCCTAATAAGGCTTTTAGTTCGTCTGGTGACATAGTGTTACTGTCATCTACTAACTCAGTTTGTACTGCAATTGCTTCTTGTTCATTCATAATTGATCCTTTAACCAATGGCGGTGTTATTAACTAAATCTTCTGAATCCTGTCTAGTCGTTGTGCAATCCTAATTAAATTTGTAGAACGGAAATCATAAAACCCAGCGCATACAGCATCGTCGGTCTTGTGGCAAACAAAATGAGTATCTTCGTGTTTGCACTGATTCAAGATCTCTTCCATCCGCTTTTTGGAAACAATCCTATTGTCAGAAAATAGGCATTGATCGCATTTTTGTGAGCATACTTTTAGTTTTGACATAGTATTGATCCTTCATCTTTTTTAGTTAAGCTTACCTAAGTACATTTAGTTCTGTTTACATTAAAAGTTTTATTGTAAAGTCACTAATAGATGTAAATAGGTAAGCTAATTGATTTAATCCCTAGGTAAAGGAATAGCCTTTAAAAAGCCTTCTAATGGTTTATCTGTATGGACTTCAAGGTATTTACACCAGTACAAACCATCAATCCCATATCTGTCGACCAAAATAGACTTGGTGAAATAAGGCTTAGAGCTTTGTTCTCTCCTTCTGGTTATGTCCTTATTTAGTTGTTGATTCCAAGTCTTAGATAGCCATCTTGAAAGATGAATATAGCCCGATGGGTGACGCTTACCATCCATAGCCTAAAAATACCCATTGTCAGGCTTACCAACGTTAGGCAAGGTCAAGCCAAGGGAAAAACTAGTGAATACTACAAACTCTTGCCATTGCTCTTTAGTCAAGTCAGCAATTTTAGGATCTTCCTTACCAGTGAGCCTAGTCAGAATAGCCTTAATTGCTTCTTGCCTTGCCTTGATTTTGTCTGCTTCTGGTTCGGCTTTGCTACCTCCACCATAGCCACCATAGCCACCTTGAGAGCGAGACTCAACAACAGTGAGGGATTGAAATAAGGCTGTAGGTTCTGCAATCTCTTCCAGTGAGATATACATCGATACAATCCACTCAACCTTGTCAGCATTTTGGGGATCTTCAAGAGAGGCTATAACATTGTCAGGTACAGCAGTATTAATAGAGCCTTTATAGCTCTTGCCTGATTCCATGCGCTTAGAGAGTTGCTCACAAAAAAACTTATCCCTAGGAGTAAGTTCTTTCACTACTCCTTTATAGCCCTTGTGATCCTTGCGTGTGAAGTGAATGAGAGAGGGGATGAGTTCAGGTTCATACCTGTTCGCGCCTTTAACTTCAGTCCATCCTAGAGGCTGAAAAACAAAGCTGTCTTGTTCTTCTCCCACAAAATAACGTGCTTCAGAGAAAACAATCTTGCTACCTCCTTCCATTGGCTTGCTGTTGCCAAGCTTCTGAAGATTGTCTACAGTAGTGATTGTGTCAGCCTTGAGTTTAGGTTCATTTGCCCAATAAGTCATTTTGATTAGTTCCTTGTTTTGAGTTTTAGGTAGGATAGAGAATAAGTGGCTAGCAGTTTAAAACACTTACTAGATAAGTAAGGGAGTAATAGCCATCGGTTTGCGAAAAAGGTTTAAGGCTTACTTCACACCCAGATAATAGAGAGCTTCATCAAGCTTGTCAGGGGTTGCATGCTTGGCTGCGTAGCCATTAGGGGGTTCTTTTTCACTTACCACTAGATAACGGTTGTGAATAGGTTGCTTTAACCCTTCCATAAGTCTCATTTTATTGAGATATTCAGACAAGAAGTATCCTTTGGCTTCTATGTACAAAATAGGGTTGACACTGCTTTGTGTGTCTCTGATGACAAAATCTACAACATGGTCAATTGATGACTTCATTACACCAGTTTTCCCGAGCAAAACAATTTTAAATTGAAGCTCTAAAGTAAATCTCTCATTGGAGTATTTTGGGTTAACCCTTGCTAGGTATGACCTAAGCTTGCAGTACACCTTATACTCAAATTTAGAAGGGAATCTGAGTGTATGGTTTTCATCCCTTGAAGCTCTGTGAGATAGATAATTCTTAGGATCACAAAATACCTGAATAGCGCCATACTTGTGATTGTTGCCAGAGTTAACCATCATCATCACCTATCGCTAATTTAATAGCTCTAACTGCATCCTGATAAAGCTTATGCTGCATGGCTACGGCTTCTAAGGCATCGGTGGAATCAATGGGGATACTTGCAGCTTGGTTAAGTACCAGTGCTTCTAGTAAATCAAATAGAATGATTTTCCTTGAGTTGATTTCTTGATTAGTTAGCTTCATTTTTCACCATGTTTACTAGTGGAATAACCTCTTTTTCTGGCTCTACATCAATCCACAAAAGTTCCGTACCCTTGCTAATCAGCCTGACAGCACCCGCTTGACCCTTGTACAAAACTTTTTCCCATACTCTAGATTGGTATTCAAAAAGATGGTGTAAAGGGAGGTCTTTAAACTTTACTTTCTGCATTTTGCGCCTCTCTCAAAGATTCCAAGTACTGATAGGCTTCATTTGTAAGCTCTAAAGCTTCATCTTGATCTATAGCCAGTAAATCAAAATGTTTAGCAAGTACTTCCAAAACATAGCTACGGTCAAAAAGCACATATTCTCTAGCCATCTGCCCTAATCGCCTATTGCCAATAGAGCGCTTAATTGCATAGCCTCTTTCTGACAACATTTTGGGATGTAGCTTTGTTCTAGTGCGCTCACCAGATAGAGTAGTCCAGTGCAGAACGTTAATGTCAGTCATTGATAAACACCTTGCCTAGATGTGATAGCTGTTGTTTGAATTGATAGGCTCTATCGAGAGAACCAAAAAAGAATAAGGTTTGCGCTCTGTCGTTTTGATTAGGCTTATGCGCATATGGCGCAAACATTTCAGGACACGAATAGGGTTGAGAATAGGGTCTATAAAAAGAGATCCTTTTAGAGGGGAATAAGACAGCCTGACAGTAGTCTAAGCATCTGTGATAGTTAACTGTAGCTGTATCGCTATTAACTAGTAGGTATATCTCTTTGCTTTCTAGGTGCTGCAACACCTTAGAAATAGCTCTTGTAAGCTCTGATGTTGAATAGGGAGGGTTACACCAAATAGTAGACGCTTGTTCCCACAAGCATACCCAATCCTCAGAGTAAGCGTCACTACCTTCTATTAAGGAACAGAATGAAGTGGCTTTGATAATTTTGTTGGCTTCAGCGCAGCTAAAAGGATCGAAGTCAAAACCATTAGCAAATTCCCTTACGGGATCTACAAAGCTAGCAGGTGTGTAGCATTCGTTTTTGAGATTGTGAGTAGTCATTGCCTATCACCTCTTAGCTCTTCATGCTCTCTAAACTCATCTTCTTGTGTAAATTCAGCGTCATCATCTACATAGGCTTGATAAATTGAAGCCTCATAATTCTGGCTTCTCCATGCTAGCCAGTGGCGGTAGGCTTTATCTACCTCTTTAGTTTGAAAACTTACTACCCATTTTTTAGTAATTGGGTTGTATCGACATACAGAGTAAAGCGTAGCCATAAGTTTCTATTTAATGCAAAAGTTTTAATGTAAAGTCTAATAAATGGATAGAGATAAACCTTAGATATTAGGCTTTAGCGAATAAGGGTTTACCCCAATTATTCAGGCAATACTTCACTAGTAGGAATCTCAGATCTGGCTTGTGCTGCTAATTTATCCCATTGAGCGCCATTAGTAGCTGCAATAGCTTTGTCAATAGGTTGCTCAATAGCCTGTGATAGTTCAATGTTTGCCTTGTTCACTGCTGCCAAGTGGATAGCATCAAGTTTCTGTTGTAGCTTGGTTAAAGCTTCTTTCTCCATCGAGTGCTGTGGTTGCGGTTTGTCGATTTTGGAAATAGCTTTGATTCTGCGTAAACGGTAGGATCTGAACAAATCAGCAATACATGCTAATTCATGCTCTGTAAGGTCTTGAAGTGTCATGAGTCGATGTTTGTAGGTAGGTAGGTAGGTAGGTAGAAATAAGTGGAGTGAGTGAAGCAGTCTAAGCACTAGAGCAAAGCCAATCTGCTGTAGCTGGTAATACATCCTCGAAAAAAGAATCTTTTTCAAAAAATTGAGATAAAGCATCAAACATGTTTAGCGCAGCATGGGCGCATTGCTCAGCGTCACTACTAAAAGCTTCTAACTCAGCTTCTAAAGTGCAATAAAACTTGGCAACCCATAAGAGGCTTAGGGCAAAGCTTGATTTGATAAACCTGTTAGGGTTAGGTGCTGTGTTAATGTGAATAAATTCGCATTTCCAAAAGTAATAGGCATCCGTCCACGCCCTATGCTGTACTGCTAGAGAGTAGTCATTCCAAGTGCAATAGGGGAAAGAATCAAGGGTACGTTGAACAAGTTCATATACCTCTCTGTAAAGGTCATCATGGGATTCAGACTCATCTAACCAAGTCTCAAGACCATAGGCTAGATTATGCAAGAAAAGAAAGCAGTTATTAATCCTAGTTTTGAGTGTTAATAGCGAAAGCATTGCTGTATGATCCTGTTTGAGTTTTAGGTAGGTATTTAACCTTTTGGGTTGATGCCTATTTTTTTGTGCTTACTGGGTTTTACAGTAAAAGTTTTAAAGTAAAATCGAAGAAACATATAAGCCTACGTTGATGTCTAAAGGGTATACAGGAGCTAAAAAAAAAGCTCATTTACTGCAATAGCCCTTGCTGTGATTGGGTTGTGTGTTTTTGTTTTCTTCAATGATTGAATACTAGGCTAGAAAACTAAGTAAAGTCAATCACCTAATGATGGTAATTAATCTATGATTTATCTAAAAATGATAGAGGTATGTCTATATGTCTGAAAAAACTACACAAAGAGGAGGTAAGCGCGATGGCGCGGGTAGACCCGCTAAAAAAGGTGCTGATAAACAAAAACACAGTTACAAGCTAACTGATGAAGAAAAAGAGATAATAGATACCTACAGAGCTAGCAGGAGATTAGATAGATAGACATGGGAGTGGCTTTAATATGTTTTGTCATAGCCTTGATAGGACTATCTTTCCTTGCCTATGAATTTGCAAGGGCTAAAAGCAATAAGAGGCTTAGGCGAAATGAACTTAAATACGGTTATATGACTAGGGGGTGCGCTAGTCGATACACAGAGAATAAGCACCCTAGCTACAAAAAATTACTAAGCATGGTAGGAGGGGATAGATCTATAGCTGATAGGCTTGCAGATACTTACGGCGTGGATAAAGCGATAGAGCAGTTAATCAGGGATAGACGTTAATACAAATTTCACTATTTAGCTTTATTTCACTAGGTAAGCTTACATACATATTTAATTGGTTTTAATGTAAAAGTTTTAATGTAAAGTCACTTAAACGTATAAATATATGCTCATTGGTGGGCAAAAATGAGATTTATAGATATTTTTTTGTGAGATATATCCGATTATTATTATCTCGCTATAAGGCTATTTGGCTGGAGCCTATATACAGCAAAGATTATAGGCTTATGATCAATTGTGCTTTTTAGCCCATGAATCATGATCAAGGCTCCAAAGTGGCTTACAGCACCAAAAAAATAACCCCTAAAGGCTTTTATAGTACCTAAAGGGGTTGTTAGTCAGTTATTTGGCTATTTAGTTTTATTAAAGCTTATGAGTGAGAATCATTCTCATTTTTATATATATTTCTTATATATATTTATATATAGTGGGAAAGACGTAGTATCATTTCAAACTATTACATAAATATATATACATAGTCAATATATTTTATCAATTTATTTATTTATATATTTACTTAGTTTTGCAATAAACTTTTTAATGTAATCAACAATTTACGCATAAATTAAGCAATCACTTAAAAATATGTGCTTAAATATAAGCAAGTCTATTTGTGAGTCTAACAGTCTTATTTTTGAAATGCTTACCCTATAAGGGTTTAAACTTGTTGACTATATAGTTATACAAATTGCAACTGATTTGTAATCAGTAGGTCACGAGTTCGAGTCTCGTCCCCAGCTTAGGTATCATAAAAAGGCACTGCATTGCAGTGCTTTTTTATGTGTCAATTAAGCAAAAATGCCACAAGCTTTTTTATAGTATTGTTGGCGATCTTCTAAGCCGTTATAGCCACCATTAACTCTCAACGTTACCTGCTCTACGGTTGCGCCACTATCACATAGCGCATTCATATCATTGTTAGACCACCAAAATCCTGCGCTCGTAAATGGATATTTAGCAGCAACATAATTAACCCCATCCATAACTTTGGGATCAGAGATCGCATTGCTAAAAGCTTGATAATTGGCTCTTCCCGTTAGCTGAATCACCCCGGCCCCTTTATACTTTGGTCCATCGCCAGCATTGACATTGCCCAAATCATCACGACCTTCATAATCAGAACCATCAGCAAGTTCTTCTGTATATTGCAGCCCTCCCGACTCATGAGCAATTTGACTAAGGAAATGCCTCAGTCTTGGTGCAGTAGTAATCTTGTAGCGAACTAAACAGGAATTCAGATCTTGCAGTTGGGGATCAGTGATTTTATTCCCAAAAAGAGCTTCCGCTTGCTGCTTACTGACAATTTGAGCAGGAGTTAATCCATCCCAATGGGGAGGATATACATAATAAACTCCACTATTAGCTGCCAATGTCACTTTCAGATGTCCATTATCCGCAGATTCAAACTTATCAAATCCATAGGTTTTACCCGCTGGAACATCAATAGTTTCGTTAGGTTTTGTCAATTGCGCCGAATCGACTGGACGTATTTTTAATTTGGTTGCAACCTTAGCCTTCATCGTTCCCATCGCGTTTTCGCCTCAATGACTAGATGCAATAATTATCAACTTTTAGCCATATTTTTGTAAATAAAGCCGCATTATTCGTGATTTTTAGAAATATTTTGCAACTTTGACAACAACAAAATCAGAAGAGAGTTGCGCCGCAACTCTCTTCTGATTTTGTTGTTGTCAAAACATAACTGGCTACTGATATATAGCAGTCCTAAATCATTTGTAGATTTTTAGGTTTGTGGAAGCGCACCCATTTGGGGTGCGCTTCCACAAACCTTTTAGGATTGCTATATATGAATGCCTTATAATAGGAGGCTATTTGGCAATTTTATAGATTAATTCAGGGATTTTGTAGTGGTTACTCGACAACAAATCGGGGTGATTGGTGGTGGTCAACTGGCTTGGATGATGGCGATCGCTGCCAAAGGTCTAGGGCTACATCTCGCAGTGCAGGCATCCAGCCCTGACGAATCGGCAGTACCTGTAGCCGATCGCGTGATTTATGGCAAAGTTGCCGATGCGATCGCCACTGCTCAGCTTGCGGAACATTGTCAGGTAATCACCTTTGAGAATGAATTTGTTGATCTCGTAGCTTTACAGGAATTGCTCAATCATCAAGGTGATCGCCAATTATTGTTTTTACCAAAATTAGAAACCTTGGCTATTTCCGTTGATAAGCTGAACCAACGCCAACATTTTCGCGATCACCATATTCCCACACCTGAATTTTATAGCGTAGAAACAGAAACAGAACTTTTGACCGCAGCGACAAAACTAAATTATCCCTTGGTACTAAAAGCGAGAAGACATGGTTATGACGGCAAAGGTACTTGGGTAATCGCCAATGAAATAGAACTACAATCTGCTTGGGAAAGTATGCACAAAGCCCCTGCGATCGCTGAAAAATTTATTCCCTTTGAAAGTGAACTTGCAGTCATAGCTGCTCGCTCGGAATCTGGCGCAATTTCTATTTATCCTGTAGTCGAAACTCTGCAAACCAATCAAGTTTGTCGCCGTACAGTTGCGCCTGCTCGGATTGCGACAAGCATTTGCGAACAGGTAGAAACTATTGCTACCCAAATTGTGACGACTTTAGATGCAATCGGAGTGTTTGGAATCGAGTTCTTTTTAACCGCAACAGGCGAAATCAGTGTGAATGAAATCGCCCCCCGCACCCACAATTCAGGACATTACACGATTGAAGGCTGTCGTACTTCACAATTTGAGCAGTTACTCCGTGTAGTTAGTGGAATGGATTTAGGGGATGTTGCAATGGCTGCGAATGTTGCGGTGATGGTCAATCTCTTAGGATATGAAAAGGCGACTTGGGCAAGTTCTGAAAAATCTATTGAGAATTCTCGCTATGCAGAGAAACTCAAGGCGATCGCCAATTTCCCAAATACGCACATTCATTGGTACAACAAAACTAGTTCTTCGGTTGGACGCAAACTCGGTCATGTCACAATTTTGGCAGAGAGTCATGAGCTTGCCATTGATCTTAGCGATCGCATTGAGAGCATCTGGTACGGTAATTAAACCTCCAAAGAGAGTTACGGCGCTAAGCGCCTCAACTCTCTTTGGGGTATGGGTAGCGATATTTCTGATTTGAGGGATCAAGCCAAAATGCTTATATAGAAAGCATTTCAAATAAGCGCTTTAGCTGATGAAAACCCTTTTCGCTTCGTGGGAACTTATAGATGCGTCTCAATTGTTTCATTGAACAAGAGTTAGCGGGAAATGGATTTACTGACGTTGCCATTACCCGCTATTTTTTTGTATAGCTATTGCCAAGTGTATCAACCCAAGAAGAGAAAGGTGGCGCTTCGCGCCGCCTTTCTCTTCTTGGATTTTGATTTTGTCCTAACATTAAGTGACGGCAGCTATAAAACTAGCTCCCTATGGGACTGGACTTTAGACTAAAAAGAAGAAAAGAAAGGCAGGAAGTGCTAGGCACAAACT
>VFQS010003364.1_pt1 | contig 12244 bp, 8 predicted proteins | sample 3512361 | NCBI WGS metagenome assembly VFQS01 (sample SAMN10412375, study PRJNA504923) | tailings metagenome | isolation source: Relicate 1 Philex TSF3 active mining | place: Philippines
GGATAGGAATTTCCAAATGTGTTACCATTGGTCAATAAAGTTCCTGTATACCTTGAGTTTTCTACCCTCAAACCAATTTGATAATTGGTCTTTTTACCTAATGTATTTGCATAAGTTCCATAAGCAGCAAACACTTTGTCATTAAATTTATAATTGGCATTAATTGATGTTATTGGAATATATTGATTCAATGCCAAATTATAAATGAAATTGAGGTTTTCACTTTGGAAGTCTCGAATTGCAGCCCTTAAACCAAGTTCCAGTTTTGCATTTTCACCTAATGGGTTAGTAAAATCAGTTTGAAAAGTATAAAAAGAGTTACTTCCTTTACCATTTTGAGTTTGATCTATTAGATCACCCTTTGGTGATTTACTGATATCATAGTATTGTGTTTGAAAACCACCATTGCTCTTATTTACACTATTATTATAGTTAAGATCAGCAGTTAATTCCATTCCCTTTTTACTAAACAAATGTTTATACCCTAAAGCACCTCCTGCATTTTTAAAATTAAAACTCGACCCAGTAATTCTTTCTGACAAAATTGATTGAATTCCAGAAGGGTACAAGGTGTCAGTTTGAATTGAAAGTATATCACTGTTATTGAATTGGCCTTGTACAAAACTACCAGAAAGCGTAAAAGTGTTTCTATTATTTGCGAAATAATCTAAACCAGCTCTATTGAAATTAAAAAATCCTGTGCTTATTGGTTTATTATTTTGATCATATCGAATACTTGGAACAGAGAAAAACTCCTCTCTAAGAGATTGACCTTCTCCAATTGATTTTCTTCGATTATACATTGAACTTGCAAAAAAGTTAATTTTCCCTTGTTTGATATTTATATCTCCTCCTCCATTTGGCATTCCACGTGAATCTATTCCCGCACGCACATTTCCATTATAACCAGCTTTTCTGTTCTTTTTTAGAATAATATTTATAATACCTGACATACCGCCTGATGCATCAAATTTTGCAGAAGGGTTGGTGATGAGTTCAACACTTTGTATAGCATCTGATGGAATCTGATCAAGTGTGAGGTTAGTAGGACGTCCATCAACAAAGAGAGTAGGTGAGGCGTTTCTTAAAGTCACATTGCCATCAATGTCCACATCAACACCAGGTATATTTTTCATCATTTCTGATGCTGTTTGTCCTGTTGATACGAGGTTTTTTTCAACATTAAAAACTTTTCTGTCAACTCCCATTTGCATAAAAGGCTTGGTGCCTACTACTTTTACTTCATCTAATTGTTTAGCGTCGACTTCAAGTTTAATATTTCCCAAATCAACATCGATATTATTTAGCATTGTTGAGAAGTCGCCACCATTCATATTGATATCAAACTTTACAGTCTGTTCAAAAGCGATGAAACCAATAGCTGTTATTTTCAATTTAAATTGTCCCATGATAGGGAGATTCTCTAAGCTAAATTCACCATTCCCCTTTGTAAGTTGACCAGCAATTACCACATCCTTTCTTTTCTTGGTTGCTGTATCCAACTTACTTTGAATCAATTGAACAGATGCTGCATCCACACTTTTATTGCTTTTGCCATCTACAATTCTGCCATAAAATCGGCCCATGTTCATATTTTGGCTACCCCCTGGTCTTCCACCACCAGGAATTTGTCCGAATACCTGACAACTCAACAGCACTAAAATGCTTAAAAACAATTTTTGCATTGTAAAAATTTATACCAATTAGATGTTTTTTGAATGGTTAAGCATTCGCTACAGATGATAAAGAAAGGTTAACATCAAAAGGAAGAGAATGTTTAATACGCTAGAAATGTAATTCCAATTTGAATTAAACCAATAATAAAGCCTAAGACAGCGCCAATTACCTCGATAAATTTGAATTCCTTTGACATAATCTGGATTAGAATCGCCTCCATTTTATCGCTTGAAAAACCATAAACTTTTTCGGTTACGATCTTTTCAAGGTCAAGTTGAGACTCGAGATTTTTCATATAGGAGGCGATCATTTCTGGAAATATAATTTCCAGTTCAGCCATAAAAATTGATTTTAACTGATTGATGGTACTATCTCCTATAAACATTGATATGATTGGGAAAGCATCACTTAATTTTCTCCTGAGAAAGTCGTCAACTTTTGACTCCACAAAAGGCATTAGTTTTTTAAGGTTATCTGGATTGACAATTTTATCTTCAATTTCTTTGAATGAAATAAGCTCTGTACTTACCATTTTCCCCAGCTTCTCAGCAAATTGCCGTTGTCTTTTTGGAAAAACTCCTTGAAAAGTGATAAATAGAATCTTTTTTGGCTCTTTTGGATGAAAGAGCATTTTAATGGCTATCCAATTGGTAACCCAGCCAATAAAAGCTGAAATAAAGGGAATTGTCAATAACCAAAGACTCATTTCTAATTTTTTGCAAATGTACTTGTAATAGATATATTGAAAATCAATTTTGAAGAAGAAAACATTTGCCTTAATTTTGTCGTCCATTTCACGGAGGCTATAGCTCAGTAGGTTAGAGCGTCTGATTGTGGTTCAGAAGGTCGTGGGTTCGAGACCCATTAGCCTCCCCAAGGGATTCATTATGAATCCCTTTTTTATTCTTAACAATTCTTTTGCGCCACTCATCTATTTTCTCGTTTAAATGGCTCTTAAATCTGTTAATTTTGGCTATGTCATCAAAATTTATAGAATTTATGTTTAGTAAAAGATCTTTGCCGATTGTATTGGTGTTTCTGGTTGCAGGTTTTTTATTTACGTTTAATACCTCTGGCATTGGGAATCCGCCAGATAGATATCAGTTGATTTTACAACAAGTGACTGATATGTTAGAGGTGGCACATTTTAGTCCCAAAAAAGTAGATGATGAATTCTCTAAAAACATTTTTAAAAAATACCTGGAAGCCTTGGATCCGGATAAATCTATTTTCCTGGCTTCTGATATCAAAGAGTTAAAGAAGTTTGAAACTACTATTGATGATGAAATGCATGGAGCTAAAATCCAGTTTTTTTATGCGGTTGACTTGATTTATACCAAAAGAATTAACGAACTAAATACACAATATCCCTCTTTACTGGCATCTCCTTTTCAATTTAATGCAGATGAAACGATTACGTTAGATCCAGAAAAACTTGATTATCCAAAGTCTGATCAAGCAAGAAAAGAAACATGGAGAAAAAGAATTAAATTTTTAACACTTGAAAAATATGCTGATCTGCTTGATGCAAGGGATAAGATCAACAAAAATGATACTGCTTATAAAACCGATGTTGCACTTGAAAAAGAAGCAAGAGAGAAAGTTAAAAAACTAGTTACTCGAAATTTTGAGAGGATGGTTTCTAAAACCAAGCCTGATGAGCGTTTTGATATGTTCATTAATGTAATTACCAATTACATGGATCCGCATACCACCTTTTTTCCACCAATTGAAAAAAGATCATTTGATGAACAAATGAGTGGTAGGTTTTACGGCATTGGTGCATCATTAAGAAGTGATGAAGGTGGTGTTATAAGAATCGCCACAATTGTAGCTGGGTTGCCTGCTTGGAAGTCGCAACAAATTGTAGTAGGGGATCAAGTATTAAAAGTGGGACAGGCCGCTGAAGAACCTGTCGATTTAACAGGATTTGAAACGGAAGAAGCTGTTAAGTTGATTAGAGGTAAGAAAGGTACTGAAGTTAGACTTACTTTAAAAAAAGCAGATGGTACCATCAAAGTTGTTTCCATGATCAGAGATGAAGTTGTTTTAGATGAAACCTATGCCAGGTCGGCTGTCATCGTCGAAGAAGGTAAAAAAATAGGGTACATATTCTTACCAGAATTTTATGCTGATTGGGAAAGACCCAACGGTCCTAAATGTTCTCAGGATGTAGCCAAAGAAATCATTAAACTCAAGGAACAAAATGTAGATGGTATCATTATGGACCTCAGAAACAATGGAGGGGGGTCTTTGTACGATGTTGTCCAAATGGTAGGATTGTTTATTCCTGAAGGACCTGTTGTACAGGTGAAGGACAGAGAAGGTAATCCACAGATTTTAAGAGATCGCGATAAAGGCATATTGTATGACGGCCCCTTGGCGGTTATGGTAAATGAATTTTCTGCATCAGCATCTGAAATATTTGCTGCAGCCATACAGGATTATGGCAGAGGTATTGTATTAGGTAGTACATCCACGTATGGGAAGGGTACAGTTCAGCGCAACATAGGTTTAGAGCCGAATGCTGGGTTGTTTAGCAAAGATGTTGCTGATATTGGAACCATTAAGCTTACGCTTCAGAAATTTTACAGAATAAATGGTGGTTCAACCCAACTCAAAGGTGTAGCGCCTCATATTGTTTTACCTGACCAATATGAAACTTTAAAATACCGTGAAAAAGACAATCCAGATGCTTTACCATGGGATGAAATTCAAAAAGCTTTTTATGCTAAACTCATGCCATCATATGATCTGGAGTTGATAAAAAGAAAAAGCTATGAAAGAATTAATGAGCATCCAACTTTCAATGCAATAAAAGCCTCTTCACTGCTATTAGTAAAAGCAAATGAAAAAGTATACTCAATGCAATTATCCAAATACCGCGAAGAACAAAAACAATTGAGAGACTCATTTAAGAAAATAGAAGAAGCGAGTAAGAATTTAAAACCTTTGCAAGTCAATATGTTAGCCATAGACGAAAAAAGACTTTCCCAGGATAATGATAAAATGGAAAGAAGAAAGCAATGGGTCAATTCCTTATCAAAAGATATCTATGTAAAAGAAACTACAAATGTAGTAACAGATATGATTAGGCAGGGTTTGTTGGTGATGCAGCAATAAATTATGTTTAAGAAAAGTCAATTCCATACCTGGATGCTAAAATGTTTTTATGGTGCAACCAGTGCCCAATAATGATGTAGGCCAGTGAGATAAGACTCATGTCTTCTCCCGACTGCGTTTTGTTGGTTCTGATCATCCAATTAGCATCAAAGCTTCTGAAGAGTAGCAAATTTTGCTTTCTTGCAATTGCCATTGCTTCAAGTAAATCTTCTTTAATAAAATCTGTATTTGACGCATCTGCAAAATGATTTTCATCGAAACTCACAATTGGGTTAGGATCTTTTCGTGCAATACATAGCGCTCTGTATCCGAAGATCACTTCAGTATCTATACAATGTCTGATGAGTTTTGCAACAGACCATTTATCATCTTGATAGCTATAGGTAAAATCGACTTTTTTTAATGCATTCAAATCTTTTAATAAATCAACAGTTGCTTGTTCAAATAACTGATTGATGTCTCCATGAGGTACTTTTTCAACATACCTGTTGAAGAATTTTGGGTGTTGTAAAGCTGTTATTTTCAAACTAAATTCTTTAGGTTTATTTCTTTTTCTTGCCTTGATCAGACTTCCTTTCCCCCTTGGTTGTTGCTGCCAATTTCACCGCTTCATAGGCGTTTACTAAACCACCTGTAGAAGATAAATCCAGCAAACTGGCATCTTCATCTTCAGTTCCTGGTTTTAAGGTAACTTTTTCAGTTATTTTTAAAGAGGATGTTTTTATGATGTTAATCACTTGCTGTGGTGTTAAATCTGGAAAGTAAGAGAGTAGTAAGGCAGATAGACCTGCTACAACAGGAGCAGCCATACTGGTTCCGTCTTTTTCACCATAAGTATTACCTCCTGGAATGGTAGAGTAAATTCTTACTCCAGGTGCAAATACATCTACTTCTCTTTTGCCATAATTTGAAAATGAAGCGGCAAGTTCTTTAGAAGTTGCACCACTTGCTCCCACAGTTATCCAATTGCTAAAAGATTGAAGTGTATCATTATCGAAATTTCTGGACGGAAAATTATCTTCAACGTCAATATTTTTTGAATCATTTCCAGCTGCATGCACCAGTAAAACACCTTTTGAAGCAGCATATTTAACTGCTTCATCTACCCATGGTTTTTCAGGAGAAAAACTTTTACCGAAACTCATGTTGATTACCAATGCTCCATTATCAACTGCGTACCTGATTGCATTTGCAATGTCTTTATCGTGTTCGTCGCCATCAGGTACTGCTCGAATTGGCATAATGGAAACATGGTCTGCAACTCCATTAATACCCAAGTTGTTGTTTCTCGAAGCCCCAATAATACCTGCCACATGTGTTCCATGAGAGGCATCAGTTCCCATTATATCGTTGTTGCCATAAAATCGATCGTTGGGATCGTCATAATTATCTTTTACTATTTCTGAACGGTATTTTTGGGGTTCTTTTTCAACTGCCTCCATTTTGGATTTTTCACCTTCGTAAAATTGAACCAATTCTCCAATTAAAGCAGCATTGGTACTTTCCATTTGTCGCGTTTGTTGGAAAAAGCTCAATAAAGCTGCTCTTGCTTTTGTAACAGCAGGTTCAGTACTGCTAAAATTTGCTAGTTCATCCCCAGTATACACTTCTTTGCCTATCGCAATTTTAAGTACACTATCGGCCGAAGGTAATTTGCTAACGATATCTTTTAAAATCAAAACATACATCGCAGCTTCTTTGGCTTGTGATTCCAATTGAAATTTTGCTTTCGTATATAATTGATAGGCCCTTTTTTTATCAGGTGACAAAGTCTTTTCATCAATTGTTTTATCACCAAATTCAGGTTTGTATTTATAGTAAACCCTGGCGGCCTCGTAACTGTCTTTGCCAACATTTGATCCGTCTTTACCTCCTATAAAATTCCATCCATGGATATCATCTACATATCCATTTTTGTCATCATCAATCCCGTTACCTGCAATTTCTTTTTCATTTGTCCATAAAACAGGCCTTAGGTCTTCATGTGCCGTATCAATACCAGAATCAATTACTGCAACGATTATCTTCTTTTTTGGAGTTCGCTGCTTCAACAGCTCTGTGTAAGTTTCTTCCAGCTTTATGCCATAAACCTGAGAAGCTGGATCTTTTAAATGCCATCCTTTTTCATAGGAATTAACAGAGGACTGTGCAAAAACTGAGGTAAATAAAAGAATAAGTGCCAGAGATAGGGATAGATGTTTTATTGATTTCATAGATGCTCTTATATAAGAGGCAATTTAGTATAAACAGTCATCTTATGAATAGGTATTACTAATTTTCAGAAAAATTTAGGGTTATCCAGAAATACTCATTTTTTTCTGTTAAGGAAAAAAAGTAAAAACATAGAGATTGGTCCAACAACCAATAGCATCAATGTTTGGACCAGCCACAAAAGCCAACCAAAGGCTAAACCAATTACCTCTCCAATGCCATAAATAGTAAGTGTTTTTTGTACAGCCAATTGGTAGGCACCCACACCACCCTGAGTAGCTATCATTGCGAAACTTCCAAAAGTAAGAATGGTAAGTGAAGGCACCCAGGATAGTAAGGAGGTTTCTTCTAAGCTATAAAAGCCAATTTTTATGCTTAATAAATATAAAAACCAGATACCTATAGTATATCCAAAAAATAATGCTCTTTTTTTAATTTTAGCTATAACAAATAATCCTTCTTTAAGTCCTGATAAAAATGATGTTACTTTAATCAGCCATTTACTTTTTTTAAAAAACCAATAGATGGCCATGAATAAAAGGACTGCTAAAAGGAAAACAACAAAAAGAGTTGTCGTTGATTCATTCACTTTTTTAAATAGATGACCAGTAAGTTCAATTGCATAATGACCGACTTTGTTAATCTGGGTTACTATAGTGAGAAGAATAACTAGGATAAGGCAAATTAGATCCAGTAGTCTTTCCGCTACTATGGTACCAATGAGTTTGTCGACAGGCATTTTTTCATACTTACCCAATAAACTACATTTAGCAACTTCTCCTAGTCTCGGAAAAACCAGGTTTAAAAAGTAACCCGTTAAAACAGAAAGAAAAATATTGGTCATCCCGGGTTTTGGCCCTAATTCATCCAGCATCATTTTCCACCTGACAGCACGTATGTAATGACTGAGTAACAAAGTACCAATGCATGGGATTAAGTAAAAGAGGTTGACTTTTAACACCAATTCCTTCACTTTTTGAATGTCCTCTTGCGACAAAGAAGCTGTGGTATACCACAGAAAAAGAAGGCCTATCGCCAAAAAAAGGATGAATTGGATAATTTGCCTGGTCTTTCTCTTTATCATTATTGGTACAGTATCTTCTTAAAATTAGTTATTCTAAATGAATCACTGTTTAGTCTTCGGCCTTCAGTTGGCCTTTTTTTCTTATTTTTGCATATAGTTTCACTTTCCCCCTTAACCCTTCAACATGGTAAGTAAGAAAAGAATACTCTTTATAGCCAATGAGATGTCACCTTATCTGGAACTTACAGAGTTCTCAGAAATTGTGAACAAATTGGCCATTAAAGCAAATGATACTGGTTATGAGGTCAGGTGCATTATGCCAAGGTTTGGCACCATTAATGAAAGAAGACACCGCCTTCACGAGGTTGTAAGGTTATCTGGTATCAATATCTCCATTGATAATGATGATTATCCACTACAAATCAAAGTAGCTTCACTTCCTAATGCCAGGTTACAGGTCTATTTTCTTGACAATGAAGATATGTTCAAGAGAAAATTTGTCTTTACAGATGAAGATGAAAAATGGTATGACGACAATGGTATAAGGTCGATTTTCTTCTGTAAAGGGGCATTGGAAACTGTCAAGAAGTTTGGATGGCCTCCGGACATCATTCATTGCAGCGGATGGATGACAGGCTTAATCCCAATGTTTTTAAAGACTGCTTACAAAAAAGAACCTGTTTTCAGCAACAGCAAAGTTTTATTTACCATAGGGCAGAATACTTTTAAGGAAAAATTAGGTGCTGATTTTCTCAAAAATTGTATGATCAGTCCTTTGATTAAGGACAAAGAGCTGGAATCCTACAAAGACATCAACAACAATGCTATGTTCTCTGGAGGAGCATCTTTCGCAGATGCCATCTCATTTGGTGATGATCAAGTTGAAAAAAAGTTGGTTGATGCTTTCTCCAAGGTAAAAGGGAAGAAGGTAATTCCTTATCAGGCTGACTCTGATTTAACAGAGTATTTACAATTGTATAGCGACCTTGCAAACAAGTAATCAACTGACCCAGTTAAAATTAACTACGTGAGAAGACATCGAAGCTTGTTGAACGGTTTCCTGCTTTTATTTTCTGCATTTATTTTTTCTAACTGTACTAAAATAAAAGGTACAGACATTGGTGCCGAATTACTTCCTATAGTAGATAACATCGTGACATTTGATACTACATTTGAAGTAATTACAACTACACATGTAACGCCTGATTCCCTGCTGCCAAAAATTGGAAGAGATGCAAGGGGAAATGCAGGTCAGTATATTTTAGGGCATATCTCCAATGATCCCCAATTTGGAAAGACTACTGCTTCAATTTTCTTTGAACTTTTACCTCCAGCCTTTCCCTATTTTTTCCAAAATACAGCCGACAGCTTATACCTTGACTCTGCTGTACTTTGTTTGAGATGGACAAATACTTTTGGTGATTCTAATGCGCTACATACTATCAATGTTCACAGGGTTTCTGAATTACTAAGAATTGACTCTGTATACAATACCAATAAAGCGGTTCGTTTTGGTGAGCAAATTGGCTCCAAAACATTTGCACCTAAAGAATTAGATGACTCTATCTATACTTTTAGACAAACAAGAGTGAATCAACTAAGGATAAAATTGAATAACTCCTTCGCTCGTTCTCTTCTGGCCTTTGATACATCAGCAAGGAGTCCTTATTATAATGACACTTTATTTAGAGATTTCTTTAAGGGTTTTGCATTGATTCCCCAAACTAATGGAACTTCTGCAAATGCACTTATGAGTTTCGCAATGAGTGATACTTCCACCCATTTGCGTTTGTATTACCGTTATGATAAAGACGGAATAAGGGATACTACTTACAGAGACTTTAGGTTCAATAGCCTATACCCTGGTGCAGGAGTCAATTATGTGCAACGAACATATAATGGTAGTGAAGCATCACTTCACATAGGCGATAAACCAAGAGGAGATAGTCTGGTTTATTTACAGGCAGCACCTGGCACTTACGCGTATGTTCAAATTCCAGGCCTGAATGAGTTCAAACAAAAAAAGGGAAATGTAATGGTGCACCTTGCTCAACTTTCCATGGAGGAAGTGGAAACACCTGGAAGAAGACCATCTTTGTTTGGTACACCTGAATACCTTTATCTTGAGTACCTGGATACCATAAACCAAGCTTATTCGCCTTTATTAAATGATGCTTTTTTAGATGGGCAATTTGAGCCTTTCTTCTTTGGTGGAGAAAGAAAATATGTTAAAGATTTTACTAATAATTTCTATAGTGGTTACCAAATGAATGTAACAAGGTATTTACAAGGAATTATTACCAAAAACAATCCCAATTTTAAACTAAAACTTTATGCTCCTTATTCTGTAAGGTATGAAGACTTACTCATCACCTTTGCGCTTAATAATCTGGCCAGGGGCAATGTTGTACTTGGGGGAGGAACCCACAGTGCCAAAAAAATGAAATTCAGGGTTATTTACTCAAAACTCTGATATTCATATCTATATTTGCAAAAAATCAATAATTACATGTCTTACCTATTTACATCAGAAAGTGTTTCAGAAGGACACCCAGATAAAGTGGCAGATCAAATATCTGACGCACTAATTGATAACTTTCTTGCATTTGATCCACAATCCAAAGTTGCTTGTGAAACACTTGTAACAACTGGACAAGTTGTGTTGGCAGGTGAAGTAAAATCAAAAGCATATTTAGACGTACAGGATATTGCACGTAATGTTATCAAGAAGATTGGCTATACAAAGAGCGAGTACATGTTCGAAGCCAATAGCTGTGGTATTTTAAGTGCTATTCATGAACAATCTGCTGATATCAACCAGGGTGTAGATAGAAAAAAGAAGGAAGATCAAGGTGCCGGTGACCAGGGTATGATGTTTGGTTATGCTTCTAATGAAACGGAAGATTATATGCCATTAGCATTAGACCTGGCGCATAAAATTTTGATTGAATTGGCTGCGTTGAGAAGAGAGAACAAGGCAATTAAATATTTGAGACCCGATGCAAAATCTCAAGTAACGCTTGAGTATAACGACAAAAATGAGCCTGTTAGAATAGATGCAATCGTTGTTTCTACGCAACATGATGATTTTGATTCAGAAGCAAAGATGTTGGCTAAAATTAAAAAAGACATAATTGAAATTTTAATACCACGCGTAAAATCAAAGTATAAGAAATACGCTAAGTTGTTTAACAACGATATCAAATACCACATCAACCCAACTGGTAAATTCGTAATTGGTGGTCCACATGGTGATACAGGTCTCACAGGTCGTAAGATTATTGTAGATACCTATGGTGGAAAGGGTGCACATGGTGGTGGTGCATTTTCTGGGAAAGATCCTAGTAAAGTAGACCGCTCTGCTGCTTATGCAACCCGTCATATTGCCAAGAATTTAGTTGCAGCTGGTGTTGCCAGTGAAATTCTTGTTCAAGTTTCCTATGCTATTGGAGTAGCAAAACCGACTTCAATCAATGTAAATACTTTTGGTACAGCAAAGGTTAACTTGACAGACGGCCAGATAGGTAAGATTGTTGAGTCAATTTTTGACATGAGACCTTATTTCATCGAACAAAGATTGAAATTAAGAACACCAATGTATAGTGAGACCGCTGCCTATGGTCACATGGGAAGAAAGAACGAGGTGGTTACCAAGACCTTTACCAGTCCTGATGGCAAAACAAAAACAATGAAAGTTGAATTGTTTACCTGGGAAAAATTGGATTACGTTAGCAAGGTTAAAAAAGCCTTCAACATCAAGTAAATCTGAGTATCTGCATATTATAAACCCTCCATTTGGAGGGTTTATTTATTTTTGAGCTATGGAACAAATCAGGGGAAACTGGAAAATAAACCAAAGTGACATTCAATATGATAATCCCTGGATTCTTGTAACAGAATATAAGGTGACTAATCCATCTGGAAATCAAGGAATTTATGGTGAAGTCCATTTTAAAAATATTGCCATAGGAATCATTCCCATAGATGACAATGGTAATATCTACTTAGTGAATCAATTTCGATTTGTTTTAAACCAAGATAGTCTTGAAATTCCCGAAGGTGGTGGAAACCTGAGTATTGATCCTTTACTTTCAGCAAAAAGAGAGTTGAAAGAAGAAACTGGTTTAGAGGCAAAAGAATGGATTAAACTACTCGAGATGCATTTATCAAACTCCGTTTCAGATGAAAAAGCAATTGTTTATCTGGCAA
>VFQS010003365.1_pt1 | contig 12244 bp, 9 predicted proteins | sample 3512361 | NCBI WGS metagenome assembly VFQS01 (sample SAMN10412375, study PRJNA504923) | tailings metagenome | isolation source: Relicate 1 Philex TSF3 active mining | place: Philippines
ATATTGGCAACTTTACAGTTTATTATTGACATTTAATAATAATAGTTTGTATTATTTTAAATAATATCATTAACATTTAATAATATTTTATTTTTGTTCTTTTGTACAGGCTGATCCTGACCACTCACAACCAAGTTGTTTATTACAATCTTCTCCATTCTTTTGGTCGTAACACATGTCTTTACAATTATTATCTACAAATTTACAACCAGGAATGTGTTCACATTTTGTTTTATCACTATTATATTTACCACACCATATTGGTACACATTGAGGTTCTGGATTTCTTTTAGTTCCTTTGGTTAATTCACATCCGGGTACACTATTACAATTAAACTTTCCTTTTTTTTCACACTTTTCTTTACCACCGGCCAATTGCATTTTTAACTCAAGATATTTAGCTTTGTATTTTAAATACTTTTTTTTATAAATTTCTTCATCTAGATTACTCATATAATATGTGTTATATATTCCTAATTAATATTTATAAATGTTTATAAATGTTTCCAAAAATGATAACTTATATGTATATAATAATTTATAGATGGTTTTATAATTAAATTATTTTTTGTAAATAGTTATACATGTATAATACATAATTTATTTTTTAAAATTATTTTATAATAAAAATATTATTTCCATTTTTATGGAAATTTAAATAAAACAGTTTTTAGTATTACTAATGATTTTTCCATTTATAGTCATCAGATGACATTTTGTACACGTGAATTTTTTTTTATTTTTAAAATAGTTTTTTAATTAAATAATAGAAATTTTTTAAAAATAAATAAAGGTAAAAACCTGATTTGTTATATAATAAATTTTTTATTGATATATTATTTAAATTTAAAAAAAAATTTCACGTGTACAAAATGTCATCTGATGACTATAAATGGAATTTTTGTTTAAACATATCAAAATTATTTTGATAATTTATAGAAATAATTGTACACATTTTTATTATAATAATATAATAAAACAGAATTAATATGATAATATCATATAAAATATTTTATTATTATTTTTATAATTTTTTACCATATGTCATCTTTAGGTATACATTATTGGAAATTTTTAGTCATCATAATATAAATGTTTAAAGATTATAATATATAGTAAATTATAAATGAATTTTAATTGTGATATTTGTAATAAATCTTTTAAATCAAGATCTGGGTTATGGAAACATAATTTAACTCATAATCAACAAAGTAAAAAAGACAAAACTAAAAAATATATCTGTAAAATTTGTAATCAAGAGTTATCAAGTAGACAAAGTTGTTGGAGACACGAACAAAAGTGTAAAACTAAAAATAATTTGTCATTAGAAGAACAAGTTAAAAAATTATCAGAAGAAATTAAAGAAATGAAATCCAAACCATCAAATTCTAATACAACAAATAATAACAATACAACTAATAACAATAACACAACAAATAACAACAACACAACTAATAATATACAATATATTATTAACGCTCCAGGAAAAGAATCATTAAATCATTTAACATACGAAGATCATAAATCAATAATGAATAAAGGATTAAACTCATTAACTCACTTAATTGAACTTGTAAATTTTAATAAAAAGGTTCCAGAAAATCATTCTTATTGTGTGACATCATTGAATGATAAACATGTGTCGGTTATTGATGATAAAACTAATAGTGTAGTTAAAACAGCAAAATCTGATTTGTTTGATAAAATATTGGTTACAAATTTGAATAATTTGGAGGAATGTTGTAAAAACAAAAAATTAAATAAACAAGAAAGAAACGATTTTATGAGTAAAATTAATGAGTTAAGGTTAATACTGTTTCAAAATAAAAAATATATGAAAAGATATAGAAGTGATATTAACTTAATTAGTTATAATAATAAAAATATTATTTTAGATACCTGGAAATCATTAAAGGAAGTAGATGAAAATCTTAATAATCCTGATATTGAAAATGAATCAGATAAAAATACTAATGCCAACTCAAACTCAAACATAGATAATAATAAGTTTAAATATTCAAGACAATATGATGATGAGGATTTTTATAATTTGTCATCAGATGATTCTGACGATTATGATAGTGAAGAAAATGAGAGTTTACTAAACAGCATGAAAAAATTAAAAAACCAATATGAAGCAACAAAAATGCAAAAAAATAAAAAACCAATTATTGAAATTAAAGAATATTCAGACAGTGAAACAAATGAATCAGAAAATGATTCAGATGAATCTGACGATCCGGATGATTTTATAGAAATAACCGTAAAGGGTAAAACATATATTTTAGAAGGAATTTATGTGTATAACAAAACACAACAAGGTGAAAAAGGAGATTTTTATGGGACTTTTTCTAATGGCAAAATTAAGAAACAATCACTAAAGAATATCGAAGTTTAGATTAGATTAATAGTAAAAAATTGATAATTTTATTTTATTAGTCATACTTATTAAATCTTAATGTTGATTAATAGGCTTAATGGAATCATTAATTTTAATACCAGTTGCACAAATTATTTAATTAATAATAAAAATTTTATTATTAATTATTCCAAAAAGCTTGGAAGACCAGAATGGACAGTTTATTCAATGAACAGAAGTGATCTCAGTAAATGTAACGGAGGAAGAAAATCATTTGTATATGATAAAGAATTAATAGCTAACAATATTTATCAACTCTCGCCGAATGCTAATGTATTTAAAAACCAATGGAGTCGGGGACATTTAATTCCAAGTTTTATTATGTCATGGGATAAAGGAAAGAACATGTCGTGGGAAAAAACATATTGTATGTCCAACATCATACCACAACATTATTCATTCAACTCAATAAATTGGCAAAAACTAGAAATACAAACAGCAAAATTAATTGGACAAAACAGTCACAATGTTCATGTTATTACTGGTTGTGCTAGTTTTAATTTTTCAAATAAAATATATTTTAATAACCAGATTCCTCATTTAAGACTATTAGATCCAGAATATTCGGTGGTTTGGATCGATGAAAAAAATAATTTTGAATATCAAATTCCAAATTTAATGTATCAGGTTGTAATTACCCCATTTGAAATTAAATCTTTTATTGGCTTTAATAATTGTAAACAAAAGATTTATCAAGTAAATATAGAATATTTAGAAAAAATGATTGGGACTAGATTGTTGGTTTAAAAAATAATCCAAAATAAAAAAGAGCCTTGTGGTAAAGCCATGAAAATTGAAAAACAATTTATTTATTTTTAGTTTAATTATTATTAATGGGTTTATGCTGGAGCTGTAATAATACAACTAATAATACTAAATCAACAGATTTATCAGTTACAAGTTCAGAAGTTAGAGAATTTAGTTTGAAAGGTCAAGAACATATAGCCAAAGTGGTTTATGTTTATGATGGTGATACTGTACATATTGTTTTGAATTTAAATAATGTACCAACCAAGTTTAATTGTAGAATGTCAGGAATTGATTCACCCGAAATGCAACCTAAAAATGTAAAAGATCAGGTGCTAAGATCAAAAGAAATTGAGAAAGCAATTAATTCAAGAAACTATTTAATTACCAAAGTAACAGATCAACAAGTTACAAATAGAAATATGACTAAAAAAGATATTAAAGATTTATGTGCTAAATCAAGAAAATTAGTAAAAGTTAAATGTTTTGAATTTGATAAATATGGTCGCCTTTTAATTGAAATTTATGGGGAACAAAGTTCAATTAAGTCTATTAATCAAGAAATGATTGATAATGCATTTGCAGTAGCTTATGACGGTGGCACAAAGCAAGAATTTGAAGAAATTAATTTTGCATAGGTTAGTTTGAAATATATATAATTTAATTTATCCAATTAATTTAATAAAGTTATTTTTTCTAATTAGTCCATAGTCTAAATAATCAATAGATTTAGAATTATGATATTTAATTACTGACCAAATAAACCAAGTATATTCAACTAGTTTAGCAAATTCTTTTATTATTCCATCAATTTTTTCAAAATCTAATTTTTCATTTAAATCAAAATAATATGAATAAAATTTAAATCTTGATTCTTTTGAAGGATATAAATTAGGATAGTATTTGAGTTCAAAATTATTTAATGCGCATTCGGCAAAGTAATTAGCGATATCATAATATGGATAATTTAATGAACTATATTCAAAGTCAATTATATACCAATTATTATTTGAGTCAGATAATAAATTTAATTGTTGAAAGTCATTATGGGATATAACTTTGCTTGTACCTAATTCTTTACACATTTTATTTATATTATTTTTAATTATTTGTCCTGATTGATAAACTGAATCAAACTCGGAAAGAATTTGATAATCTAAATTTTGTGATTTAATATCTAACACAGTATTGGTCCATTGATCAATATAATTAAAGAAATCAGGTATATTGTTTGATTTAATACAATCTTCTAATTTATAATCTAAAGTACCATAATTTGTTATTGACAATCCCTCTAAATTAGTTTCATGGATTTTTTTTAAAATGCTAGCACAGTTTTTATAATTATGTCTAAATTCATTAATAGAAATAGGAGTAGCATCAATAAAATGTTCTACCCTACCAATTAGTTTTCCATCAACTTCTATTGATTGATGAATTTTAGGAGTATTTAATCCAGTAGAATAAAGTTTCGTTTGTATAGTTTGTTCCCAATTATAATTTAGTTTTAATTGGGAATAATTATAGAATTTAAAAAGAAGATTTTTATATTTAAAAACGTCGTTTGACAATCCACCATTAATTTTTTCCATTATAATATATATGAATAATTATAATTTGAAAACGAGTGCAGGACGAAAACAGGCATTTGAGTCAATGTCTAATAGTAAAACTTTTAATAATAAAATTGTTATTATTGGTTACGGTGCAATAGGCACTGCTTTATTACCATTATTATTTAAAATAGTTAGTGTAAACCTAAATAAGGTCTGGGTAATAGAGAAAGACGCAGATAGATTTGCAAATTTAGAAAAATTTATTAATAAAGGAATAAATATGTTAAATGTGGAGTTAAAAAGAGATAACATAACTAAAATTTTAATTGGTGATTTAAAATTAGGTCAGGACGATTTAATAATTGACTGTTCATACGAAATCAATACAAATTTCATGTATCAATTGTGTTCTGATCATGGAATATCATATACTAACTCAGCAGTAGAAGTTTGGGCACAAGAACCAAATTTTAAAGATACCGACTATACATTTTATCAAAGAATTAAATCTATTGAAGATCAAAACAAAATTTTAGCAAACAAAAAAAATAATTTTATAATTAGTTTAGGATGCAATCCAGGTAATGTAAACATATGGACTATGTATGCGCTTGAAAAAATAAATCAAAAAACCCAAAATTTTGAATATGATTCTTATGCGGATTTAGCAAATAAATTAGGTTTAAGGGTTGTACATGTATCAGAAAGAGATAGTCAAATAACAAATAATCCAAAAAAAAGAAACGAATACGTTAACACATGGTCCTCTAATGCTATATCTTGGTATGATGAAGCATTTAGTTTTCTTGAAATTAGTTGGGGTACCCATGAAAAGACTACACCAAGTAATATCAATAAAAAATTATCAAATGAATACCAATTAATATTAGATGGTGAAGGCTATAATTCTTATGCTTATTCATATACACCATTAGGTAAAAATTTAGTTGGAATGTTAATAAGACACGAAGAATGTTATACCATATGTAGAAAATTAACATTAAAAAATAGCAAAAACGAAATAACTTATAAACCAAGTTGTTATTATGTTTATAAACCATGTGATTCGTCTGTGGCATCAACTTATGAAGTTAAAGATAATATTGAAAAATATCAAGATGCAAAAAGATTAATGACATCTGATATTACACAAGGCAAAGATGAATTAGGATGTACGTTATTTTTTGCAAATGGAGACATATATTGGATTGGATCAATGTTAGATATTGAAGAAGCTAGAATGATTTATGATAATCAATATAATCATATAATTAATGCGACAGTTTTACAAGTTATTGCAGGATATATCGGATCAATATTATATTTAATTGAATCAATTGAAAACAAAAAATACCGCGGACTATTAACTCCTGAAGAATTACCTATTAAAAAATTTGTTGAACTAACAAAACCATTATTAGGACCATTTGGATTAATTAAAGTAGAAGATTGGACAGTTGATACAAAACCAGGTTGTGAATGGCAATATGAAGATTTTGCAATTTAATTAAAAATTGAAATATCATAAGGTTATTATTAATATATTTTAACCTAATGCGTAAAGTTACTTTTCTCAAAGATATTGAAACCGAAATTCAGGCTTCATCCAAATACCAACCAACTATTGATTATACCAAACCCAAATTTATGGCGACATTTCCCTACCCTTATATGAACGGTAAGCTTCATTTGGGTCATGCATTTACGATGCTAAAAGTAGATTTTGAATCAAGATGGAAAGAAATTAATGGTTATAATGTGTTGTTTCCATTTGGATTCCATTGTACTGGAATGCCAATTTGTGCAGCAGCTAAAAAGCTAGAAAAAGAAATATCCCAAGGCGCGACAAAATCTCTTGATCCCAATAAAAAAACCCAATGGGAAATTTTAGTTGAATCGGGTGTTGATCCAGAACAAATACCAAATTTTATTGATCCAAAATATTGGGTTGGATATTTTCCAGAACTTGGAAAATCACATATTAGAAAACTAGGTGTAATGGCTGATTTATCTAGGTCTTTTGTTACCACTGATTCTAATCCGTTTTATGATTCATTCATTAGGTGGCAGTTTAACAAATTGTATTCTAAGGGTTATCTTAAATATGGTACTCGTAATTCCATTTATTCAGAATCATTAGGAATTCAATGTCAAGATCATGACCGATCTCAAGGTGAAGGTATTCAAACATCAGATTATGTTATTATTGAAATAATTCAAAATGATTGTCTAATTTGGATTCCATATCAATACACTTTTGATACCAAAGACTTGACTGTTGAAAAAATTAATATTACTAAGGATTCAACGTATAATATGTATCAAACTTCAACTGGTAACAAAATTTATATGACCTCATATGTTTTTACTAATTATTCATATCAATATCCAAATCAAGCAAATCAATTAACACTTAGACAAATGAATGTGCAGTTAAGCTTTGATACTGATACAACTCTCAACATTAATACAGTAAAAAAATATACTAACTTTTATTCTTATTATTTGGGTGGTGAAATTATTCTTAGAACAAACACTGAAAATAAAAATGAATCTCAACTAACTTATCAAACACTAGATTTTAAGCTAGAACTACCAACTGATTTGGTAATTGATAGAATGGATCAAGTATGTATGGTAAAACCTGTAGCCCAGTGGTATATTGATTATGCAAATCACGAATGGAAAGCTAAAACAATTGAATGTGTTAATAGTATGAAATTAAATGATCAAGTTAAACATGGTTTAATGGATACCATTGATTGGATTAAAGAATGGGGTGTTTCAAGACCTTTTGGACTAGGAACAAAACTACCAACTGATTCTGATTTTATTATTGACTCACTTAGTGATTCAACAATTTATCCAGCTTATTATACTATTTGTAATATTTTACATAGGGATTTATATGGTTTAGAAAGTGATTTTGATCCAAAAGATTTTACTGATCAAGTATGGGACTATATCTTTCTATCAAAGGATTTTGATTCTGATTATGTTTGTCCAATTGATAAGGCAAAATTAGACTTGATGAAAGAGACCTTTAATTATTTTTATCCAGTAGATATGCGAATTAGTGGAAAAGATTTACTTCGCAATCATTTGGGTATGTATCTATTTAATCATGTGGCTATTTTTGAACAAAAACATTGGCCAGTTTCAATTAATTGCAATGGATGGGTCTTAGTTAATGGTAAGAAAATGGCTAAATCATTGGGTAATTTTATTACAGTTGAATCAGCAACTGATGCCAATTCAGTTGATGCAGTACGAATGAGTTTAGCAGATGCAGGAGATGGTATGGATGATGCTAATTATGTAACAGCAAATGCTGGAGACCATTGTACACTAAAACTACATAGTTGGATTGATTCTATCGGATCTCATTATAACACAACTCAACAAAGCACAGTATTTGAATCATACGAAGCATATAGTAAATTAGATCAAATGTTTGATCAAGTATTTGGAAGGATGTTTGAAGAAATTAAAGATCACTATCAAAATTACAGGTATAAGATGGTAGTGCGTGATGGTTTTCATATGTGGAATAATATGAGAGAAAAATATCGTATTTATTCTAAATATTTTAATCAACCAATGAATCAAGAATTAGTAAATAAATTTATTAAAACCCAAGTTATGTTAATGTATCCCATTATACCCCACATTTGTTCATGGGTTTGGACAAATAAATTTAAAATGGAAACAAAAATCCAAACTACAAATATTAACGGGATGTTTAAATTTCTACCAGATATTCAATTAGTAACACAGTGGGATCAAATGGAACAAATTATTAATAATATTAGGGAAAGGGTTGAAAAACTAAAGAAAAAAAATAAAACAGTTAATTCAGTTAAAGTATTAACACCTCAATTGAATAATTGGATAGAAGAATTTATTAAATCTCAATTTAAATTTGAAATTAAATTTGAACAGGGAGATAAGATTCATTTGACTATTGAATAAATATAAAATTAATAGGTCATTGATACATTATTACTAACATCAAAGAATTTATTTATTTCAATACATCTAAATAGGTTATTATCATATTTACTATTAAAATAATCTCCAAAGTAGGTTGCAATTTTTGGGTCATGAATTAGATCAAGCAAATTATTACAGTTAGTAGACGGAGTTAATAAAATATTAGAAATTACTAGATTATCTTGTTTAATAATATTAAATATAGGATCAAGGATAAATGTTTTTAGTTTATTTATTTGAACAGGATCATAAGGGCTATAATAGTAATTGGTTATTAGAGCAAATAAAAGATTTCTTTTACTTTTAAGATCAGTATATTCTAAACTTGGAATGCCTAATTGTTGTGGAAAGTAATAAGGTTTTGTTAAAAAATCAGGATTTCTTGATAGACATTCCAATATAATTTGCATATATTCAATATATTTAGCGTGTTTATCTTTTTTAAGCTCACTTATAGTATTTGGTAATAAATTTAAATAATGAGATCCAAAAGTATGAAGAGTGTCAATAATAAATTTAGATTTTAGAAGTACCTGATCAAAATCTTCAATTGATAATAATTTTAAGTGATCAAAGAATTTTTTATTTAAATACAAAATATCAGTAATATCAAAAGAATTTTGTGGGTCTTCAATTACATTATTTAAAAAATATATATTGGAATCAAGTAATAATTCATTAATATTAACTATTTGTTTTTTGTCTCTGTTTAATCCAGATATAAACTTATATATGTTTAATTTAATTGATGATATGAAAGAATAATTTGATGTTAAAAATTTTATTAAATTAATATAATTATAATTATCATAAAAATCATTTGTAGGTTGAGTGATGCTATGAGATGAATGACCTTTGTTAATAAAAAAATTAACACCTCCATTTCTAAATTTATATTCAACGGTATTACCATTTAAAATGATTTGAATAATATTTGGATTTTTTCTTGATTCAAATAATTTTGAAGAAAATGTTTCTGTGTTTGATTCAATTCCAAATAAATAATTAGTTATTGAAATAAAATTTTCAATGTCCGATACTATTTCATATCCCCATCTATTTTTATAAATATGAATCAAACTTGGAATATTACTTACTATTTCCCCAAATGCACTTTTAATTTCAACAGCATTATCATTATCAATAGTTAGCCCATTAATAAATTCAATTAATTTTGGATTAGAATTAATTGGTAAATAATCTGGATCAAATTTTTTGCTATCACTATTCCAACAATGTGTTTTAATTAATTGTAATAGTGTGTTTTCAACACAATCGGGAAAAGACACATCTCTACTTTTTAATGTTGTACTTCCATAAGAATGATAATTTGGTAATTGATCATTATATTTAAATACAATATATGAAATATTAGTTTCTTTGTTAACAACAGAAATATCACGAAGTTCATCATATGATTTATTAAGAATATTTGATAAAAGATTATATTGATTAATTGGGAGAATTTTATTTGATAAATGTCCAATACTTAACTTTGGATTATATAATCTAACCCCAATATAACAACAATAAAATAATTCAGCTAATCCAATATTTAGTCCTAAAAATAAATTATTATCTTCTAATCTTTTTAACAATCTATTAAATTTAATTAAATTTTTAATTTCTTCAATATCTTTTTGTAAATAACTGTTAATAGGTTTATAATCAACATCTCTAATTAAAAAGTCTTCATATCTTCTTGACATTTTTTCTAATCCTGATTCCATTTGTTCTTTATTTGTTGTTAAATTAGCATATTCTTTGGTCATTTCAACAATGTCTGATAAATTATTATAGGCTTGAGGTGAATTAAAACATTTTAAAATTTCACAAGATAAAATATCATCGGTTACATCAATATCATATTTAAATATTATGTTTAACAATTCTCTGAATTTATTAGCAAAAGCAAATTTATGTAAAATATTTGGTTTAGATGCAATACTTATAAAATCAGAAGTATCTCTGTGTAAAATAAAAACTTTTTTAAAAGTTTCCTTAATTAAATCTAATTCTGTTTGATTAATTAACCCAGGTTTAATTATATTAATATATTTAGAAGTAATGTTTTGATATAATTTTTTAATAATGTTGAATTTATTTTGAATTAAACAAACATGAAAAGGTATTTGAATATTATCATTAATAACTATGTTTTGGTCTACTAGATTATTTAAGAACGAAATTTTAAATGCGCGATGAGCAGAGCCTTTTTTTTCTTTTAATTCAAAATCATCCGTTAATTTGTATCTAATGTAATGATTGTTATTTATAAGTAGATGTGAATTAAAATAAATATCAAAATTTGAGAAGAAAAAAGGCATATGTTTTTTTTTAAGATCAGGGTCATCAATAAATGGAATTTTACCACCATTAAGATCATATTCAATTTTAATTTTTGAAATATTATTCATTTTATTATAATAAATTTAGATAATAAAATAATTTATTTAAATAATTTCATCAACAAAAACAAGTTAATAAATTTTATATAATTTCATCAACTAAACCATGAGTTAAACATTCATCAGAACTTAATAAGATATCTCTTTTAAGGGTTTTGTCAAGAAATTGTTTGGTTAATTTTCCTCCAGTTCTTTCCATATATATATTTCTAATTACTCCCATAAGTTTGTCACAATTTTCTTTTTCATCCATAATATCAGAATATTTACCTTCAACCCCAGTTCTTAATTCGTGAATTAACATAAATGAATTTTTAGTAATAAATCTTTTGTGACCAGCCATTGAAATTAAACTGGCAGCGGAAGCAGCAATACCTTCGATATAGGTATGTACAGGGATAGAACAATTGTTGATTGCGTCAATTAAAGGAATAGCTGCGAAAATTTCACCACCGTTAGAATTAATAAAAATTTTTAAAGGTTTGGGTTCAGCATTTTCAATTAAATCATCATAATCTGCTAAAAATGATTTCCATCTTTTTTCGGCATTTTTAATAAATTTTAATAAACTCATTACAGAGCTAATACTAATATCTGAATATAAAAAATATTCATTGTTGTTATAATCATCATGATCGCTAGGTACATCGGCACCACCCATTAAATTTTCTAAGATTTCTTCTTCAAAATCATTTTCAGCTTTCTTTTTACTAGGAACAGCTTGAGGGTTGGTTTTTTGTTTTTTATTTTTACCGGTAAAATAATAACGATTCATCTAAATATATATAGAAAATATTTTTTATAATATATTTATTTTTAATCTTTATAAAATAAATAAATAATAAAAGAAGTTATAATTATTAAGCTTGCGATAGTATTATTTTTGTATTTTGAATCTTGACACAAATGAAAGACTAACATTGGAAGAATATAGAAAATACTAATTAATGTTGAAAATATCATCCATAATACAAATGTAAAAAGATTTGGATATGAGAAAAAAATGGACATTGGAAAATCTAATAAAAAATTATTATTAACAGTACGATTTATTCTAATATTAACTGACACATCGGTTGATTTAATTCTACAAATAGGACACAATAACCCATTACTTGTAA
>VFQS010003368.1_pt1 | contig 12235 bp, 14 predicted proteins | sample 3512361 | NCBI WGS metagenome assembly VFQS01 (sample SAMN10412375, study PRJNA504923) | tailings metagenome | isolation source: Relicate 1 Philex TSF3 active mining | place: Philippines
GTATGACCGATGAATGGTATAGCTTCCGCACCAATCCGCGCGCAGTCGGGGCCAATGTGCTGCTCACACTTGATGAAAGCACGTACAAGCCTGAGGGCATGGGGCAGGATCTGAAAATGGGCGATGACCATCCGATTGCGTGGACAAATTGCGTTGGGAAAGGCCGGATGTTCTATTCGGCAATCGGTCATATGCCCGAAACATACAGCCAGCCGCAGCATGTCGCATTGCTTGAATCTGCGCTCGATTGGGCAGCGAACGACCGCGCCGCGTGCAATACACCCCGCCGTTAAAGCGGGCCGTAATTATGGACAAGGTCGCAACGCTACAAAAATCGCGGCGGAATATAGTGCCGCGACGACGCAGCGGACGGCCGACGGCTGATAGGGTCGCCGAAATCGATGCCGCAATCCGCATTGCGGCGCAGCAAATCTTCTTCGATGTTGGCTTTGAGGCGGCAAATATGGATGCGGTTGCCGCCGCTGCCCATATTTCCAAGGGAACGCTGTACGCACGTTACCGGAGCAAAGAGGCGCTATTTCGCGCGGTGATAGAAGATTTGTTCGCGAAATTGTCCGCACGCGCTGGCGAACGCGATCATCTTTTGCCAAACGACCTCGAAAAGCGGCTCCGCCATTATGCCAAGATACTCATCTCAGTGTTCGGGTGGCAGGAATATATTATTGCCACCCGACTGGTGAATAATGCCGCGCATGCCTTTCCGGAAATCGCCAGTGTTTGGCACGATAGGGGTACCAGGCAATATGTGAAATTGATTGCTGAGGATATCGACCGGCTTGGTGCGCTTGCGGACGATGGGAACATCGACCCCGTTTTTCTCGCAAATTTGTTCCTGCAAGGCATTGCGGGTTGGTATCGTAGCGAGTCTGTAAACGGCCCTGTCAATGAAGCCGAAGCCGAAGCTTATTCTAACAAAGTCGTGCGCGTCATCATGACGGCCATCCATTCACAGAAAATGACTTAGCCGCGAACAATTGGCGCACGAGGTCGAGGGGTATTTAACCATGATTAAGTCCGGTTCATTGTTGGCTTTGCGCGCCGCTTTGGTAGCAGGAACGATGTTCGCGACGCTGCCGGTGTTTGCTGACACTAATGCTCCCGTACAGGCACCATCGGCAGATCTGGTTGAAGCGCAATTCCGGGACCCGCCCCAATCCGCTCGCCCGCGTGTATGGTGGCACTGGATGAATGGTAATATCGCCGAAGATGGCATCGCCAAAGATATGGCATGGATGCAGCGTATCGGCATCGGCGGGTTGCAGAATTTCGACGCCAATTTGCGAACGCCGCAGATTGTAGAAAAGCGGCTTGTTTACATGACGCCGGAATGGAAAAAGGCGTTTAACTTTACCGCCAAGGAAGCAGAAAAACGCGCGCTCGAACTTGCAATCGCGGCGTCACCCGGCTGGTCGGAAACCGGCGGGCCTTGGGTACCGGATGCCGATGGTTTGAAAAAACTCGTATGGAGTGAAACGACTTTGGCGGGTGGTAAGCGATTTAACGGCGTTCTGGCCGCACCACCATCTAAAACCGGGCCGTTTATGAACGCAGGTCGGGGCATGGGCATCGGCGAAGCAATGACGGGCGATTACAAAATGCCCACTTGGCAGCATTACGGCGATGTCGCGGTGCTCGCATTCCCGATCGCGAAAGCCGCAACTTTACCGATACCCAAAGCAACTGATCTGACAGGTGCGGCGGTTGACTTGGCGGCGTTTCAGGACGGTGATCTGGAAACCGCAATCGAGTTCAAGCGCGAAGGCGCCGACCCGGTTGTAGCGCTTGATTATGGGGCGCCGCAAACAATGCGTTCAGCGTCGATATTTTTACCGGGTGCATCGGCGATGTTCCTTGGTTCTATCACCAGCGCGCAACTGGAAGCCAGTGACGATGGCAAAGTCTGGCGCAAGATAGCAGATTTTGCGATCCACCCGGTTCCAACAACAATAAGCTTCGACGCAATAACCGCGCGTCATTTCCGCGTGGTCTTTGGTGCGGGCACCTTTGGCGTCGGCGGGATGACTGCGCCGGAGGAAGGTCTCGATCTGAGCTCTTTGGCCGCCATGGGTGCTGCAATGCAGCGTCCGATCCGGCTTGGCGATTTTCGCCTGTCTAACGAAGCCCGCATCGATCGATATGAAGCCAAAGCGGCCTTTGAGTTGGAACCGGATTATTATGCGCTGAGCAAGGACATCGGCGAAAGCACTGGCGTCGATCCCGGCAAGGTATTGAACATCACTGACAAGATGACACCCGATGGCACTCTTGATTGGACCCCGCCAAAAGGCAGTAACTGGCGTGTGCTGCGCCTCGGCCACTCGTTGCTCGGCACCACCAACCATCCAGCCCCACCCGAGGCAACTGGGCTTGAGGTCGACAAGTTCGACGGCACGGCGGTGCGCCGATATCTCGAAACATATATTGGCATGTACCGCGACGCGGCCGGCTCCGACATGGTTGGTCAGAAGGGCGTGCGCGCGATCCTGACCGATTCCATCGAGGTAGGGGCCGCCAACTGGACGCCAAAGATGGTTGAGCAGTTCAGAAAACTGCGTGGCTACGATCCGGTTCCTTTTTTGCCTGCGCTGACCGGTACAATTATCGGGTCGCGCGAACAGTCGGACAAATTTCTATATGATTACCGGCGAACGCTCGCCGATCTGTTGGCGCGCGAGCATTACGGAACGGTCGCTGATGTTGCGCACAAACAAGGGCTGATTGTTTACGGCGAGGCTTTGGAAAGCGGTCGTCCGTCAATCGGTGATGATATGGCGATGCGCCGATATGCAGATGTCCCAATGTCTGCGATTTGGACCCATTCCAGAGCAGAAGGACCACGGCCAAGCCATATTGCCGACATGCGTGGCGCCGCGTCGGTAGCGCATCTTTACGGACAAAATTTGGTTGCGGCGGAATCGCTAACCTCATCACTCGCGCCCTGGGCGCATTCGCCCAAATATCTAAAGCGCATCATCGATTTGGCCTTCGTCAATGGCGTCAACAGGCCGGTGGTCCACACATCGGTGCACCAGCCCCGGGACGACAAATTTCCGGGATTAACGCTTTTTATTTTTGGTCAATATTTCAACCGCCATGATGCTTGGGCGGAGATGGCAAAGCCGTGGGTCGATTATCTTTCGCGTAACGCGTTCATGTTGCAACAGGGACGCAATGCCGCGGATGTGGCCTATTTTTATGGCGAAGAAGCGCCGTTGACAGCGCTGATGGAAACCGGCCAATTAAAGGATGTACCGCGCGCTTACGCGCATGATTTCATCAATAATGATGCGTTGTTTGATGCACTTTCGAACGATGGCAATGAGCTGCTTGCAAAGGGCGGCGCGAGGTACAAGGTGCTCTATCTGGGTGGTTCTTCGCGCAAGATGACCCTCGGCACGCTCAAACGTATCGCTGATCTTGTGGAAGGGGGCGCGACCATAATCGGGATGAAGCCGGAAGGCAGCCCCAGCCTCGCGCATGACGCGGCTGAATATGCTACTTTGGTCGCCAAACTTTGGTCGGGTGCAGATGAAACACCATTCGGCAACGGCAAGGTTATCGCGAGCAAGAATGTCGAGGATGCGCTGGCGCGTGCCGGTATCCGCCCGCAGTTCCATTACACAGGTGCTTCTTCCGGCAGCTCCATACCGTTTGTGCAGCGCAAACTGGCTGACGGGGACATTTTCTTCCTTGTGAACCAGAAAGACCAGGCCGAGACGATTGAAGCGCGCTTCCGCGTGACTGGTAAAACGCCCGAAATCTGGCGCGCCGAAACGGGTAAGCCGGAGGCTGTCAGCTACCGCATCGAAAATGGCGAGACCATCATCCCGCTGACACTGGCTGCAGATGAATCGTTTCACATTGTTTTCCGCAAAGCTGCAACGACCAATGCGCTATCGATCAAACAGCCGGAGCCAAGCGCTGCTGCCGCCCTTGACGGTGCATGGGGTGTTGCCTTCCAAAAAGACCGCGGCGCACCTGCAATGGCGACTTTGGCCGCGCTTGCTCCACTCAACGAAAATGCTGATCCGGGCATCAAATATTTCTCGGGCATTGCGACGTACTCCAAGCCGTTTGTTACACCGAAAAACTGGAAAGCCGGACAGCCCTTATGGATCGATCTTGGCCAAGTCAGCGAAATGGCGGAACTGTTTGTGAATGGCAAAAGCGCAGGTGCGGTGTGGCACGCGCCATATAGGCTCGACATTGGGGCACTGACCAAATCGGGCAAGAACATGCTGGAAGTGCGCGTCGCCAACCTTTGGGTCAACCGTCTGATTGGTGATGCGCAGCCCGGTGCCAAGCCGATTACATGGACACCGATGGCGACTTATGGCACCAAAGCAAAACTGCGGCCATCGGGCCTTATTGGACCGGTTAGGCTGGAATATTGATTTGGGTTCATCCTTAAGAGCGACTGCAAAATGAACCGGGTTGCCCAGAAATATTAGTGCTGGCATGGGCGGTTAGTGCATTGGATAAGCCGCTACGTATATAAGGGATAGAGGATATGGGACACCCAAGTGATATGACCGGAAAGGCGGCTTTGGTGACCGGCGCTGGGGGTGGGCTGGGGCAGGCAGTCGCCGTCATATTGGCACGCGCCGGCGCAGACATTTGTATTGTGGATGTCAAGGAAGAGGGGCTGGACGAAACGGCGAAACGGATCAAAGATTGTGGACGTAAGGCGCTCGTCCATGTGGCGGATCTGAGTGTTGCAGACAATTGCCCGGCGGCGGTAGCGGCGACGGTTCAGGCATTCGGGCGGCTTGATGCCTTATGCAACATCGCGGGCGTCCTGAAGCTTGCCAACAGTCATGAAATGCCAGTCGCCGACTGGAATTTGGTTATGGCCGTCAATCTGACTGCGCCGTTTTTACTCAGCAAGGCGGCCATCCCACATCTGTTGGATAGCGAAGGGGCAATCGTCAATGTGACCTCGATCGCTGCGCATATGGGCCAAGCCTATGCCGCTGCATATTGCGCATCGAAAGCGGGGTTGGCGCAGCTTACGAAAGCTATGGCGATGGAATATCTCAAAACACCATTGCGTATCAACGCCATCTCGCCGGGCGGCATGGTTACCGAAATTGGTGCAAGCTTTGTTCCGCCAGCGGGAGCCGACCCCGAATTATTAGGGCGTTACCGGCCAATTCGCGGGTTAGTGGAGGTAGCAGATATGGCCAATATGGTCGCCTATCTCGCCTCACCGGCAAGCGCAGGCTTTCATGGCGCAGTGATCCAGATGGATAAAGCAATCACCGCGGGGTGAGCGGAGCGCGTTATTTTATAGCTTGGTATTCGCGGCCATTCAAAATGCACGTACCGCGCTGGATCGTTTTAGAGGGGCCGCATGCTTTTTGCGGCTATTTTCAAGCTACATGTCGATGTCCCCGAAGGGGATGGTATTAAGCCATTGAAATATATGGTGAGCCCTGCTGGATTCGAACCAGCGACCTACTGATTAAAAGTTACAATTTCCTATAAGCTTTACAATATGATATTAGGTAGTGTATTACAAGTGTGTACTACTTAATTTACGCATATTCAATGAGATAGCACGATGGCTTCGCAACAATCACGTCATTCGCTTGATGGTCCCGTTACTACGATACGGCGTGGCGTTGCTATCTACAAAAAGCTCTCAAGTCCGTTTTGGTACGCAAGAGTGTGGGATGCACGTGCGAAGCGAAATATCGTTAGGTCAACGAGAGAGACTGGAAAGATCAAAGCAAGACAGTTTGCTGAAGATCTTGCGATTGAGATTCTTGGTGGGAAACCACAAATAGCAAAAGAGTACACATTCAAGCACTTTGCTTTGCGACTAATCACTATCAGTCGCACAATGGTTGAGCTTGGACAGCGTAATGCGAATTACGTGAACACCATCGTCACATTCTTGGACAATAAAGAGTGGGGTTTGCAGAAGCAGTTTCAGCATCGTGATGTGCGAGAGCTAAGAACGAAGGACTATGCTGACTTTCTAGACAAGCTTGCCAAAGACCGTCCAGATTTGTCTGATTCTACTCGCAATATGATGACTGCGACATTTCGCAATGTGCTGAAGGTCGCAGTACGTGACGGCGTAATTGATGCAGTTCCAGCGACTCCACGTGATCGTCAGCGTGACAATCCACGAGCGTTTCTGCCGTTCTATCCACTCGTCAGTCGTAAAGACTGCGCATACACGAGGGTTCGCAACGTTGTACGCACACTTACTAAAGAGCATCGTGAGTTCATCACAAAAGCTGAAAAGAGTGGAAGTGCAAAATCAATCTACAGCGAGCAAAAACTGCGTATTGTTCCCATAACGAGTGAGCTTGGCGATCTTATAGTCTTTGCTGTGAACACATTCGTTCGTCCAACTACCAGCGAGCTTTATGCACTAAAGCACCAAGACATAACCATCGCTGAGAACCCACGACGTTTGCTCGTCACAGTGAGACGAGGGAAAACGGGCTTTAGGTTGGCGACTTCAATGGAAAATGCTGTGGATGTATACAAGCGCATTTGCGCACGTAATCCAGATGCTCAGCCAAGCGACTATCTGTTCTTTCCATCATATCAGAACCGCAGCACCGTGCGAGATATCGTGCAGCGTCAGTTTGGTGTGGCGCTGCAAAGAGCAAATGTCGTTAACGATCCTATCGCTGGACTCAAATATTCAGTTTACTCACTGAGACACACAGCAATCTGTATGCGCATCATTCTTGGTGGTGGTAATGTTGATATCTACACGCTGGCAAAAAACGCTGGAACGAGCGTAGATCAGATTGAACGCTTCTATGCAAAGCACTTACCCATCAGCGCAGAGCTTGCTCGTAACCTTCAGCACTTTGAACGTGAGTTGAAGAAGGAGCTGGAGGTGGATGTTTTGGCAGAGGGCGACAGCGAGCGCAGTCTTGCTACACCGAGAAAACCCAAACTTAAAAGTTTGAAGTAAGCTCAATCAGTGTTGAGGCTGTCTTGTCGGTTTAACCGACAACAGCAAGATACTGTGTCAAACCCAGTAACTTGATGTGCTTGGCTCAACCACACACATTGCAAAGTGTCTGGCGCAAGACACTTTGCTGTGTCGTGTAAACCGACAACGCCACTCAGACCAACTCAAGCTCAACTGCTTGTTCGTTAATTAGCTCATGACATTTGTCGCTCAGAGTTAAAAAGCGTGCGCCTACATGTTGATGACGCTTTGAAGCGACCATCTCTCTGCCCATTTTTTGTAGTCTGACGCTACAGATCGCTAACGCACCCATACTTGGCTCAGCGTTTTTGAAGCGCAGTGTTCTGAGATAACTCTCACTGTATCCAAGCCAATCTATACTGAACTGTCCTTCAGTAGATACAACACCCACTCCACTCAATGTTTCAAAAATCTCGTTTAGAATAACTTTTTTCACGTTTTCGTCCTTTCGCAATAAATAACTGTGCAAGCAATAAGTCAAAAAGAGACGTGGAGGTCTTTTTCAGTTCAAGACTATTTATTGCTTCGCTCAGCGAAGGACAATTTACATGAACAATTATCATCATCAGCACGTTAAAGACTATAAGGAGATGCTGAGAACAGAAGGAAATATACTAAGAGAGATTGATGACTACCCATATAGCAAAGCTGAGAAAGCAGCTTTCCACCTCGTCAATCGCTTAAAGCCAACTCACTTCGTCACTTTGCAACTAAAACAGCACAGAATGATCGAGGCGATAAATGGATGGAAAGTTCTGATTAAGGGCGACGATGCAACGTTCGACAACGCATATTGCAGCTACGTTCGCTCTATCTCGAAGGCGATAACTGCACGCTCAAAGTGGCAAATCTATAAAGAAAGCATTGGGAATGTGGGGTGGATTCAAGGTGGAGATGGGTTCGAGCGCAATCATCTGCACATCGTCATCACAAAGCCAAGTCACGTTGACGAAGAAGTCTTTCGCATCGCTTTGCATCGTTTGGCGAACGGCAACGCTTGGGTCGAAGATGGGGCGCACGCAATCGACATACAAAGCATCGAGAGCGCACAAGAAAAAATCAACACGACGTTCTATAGCGGTCGCAAAGGCTCTGATCGTCTCTTGATGGTCTAATATCATAGAGCGAGGCACTAAGCACAGAAACGTATTGGGACGACTTATCTGACATGAGGTCAGAGCGTCTCGCTCGATTAAAACATTCTCACATTCATATGCTGAGCAAAGATGCTGAACGTGATTCCAGCGTCTTTAGCTCAGTATTACCTTTTTCTAGAGAAGCACTGTCTACTACTAAACTTTTGAGAAACGTCGATTGAAGGTTGAGCAAGCGAAGGCGAAGCTGAAGCGAAGCATCAAACGAAATCGAATGTCGAAAGCGAAGCGCATCGACATATAAATCACCAATAAGTTTCTCATTAACAAATATGTAAAAGTTTACATCACCCAACGAGGTGCTTGGAAATACACGATTTGATGATGGCTGGATTTCGGTAGGAATAAGTTTCTCATAAACTTATCATTGAGTTGCAGGAAATGTTTATGAGGAAATGGCAAAATGGCTCAAGCGAAAGTGTTGTCTCGTCAAGAAGTGCAGAGGGTCATGCGAATGGCTGACTGCACGAGCAATGGGCTTCGTGACAAAATCTGCCTGAGCCTTAGCATTCACGCAGGGATGCGTATTGGGGAAATCTGCAAACTGAAGATTGGTGATGTGCGAGGGATCGATGGTCGCTCTGTAGAGGTCATTCATCTCACGAAGCATCAAACGAAGGGCAATCGCTCTCGACGTGTTTTTCTAAGCGACGACCTTCGAAAGCTGCTGAACACGTATCTCGCTCAGATAGGGCAACTCGACAACAGCAGAGCGTTCATTCGCAGCACTCGTACAGGTGGTCACTTCAGCAACGTGTCACTCAGCTCCAGGCTCAAAGCGATCTACGAGAGCGCAGGGATCAAAACGAGCAGTCATAGTGGTCGACGCACGTTTGCGACTGCACTTCACGAACGCAGCGTGGGCATAAAAACGATACAGCATCTGATGGGGCATCAGTCTATTCAGACGACTGCGATCTACGTGTCAATCACTGACGATCAGATGACCAAAGCAGTAAACGCCATCTGAGCAAACTCAACTTTTGAGAAAGGAGTGATCATGCGAACTTGGTGGGGCTTGATACGCACTGATGGTGGGGGGCACATTCGCATAACGGTGCAGGCAGAGAACTCGTTCGTTGCATATGAGATGATGAAGGCGTTGTATGGCGAGAAACTCATCACTCAGTCTGCTAACCTCGTGTGAACCAAACTTTCCTTGACTCCATCCCTGCATTCGATATTTCGATATTTATCGAATGATGGTGGATCAGATGAGAACAGATAAAGCTGTTAAAGCTCTCAGCGCACTAGCTCAGGAGCATCGATTGGCTGCATATCGTCTACTAGTACAGGCAGGCGCTGAAGGGCTGATGGCAGGCGTGATCGCTGAACAACTCAGCATCGCCCCCTCATCCCTGAGCTTTCATCTGAGCCAACTTGCGAACGCAGGACTCGTCACGCAACGGCGAGAGAGTCGCTCAATCTATTACGCTGCTGACTATGCAGCGATGAACACTCTTATGAGCTTCATGCTTGAAAACTGCTGTAATGGCGTCTCGTGCATTGGCGACATTGGATGTTCAGCAGAGCAATCTTCAGACTCAGAAAGGAACGCAGCATGAAGCGGTTTCACGTCCACGTTGGTGTCGAGAGCATCGAACGCTCGATTGCGTTCTACAATTCGCTGTTTGGCGAGGAACCTTCAGTAGCTCGTGCTGACTATGCAAAATGGATGCTCGATGATCCCTACATCAACTTCGCTATCTCTCAGAAAGATGGCGCTCAAAAGGGTATCGAGCATATTGGCATTCAGGTCGAGAACTCTGCTGAGTTGGACGAGGTTTACGGACGTTTGAAGTCTGCGAATGGACCCGTTCTCGAAGAGGGCGCTACGACTTGCTGTTACGCTCAATCTGAGAAAAGCTGGATAGCTGATCCTGACAATGTTGTGTGGGAAGCGTTTCTCACGACTGGTGAAAGCACGACTTATGGAAGCAGTCCTGAGTTAGCTCGTCTTGCGTCGAGCGATGCTACTGAAAGCTCGTGCTGCGCTCCTTCGTTAGCTCCCACCTCGACTAAGTCTTGCTGCTGAGAGGTCCCAATGTTTGCTGATATCGTCATCTATCACAATCCTGAATGTGGCACCTCTCGCAACGCTCTTGCGATGATACGCAACGCAGGAATCGAACCTCACGTTATCGAGTATCTCAAGACTCCACCTTCTCGCCCAATGCTCGAAAGTCTAATCGAACGTGCAGGAATCTCACCTCGTGATCTGCTGCGTGAGAAAGGGACACCATATACTGCGCTTGGCTTGGACAATCTCTCATTGTCAGACGCTGATTTGATCGATGCGATGATGAACCATCCTATTCTGATAAATCGTCCTCTCGTCGTTTCATCGCTTGGTGTGAAGCTCTGTCGACCTTCAGAAGCTGTGCTTGATCTTCTGCCCTCAGAGCAGAAGGGAGCATTTACGAAGGAAGATGGTGAGAAAATTGTCGATGCAAACGGCAATCGATTGTGAACAAGGTGCAGGAGACAAAAATGGCTAAGCAAGGCGCACTTGGACGCTTGTCGTTTCTAGATCGTTATCTCACTCTTTGGATCTTTATTGCGATGGCAGTGGGGATTGGCATTGGGGCGATATTTACTGACGTACCCAACGCACTGAACGCATTATCGATAGGCAACACGAACATACCTATCGCAATCGGTCTCATACTGATGATGTACCCACCTCTTGCGAGAGTTAAGTACGAGCAGTTGGGCGAGGTGTTCAAGGACAAGCGAGTGCTTACGCTAACGCTCATTCAAAACTGGATAATTGGTCCTGTTTTGATGTTCGCTCTTGCTGTCATCTTTCTGCGTGATGAGCCAATGTACATGACAGGGGTTATTCTGATTGGTTTGGCTCGCTGCATCGCAATGGTTCTCGTGTGGAATCAGCTCGCAGGAGGCAGCTCTCAGTATGTTGCTGGTCTTGTAGCGTTCAACTCTGTCTTCCAAGTTCTGTTTTTTGCCCCTTACGCCTACTTCTTTCTCGCAGTTTTGCCTCCGTTTTTTGGACTCGAAGCTCAAATTGTGGACGTGAGTTTTGCGACAATCGCAAAGGCTGTAATAACCTACTTGGGTATACCGTTTCTTGCTGGATATCTCTCTCGTAAGGTGCTCATCAAACGGCATGGCGAAGCGTGGTATGCACAAACATTCTTGCCTAAAATCGCCCCTGTAACGCTCATCGCATTACTGTTCACAATCGTTGCTATGTTCAGCTTAAAGGGTGGTGATGTTATTGCGCTTCCCTTTGATGCACTGCGTATCGCAATCCCTTTGACAATATACTTTTTGATCATGTTCGTAGTCAGCTTCGCAATGGGGAAGCTCATCGGAATCGACTACCAGCGCACAACGTCACTCGCATTCACAGCAGCTTCTAACAACTTCGAGCTTGCTATCGCTGTTGCTATTGCTGCGTTTGGTCTTTCATCGCCTATTGCGTTTGCTGCTGTGATTGGTCCGCTTGTTGAGGTGCCCGTGCTGGTGCTTCTCGTGGGCGTTGCGACCGCGATTGGGCGCTCATACTTCGCTGAGACATATCGAGCGTGACGTTTTTTGAAAGCACTGTAAGTCCAGAGCTTCGATTGCCATCTTGAGAAAGCCCAACTCAAATGTTGAGTTGTTCGACACAACAATCGATCCGTCGAGGAAATCTAGAAACACAGGCAGCGCAGTTTCAATTGATGATGCATCTCGCACCATCTCATTAGTGATCCCAGTGATCTGCTGAGCGAGCGTCGAGAGCGGTCGCTTGGGCTTTACGAGCTGATCGAACTTCAAGCTAGGTTCGTACAGATCACGAGCATAAAGACGCAGAATCTCACCACGCTCAGGTGTTAGCGCAGTCGTCTCTAGGTCAATCAGCACTCGACGCTTCACGAAGCGATCTCTTTCGCAGCTTTGCGAAACGCAACATCAGCATTCTGTGCTCCATAGATGTAGCCAAGCAACGCTTGTTGCTGATCTGCAACCGTTGGTACAGCTTTACGAATTCCCTGCTGAATTGATGAAACAGCCTTAGAACGGTCCTTAGAGTCATTTTGACTGTTTGGGGTATCAGTGCTGTTCGCTTTCGGCTTTTGCTGCTGAGGCT
>VFQS010003370.1_pt1 | contig 12233 bp, 10 predicted proteins | sample 3512361 | NCBI WGS metagenome assembly VFQS01 (sample SAMN10412375, study PRJNA504923) | tailings metagenome | isolation source: Relicate 1 Philex TSF3 active mining | place: Philippines
AATGACATCATCCAACAAAGATGCCAACATAGCACGCTTTGCAACATGTACCACCATAGGTATACCCAAAATATCCAAGAGCGCTTTTTCTGGCAACCTTGAACTTTCGATTCTAGAAGGTATCAGCCCAATTTTTTTTATCATAATGTCTTTATTTAATTGTTCAAATTATTACACTAACCCAAAGTATGTGTATAGCCAATTTTTGCAATTAATTGGTTGAATTAAAGAAATTCATATTTTTAGAGCCCTCTCTGCAGATATGATTAGACCGCTATGCGCTACGGGGTCATTTCTTAGATTAATCCCATCAAGTCATAGTAGATTCATAGTTTTCCATGTGCGCAATGACTGAGTAACGAGCTCAGCTATTTCACCTGGCTCCATTAAAAATAAACTGTCTGCCCACCAACGGCGCAATTTAGTGTGAAATACTTTTCTATGACCGATACCCCTAGAGCAATATCGGCTAGAGAAATACCGATAACTCTAGAGAAAAAAGGATTAATTCAAAATGCCACCACTTTCAAGCGGGATAATAATTTTTTGTGAAGCGCTCATCTGTGATTCAATTTTACCTTTTCGCTAACTTAATTTAGATTGATGTTGTGAAGAAATCCACGCGCTTAAATTCGAGACGCCTGATATAATTTGTATCCCATGCGCAGCAGGATCGTCTTTTTTAATCTCGCCAAGGGGATCATAATAAATCGTTGGATATCCCATGTTTTTGGCAATTATTGCAGTTGAGGTAAAGGGCCTAGAAATTACTGCGAAGCTAGACTGAATTACAAAGTCAGCTGCAATGCTCGGATCAATAGAATATACATGACTACGCATGGCGATTTCATCGGAAAATCTACGGTACACCGGGTGCGCTAAGCGCCCGATGTCTCTCTTTCTTTTCCACAGCATTGATGCACCCGATTCAGCAATTGCACAGCTGACGTGCTCAATAAATAAATTGGCAATCTCAGGAATAAAATAATCAAATTCCTCACCCAGGGTGCAGTACCTAGAGAAGCGGTGCGGCGTGATATCAAAAACAGCTACAGATGTTTTTTGGTCAAATGAAAAGTCAGCATGCTCACCTGAAAACCAAATTGGCCCAACAACCTCAACAATCGCATCGCGCCCTACAGCGCGAACAATGAATTCCGCCTGATATTTGTCCCATACTAAATAACGAGGCCAAGTCATAGACTGATAACCTAGATACATTACATTCGGCCTGCCCGATCTTTTAAAATATTCACAATTAGTTGAGTAAAAATAAAATGTAATCAATGCGCCGTGATTTTCGGCTTCATATGACCATAAAGGACGATAGATCCAATCCGAGTTATGAAAAAAATATTCTCGGGCAAGCGCACCAACCGGCAAAATTCTAACTAGGGCAGCACCCCCAGCCTCACTAAACATCAATGCACTCCACCACCTTCCACGACAACAATCCAATATAACAAGTGCAAGCGCTGCAGACGACCATAATATATATTTACCCAATTCACGACTGCCATGAAGACATGGTATACCACTCATCCCGGATACAACTTTAATACCTTTAATATTTATTGACTTTAAGCCATCAACTCCATGCCGAATTTCATTAATATCTCGCCTTCTTTTTTCCCACTGCAAATACCACGAAATAATATTGCGATATTTTGCATCATCATTTAGGGGGATATTTTGTTTACTCAATGAATAAAAATAAACATACGGTTTAAATCTATTATCTACTGAAAGTTTTGTAGAGAAACTAGATATGGTAATTTTAAATATCTTATAAACCCCATAAAGAACCATGCCAAGCATCAATAAGCGCCATAACATTTCTGATCTTAGATGGGCGACATGATATCCATGCCTCTCTAATATCGGTCGCCATTGAGGTGGAAGAGGGTATACAACTTTATTACTCGCGCCTAACGACAAAAGCAAGGCTTTATTAAGACTTAACCCACCTAAATGAGCCAATAAATATTGTCTAACAACTAATTCATTGGGGGCATGTTTCCCCATAAGCAGCGAAGAAAAATGCTCAGTTTTTATCTGCAACTTTTCAGTAGTCAGACAGCTCTTAATGCTTGCAATATCGCCCAAACGACCTAAACTTTTTAATAAGCGATAGCCACGCATCACCTTTCGAAGGTTTGAGCGCTTGATCTTTTTAATAAATTCCAAATGTTATCTTTTAGAAAAATGTATGAAAGAGAATTACCTTAAGATCTCCAGGCGTCAATTTATTTGCCGTTATTTGATAGACTACCGTAAAAAACTAAATTAAAAATAATTCTTAATTAAGTCTTAACCCACAAAAACCTTAATTGGGTCACATTAGTCCATTATGGCTCTTACCAAATATTAGATCAGCAAGTCCCAACTCAAACCGGTGCCACATTTAACATCCCTGGATACCTTTCTCCCCAACGCTAACTCATAGTACTTAGGAGGTAAACCAAGGCCGGGTCGTATAGCACGAAGATTTTCCTTGCTAAGAGTATCCCCAGCTTTCAGGTCTTTAACAATATATAGGGATCGCCTATAAACAATAGATTTTTTTTCAGCGTCAGTTGGGCCATATGATATGTCCCCTAAAGATTGCCATGCACGATATGACTCATCTACGAGTCGATGCATCTCATCCGGCTCAAGAGAAAATGCGCTGTCTACACCCCCATCAAGCCTATTAAGAGTGAAGTGCTTTTCAATCACCGTCGCACCAAGGGCTACACTAGCAACGGAAACGCCTACCCCCATAGTATGATCAGATATACCAACTTCACATTTAAACAGATCTCTCATGTGTGGAATGGTCATAATATTAGTATTTTCTGGTTCGGCTGGATAAGTACTTGTACACTTCAGAAGAATAAGATCATTGCACCCGCCCTCGCGGGCAGCTCGGACAGATTCATCCAACTCCGCCACCGTATCCATTCCAGTAGAAATTATCAATGGCTTTCCAGTGCTAGCTACACGTCTAATAAGAGGAATATCCGTATTTTCGAATGATGCGATCTTGTAACAAGGAACCTTAAGCTCTTCGAGAAAGTCTACAGATTCATCGTCAAATGGCGTGCTAAACGCAATCATTCCCATCTTATTGGCATGATCAAAAATTTGTTGATGCCATGCAAATGGTGTACATGCCTCGCCATAAAGCTTATAGAGAGAACTTCCAGACCACAAGCTATTTGGATCGCTTACGCAAAACTCACGCTCATTTATGTCAAGTGTCATGCTATCAGGCGTGTATGTTTGAAGCTTAAGAGCATGCGCCCCGCTTTTAGCGGCTGCCTCAACAAGCTCCAATGCACGCGCTAGTGATTGATTGTGGTTGCCTGACATCTCAGCAATTATGAAAGGGGGCTTGCTGCGGCCAATTTCAATACCGCCTATTTTAATGGTCATATTAGTCCCCATGCTTACTTTCAGGCTTATTGGCCGCATTCACAGAAACACTAACCGCCATACGAACTTTTTTTTGCCTTGACGAATATAGACTTACTTCTGATATCAATACCTTGCTGGGAATTTTATAGGCACTTATTTTTCCATGACAGGCTAGACGGATTCTACGTTTGAGCTCATTAACCGGTTCATACTCCTTAAGTTGAAATTTCGCCACAACCATTTGACCCAGCATTGAACTTTTCTCTCCGTAGACGGAAACATCAAGCACGTTATCAAGCTGTAGTAAAAAATTCTCTATCTCTGCTGGATAAACTTTTTGCCCCCCAACATTTATAATGTCAGTAGTTCGACCTAAAATTTTGAAGTACTCACCATCCACCTCAACACGGTCTTGAGTATTAAACCAGCCATCAGCATTAAATTCTGATTTTGCATTTATATAACCCTCCATAGCAAAGTTAGATTTGATCCAAAGAATATCATCAATCACCCTTGTTTCAAATCCTGCGCCACCTAGCTTAACCCATAAAGAACCATCCCCTCGTGACTGGGAGCGCATAACCCCCACTTCTGACAAACCATAGGTTTGAAGTAATTCCACCCCAGGAAAAGCGGCTCGCACTCTATCAAGAGTGGATTGAGGCATAACTTCCGTACCATAACTGATACGCTTTATTGAAGAAAGATTAAACTGATCGCAAATATTGGATGCAACAAGCATCGTCAAAAATGATGGTGTTGTTGGCAATAATTCAACATTATAATTTTCAATTGCACGACAAATACTTTTGACCGATCTATCGATCACCGTAACTACCGTTCCCAAACTTGAAACAATTGAGAGTATTGTATTTATCCCCCCAAAATGATCAATCATAAGGAAAGGGATTGCTATTGTTGCTTTACGCTGATGACGAAACTTTTCCAAAACACGTGATAAGTTGTATAGCATGCCCTTTGGAAGGCCGGTTGAGCCAGAAGAATATAAAATCATGCCAGGCTCATTTTTTTTACGAAAGTCCTGAACTAATTGGCTCTCAGTTGGCGCTGACCTTTTCTCTATTTTAAAATCCTGACCATTACTGGCGAACTGAATATACCAATCTGAACCTGAAGAACGCAAAGCAATAGATTCATCAATAACAGAGTCTTTGGTCAGGGGGATAACGATACTTTTATTTAAGGCTAATGCCATCGTTAAGCAAAATACCTCGGGAGAATAGTCGCCGACCACCACAACGATGTCCCCTGATTTAATTTGAGCGCCCTGAATTTGCAGTCGGAAAGTTGAAATAAGATCCACCACCTGCTTATATGTGACTAAACGACCATCGTGGATGAATGCAAGTTTTTCGGGGACCCCCTTAAATCGATCCACTAGCCAGTCCATATATATATCCCTTTAATTATTTAAGTAAAATTATTGAACCCACTACGCCTTATTTGGTGGCCAGTAAACTACCAAATGAGTAGCCAACCCCAAAACCAGAGATTAAAAACCTACTCCCAGCAGGCGAACTGGTAAGAGAAAAATAATCCTTAATTAATATTGGTATAGATGATGAGACTGTATTCCCAATTTTTTCAATGTTTGAAAACGCAAATCTTTTATCAATCTTTAATTTTTTTCTTAAGCTATTTAGCGCCAACTCACTAGCCTGATGTAAAAAAAATTGATGTATTTCATATGGTTTTAAATAATTTTTATCAAGCAGGTCTAATATTTGCCTGATTACGCGATCATTCACCAAATTTAGCACTTGTAAACCATCCATAAATATTTTATCCCTGGCTGACTCAGCACTGTCACAAGAAAGACCTGGCTCTCGACTTCCCCCGGATCTAATAATAAACTTGTCCCAGCCATGGCCATCAGAATCGCACAGGAAATCATTAAATTCACCTATTAATGGGTCTATTCCAGGGAAATTATCGTTACTAATCCAAGAGGCGGCCGCACCATCGCCAAACAACATACGCGTAGATCGATCATCATCCCCTATATATTTAGAGTATGTATCAGCAGTAACTAATAGCACATCACTAACTATGCCTGTATTTATTAGACTTGAAGCTATCAATAGGCCGTATACATACCCAGAACATGCCAAGTTGTAATCAAAGGCTAAGATGCTGCCTGACAAGTCAAGGTCACGTTGAAGTAAAAATGCGTTTGAGGGCATGAGGTAGTCAGGTGACTGGGTGCAAAAAATAATCGCCCCAATCTTACTGGAGAGACTACGGTGCTTTTCCAACAATTTCTTAGTGGCCACTAATCCTAAATCGTATGCAGTTTCATCTACCCTTGTTATGTGTCTTTGTATTACACCGGTTCTTTTTGCAACTTCCCCTATACGCCATTCAGGGTGGGTTAACTGAAACTCTTCATTTGTTACGACCTTATTTGGCAGATAGTACTCGATATCTACTAGTGATCCTGGAAATCTTCTCACGATTTCATCCAATTTAAAAAGATATGATTTTAAAACTTCTTAGAGGTCTAGAGCCCTGTCAATTCCCAAGAAATCCAATAACAATGTATTATTAGCGCGTATAGACATCCCATCCGAAAAATCTCCATGCCCAGGATAAATATATCGAGTAGCCGTGAGGCCACCCCATAGATTTAGAATGGATTTTTTTAGGATGTCAGTATCTTCGCCCGGCATTTTTGATAAACCAATACCACGACTATATAAAGTATCGCCGGTAAACCATGCATTCCCTAACTCCAGAACACATGATCCGGGAGTGTGTCCTGGAGCAGGTAGAAAAGTTATTGCATGCTTACTAATATCGCAATGGAATCCATCTCCTACAAAAGTAGCTTTAGGCAAATCAATTCTTTGCGAAATCCCAAGCATCATCAGCAAAAAATTTGATGACTTGAGGATACGCTCATCATTTTTATGCAAAAAAACTTCAGATTTGTATTTTGTTTGAAAAAAAGAAGCGCTTCCAGCGTGATCAAAATGTCCATGAGTGCAATAAATTTGATGAGGTGATAGCCCCCGATCTTTCATACAATTATCGATTGCCTGCCAATCCAATCCAGGATCTATCAGAATGCATCCGCCTGGAACATCAGCTTCGCAAACATAAGCGTTTGATGGAAAAATTCCGCTAGTAATTCGGATTATTGCACCCCCTCCCCAATTTCCAATTTCAATGGCTTTCATTAACTCAAGCCACCAAGATAAATAGTCTGGGCTGAAATATAAGAACTACGCTCATCTAAGAAAAAATCTACAACGTTAAATATATCATCGGGAGTTGCAAAACGGGGAATTGGCAGTTTGTCAATTATCTCTTGAATTTTATCCAGCGGAAGCTGAGCAAGCATATCGGTTTCAATAGCGGTGACGCCTAAAGTATTGCATGTTATGTTTAACGGAGCCAATTCTTTGGCCATTACATTTGTGCATGTTGTTAAACCCATTTTGCTAGCTGCATAAATTGAATCACCAATAGGTTCAAGTGTAGCCGCCATTGAACTAATATTGATGATGCGACCCCATTTTTTCTTACGCATCATCTTTGAAGCCTCGCGAGATACGAGAAAAGAACCCATTAAATTAGTATTTAACATTGCCTGTGCCGCAGCAATTGGCAAAACCATTGCATATTGAGCAGTAATAACAGCTGCATTATTTATAACAATATCTATGGACTTTGTATGCTTTCTGAGTTGCATGAAAGCCTGCTGCAAAGAGCTCGGGACTGAAATATCCACCTTAATATGAATATAGTTTGGATTAGAAATAGTCGACTCACCACGTGAAAATCCAGCCACTATCGCCCCACGTGCTAAAAAATACTCAGTAAGTAGCCGACCCAATCCTCGACGACTGCCTGTAACTAAAATAAATCTGCCTTGATATAAAGAACTCCTAATCATTCACCCTCTTGCAATAACAAGCAAATATAATCGGTTAACGTAGCAATACTTGTAAAAGGAGACACGGCTTGGCTCATGGCACGATCATCAGTCAGCGATACATCACTACCTATTAATTCCGATACCATACTCTCAACATCTACAATCATTGAAACTAGTGATAATGAATCTAATTGAGCTCCGGCACCGAATAGCAAAGTATTTTCTGAAACTTCGAATTGCTCCTCTAAAATTCTTTCGTTGTTAATATCGTGGGCGGCTGATAATACCAAATCTAAAATTTTCTTTCGATCCAAAATAGAACTCCTTTTTCTTTATATAAATCAGTTATTGCTAGGCTTTACTTGATAATAAATTATTATCTTTCAAAATCCGCAATATATTTAGAGTACTTATAAGACTTTTCCAACCATTTTTCCCGAAATAGCTCAACTATATAAACATCAAGATACTCCCCATTTCTGAGGAGATGCTCTCTATAAACCCCCACCTCTCTATAACCACAGATTTTATGATTTTTTAAAATACTATTATTGCCCTGCACAACCTTTCCATGAATCTTATGTAAACCCAAATCGCTTACTAAAAAAATATAGTTGTAGAAATAAAAAGGTATAAGCCCTCCTACAGGCATCTCAAGCTTTTCACCAAGATATAACCCCCAACTTGCATGACGATTCACGAAATCAATTTCTGTCAAACTTATAATACCAATAGGCTTGGAGCTGTATTCAATTACCCAATACATGTCATTTTGTGATTGACTGATTTTATCAAACCAACGGTATTGTCTATCCAAGTCATATACAACATCAGTCAGCATATACCTTGAAACATGGGGACTACTCCGCCATCCCAATATTTGAGGCTGGTCATTTCTTTGCATTTTTCTAAATTTAAACATTCTGTTAATTTTGTGAGTTTTAAGATCTAAATATTCGATGGACTCGCCTAAGATTCCGTTCCATCGCTAATGACGGATGCAACTCGAAGAGAACCAAGTCCATCTATTATTCGCCTAGATTTTTTACTAAGACTAATTTGCACTGATATATTGTTAATGATGTGCTCTATTCCGCGTTTCAACTCATCCTCAAAATTATGGGTAATCTCCAGAATCATCGAAATAAACTCTTTTTGAAGCCTATTTGCTGTTATTCGCTGATTGTCAGCCAAAACAATCATAATCGCCGGCACACCCAAGCAGTAGAGCTCCCATGTTGTGCTCCCCGCCGCAGCGATAACTAAATCACTTTCGGCCATCAATGCCGCCATATTTTCAACATTAACTCTTATGCATACAGACTTGCTCATAATCTCGGCGAAATTTCTTACATCATCAATCCATGGTGCATTCGGACCCATAACTACAGTGAATTTAATATCCCCAGGGAAATCACAAGCCTCTATGACGCGTAGGACTAGAGTGGTTATATTTTTTTGATCAACACCACCCATAGTAATTAGAATATTCTTTACAACCGGAGAGCCACGTCTAAGCAAACTTAACGATCTAAATTCAGCAAACTCTCTTCGCAATAAGGCGTACTTTTCTCCTGCCAGAATCTTACAATCAGAAGGAACTAGTCCTTCATATGCTTTTTTTGTAGCGCCAAAATTTTGATTTATTAAGAAATCACAATCATGGAATCTATCAACAAGATCATCAATTACTATAAGCTTATGACACGAGGATCGTGCTGCACTCTCCCATGGCTTATTAAGACCATAGTGATCAACAACCAAGCGGTCCGGACGCTCGCCTTTAATTGCCATTTGCGTTTGAACCCAATCCGTTTGGGGATCCACTCCAAGCCATAAAGAGTAATCGATGTCCTTCTTGCTTTGCAAGCCTGCATTAGGAAAATCTTCTAATGGAGCAGGTAAAACATCTACATTGAATCCCCGACTACGAATTAGATTAATCAAATTTCCCGGAAGATCTCTACAAATAAAACCACATCGCGCGCCATATCTCTCTAGTGCGATTGCTAGAGTCAGGCAACGCATTACATGACCATTTCCAATTTCAAATGATGCATCAACCCTAAAGATTACATTCACATTACAAACTCTGTTGCAAAATATTAATTTTAGTAGCCTGATTTAATCTATCAATAAGGGTTTTGTCCGTCTTGTATACCAACGAAAGGTGAGAATTTAGGCCTGCAATTTCAGGGCACTCATCTAATACATCAAAAATATTTTTTAATTTGATCGGTAGATTACGCTGGTCAAGCTCTTTATATAAGCGCTCAAAAAATGCTAGATCCTCGGGATAGTCAATTGTCAATCTGTACCCTCTAAGCATTTCTGGTGGCAAATCTATAAGCTCAACTTTAAATATATCTTGATTATTTTGCATGTACCAAGTCATGTATTCAGAGTGCTCAGCACTTCCCAGATAGCCAATCACCCTGCGTAAGGCTTCCGTATTATAAATTTCGCAAGCAGTTCCTACGGCCGAATTTTTTGCAGCAGTATAATCAGCCCCAGATCGAAAATGCTGCTCAAGCAAGATCTTGGCTATCTCCGGAGAGACCATCGGACAATCTGCAGTGACCCTTATCACAACATCAATTCCATATTCATCGCAGGCCCCCAAATAACGCTGAATTACATCATCTGGTTCACCGCGCCATAGTTTAACCCTACCATCCAATGTGTAAGCTTCCAATACATCATCTTCGGGCAGGTTTGATGTTGCCAATATGGTTAAGTCGGCGCCTTCAATACCCAGGCAACTATTTAAACAATGCTCAACGAATGGGCGACCTACTACATTTATTAGCGCCTTATTTTTTAGTCGCGATGACTTCATTCTGCAGGCGACAATAGTAGCGATTCGTGCCGGCTTTAATTGACTAGTTTTTATTGTTGAATTTAATTGAATATCGTCCGCTAAAACAGAGTATCGATTTTGCGCATCTGAAATTTCTCGAAAATTAGCCCCCGCCTGACCAGTCCTTCTATACACAAGGTCTGATTGTGCTACAAGCGATCCAGCATTTAGCTTATTTCCCGCAACGGGAATCTGAATACTTCTTTCTAAATAATCTTTCTCTGAAAAACTTATAAACGCACCTCCTTTAGCAAGAGAGTACCCCATTAAGCGATTCGCAAGAACTTGAATTTCGTTAAACTCCAGCGCTGCTGAATGATCATATCTAGCCTTAGCCCTATCAAGGCAAATATGTTTTTCAATCAGATTGGCTCCTTCAGAAACACCCAAAATAGGTAATATACACGCCATATCATCGACTGCAGAGATGTGGTCGGCTATACATATTTTAATTTCAGGAAAGCACGCCTTAAGGACGCTAATTTTTTGAAGACCCGTATCCTTTAGCTCTGTTGGGTATGCCTGATGACCCACCTGCAAAATTATTTCGCCAACTTTGCAATGCGAAAAATGGACAATAAAATCCTGTACAGAAGACAGATCATACCCAGATACATTAATCATTAAGACTTTATTGGATAAATTAATATCTCTTAAAGCCGCATAAATTTCGAAATTATCCAATACTGAGGCTTGCAGTTTGATACCAAAAATATACTCGAGATTCTCCTCTAGTACTTGCACGCCATAACTATCAAAAATATCAAGCCATACTCCATCAAAATTTTTCTTCGCATCTTTTATTAAATCAATCCACTGGAGCCTAGAAAAATACAATTCTTTGTAGACTTCGTAATAAGAAAAATCTGATAAAGCGATTGTGTCGTAATGAAATGGTTGCAGCTTTATATGTTTATTGGGATACGAAATTAAGCCAAACTGAGAAAATGTGGACTTTAACAAATCCTGATCGCCCCCATGTGCGTTTGCACACTCGAAAATTAAGATGGGGGATTTGTTATTTAAATTCATTTTAACTTGTGCCAGTATGAGGCTGAATCAGGCGAGATTTTTCTTTGCATAAAGTCCACTCCAAATAAACGTATTAGCAGTCCTATTGGCGTCACTAAAAGAAAGAAAATAATGAAAAAAAGTGCATTAAGTAGAGCGTTGAGTATAAATTTTTTCATATTAATCCAATTGAAATTCGGCTTTCCAGTCTGTTGACTCAAATAATTCAGGCTGATCTTTTTTGGCCATTAAATATGAGCCCAATACAAGATAATCCATCCCGGTGCGCATAAAACATCTATAAGCATCCTGGGGACTCTCTACTATTGGCTCCCCCCTCACGTTAAATGATGTATTAATTACCACAGGACATCCAGTTATTTCGTTAAAGGCGCTTATAACTTCCGAAAAGATCGGGTTCGTTTCTTTGTGTACCGTCTGTATTCTTGCCGAGCAGTCTACGTGCGTAACGGCAGGTATTACCGATCGTGGTAATTTTAGCTTTTCAAAACCAACAACTTTTCTATCAGATGCATTTTTTTGGGTTAATTTCTCTTCCTTGACCTTTCCAACCATTAACATGAATGGAGAGGAAAAATCTTCTCTACTTTCTTTCCCCCCTAACTCAAACCATTCGCCAACTTTATCCGCCAAGACCGAAGGAGCAAAAGGACGGAACCCCTCTCGAAATTTAATTTTATGATTCATTAAACTCTGCATTTGAGGTGAGCGTGGATCGCCGAGAATACTTCGTGCACCTAATGCTCTAGGGCCAAATTCCATTCTGCCATTAAACCAACCCACAACATTTCCATTGGCCAGTATCTCCGCAACCACTTTTGGCAAATCGTTTTTTTCAAGCCTTGAAAATTTAGCGCCCAAACGACTGAGAGATAATTCAATATCCTCATCGCGATACTCCGAACCAAGATAAGACCCAAATTGTCTATCCATAACGTTCTTGAGATTTGTCCGGGGCTTATCAAGAATGTTATGCCAAACATGGAGCGCAGCGCCTAAAGCACCACCAGCATCCCCGGCGGCAGGCTGCACCCAAATTCG
>VFQS010003371.1_pt1 | contig 12231 bp, 13 predicted proteins | sample 3512361 | NCBI WGS metagenome assembly VFQS01 (sample SAMN10412375, study PRJNA504923) | tailings metagenome | isolation source: Relicate 1 Philex TSF3 active mining | place: Philippines
TACGGCCAAAACCTCCCTGACAGGGTTGGGAAATACGGTTAGACTGCCTTCGGGCGAGTCCAGGTTATTTTCTCCCAAAGAGGCAGCCTGTAACGCCGGGGTTTCCGAAACAGCCCCTTCGCCATTCTCCCCCGGACAAGGCTCTATCACAAACACATTGCTTTGAATATTGGATAGATTGCTGTTCCGTTTGATAATATCGGAAAGTCTGGTCCTGGAAATAGTGGTTTTAAAAGCAGGCGAGAAGAAGGGATCGTTCTTATAAAAATAAAAATCGCCATCCCGCAGCGTTCCGAACTGGGTCCTTAGCATAGCATCCATAGTCTTTCCCACGGATTTACCGGGCAGTTTATCCTCGGCGAGCAACCCCACCCATAGGTCTATATTATCAACCGAGCCGTACAGGGATTGCAGGGAAGCCGCAAGAATTTTGTCTGTGGTGATTTCGGCGAAGCCCCGAATAGATATGTTGGTATAAAATGCCCTTGTTTTTTTGTAATCCGGTAATCCATGATCCCTTCCTCTTTGTATGTTCAGCGCGGCGAGATCCAATCCGGAACGCACGGTGGCCGTAGGGCTTCCGAACAAAAAATTCCTCAGCACATTGTTTACCAAGAGGTCTGTTTCATATTGTTTATGCGTAGCAAAACCCTTCAGGAATACTTCCAGGGAATATTGGCCGATCAAATCCACATTGAAAAAAGCATCCAAAAGATCGAGGGAACCCGAACCGACCACGCGGCAGTCATTGCTTCGTAGTGATAGGTCATCTGCGACCATGGTATGGCCTATACGGAAACCTGCTGTTGCAAAGGTGTTCAAGATGTCGGGCTGCCTGGCATCGTTATACTTGCTGTAGGCAGGTAGGATTACCCCCAGCGCCGGCAGGAACTCTTCGTAGGTGATTGCCTGAATGATGGCGCCGACCTCTTTCCTTGCCCTCTGGTACATATCCTCATCATTCCGAAAGCCCTGGGCTTTCAGACGGTCGCAGATTCTGTTGTGCTCGCGTACAAAAAGGGTATGCAACCCTGTGATACCCGGGTGTTCCGCACCCCGTACATCGCCAGTCACATAAGTTTTCACGGTATGGTTGCCGTCGTTGGCCATGCTGGGCGATTGGGGGTCAATGGCACTGGAACGCTGCCCATCCAGCGTGTTCCAAGGCAGCAGGTTGCCTGCAGAAGTTTTCAATTTTCCATCTACCCGGGTACGTAGCCAGAGCGCTGTGCTTTCTTCCGAGCCATATACCATGCTTCCGTCAATCCAGGCCGTGTTCAGGTTTATCTGTTCTCTCGGTTTGGAAACCCCTGTACCACTAAATACCTCGCTTCGCTGAAAAGGGATGGGCACGGTGAATAACGGCTCATCGGCCGGCAAAGATATTGGAACAGATTCGATGGTGGCGGAGGGCGTCAGCACTATGTCGTGGTCTATGAACTGGCCCCAGACATACACGAATGCACTTAGGTTCCGCGTATTGAACTGCGTGACCGGCTCGTTGCAAACCTTATTGGAAATGGCGCGCGCAGAAGGTCTTTTCGCCCCACCCATGGCATTTTTAGGATCTGAGGCCCCGTATTCAGCGGGCATTTCCCGCGATAAGGGGATAACGGCTGAACCCCATATCTCGCGGGATTTCACGATATTATTGTTCCTCCCGTTGATAGAGCGGAACGTGGGATGGACCCCATTTGCGGGAGCTGGCCCTGTATTTATTCTATTTTGATGGACTGCGCTACCGGGAACACCCTCCATCGGAGGCCTCACCTGTGCGGTAACCGACCCGGCACAAAAAACTACAAACAGCAGACCCTTGCTACTTTTTTTCATAGAATAGAGGTAATTTAGGCGTTTGAAGGTCGTTTACGGAGTTTTTCGTGGCGGCCGCTGCACGAGAATCCAAATCGGCCCTAAAAGCAGTTAAAAAATATTTTGTCCTATCATTCGATAAAGGTGTCGGTTTTATTTGAATAAAAAACACCCCTGCCTTAATATGCCTGTTTTTTAAAATTTATTTAACGCTATTGCCATGAAGCTCACCTATTGCGGCCACGCCTGTGTACTCGTCGAGACCCGGGGAAAGCGCCTTCTATTCGACCCTTTTCTCACCCACAACCCACTTTTTGACGCCAAAAGCTACCCGGAAATCGGTCCGGACCAGATAGAAGCCGATTACATACTCCTCTCCCACGGCCATGAGGACCATGTAGCCGACGCCGAAGATATAGCCCGGCGAACGGGAGCCCCTATTATTTCCAATGCAGAAATCGCGGGCTGGTACGCTAATAAGGGCTTGAAAAGTCACCCCATGAACCACGGGGGCTGCTGGCACTTCGACTTTGGTACTGTAAAGTACGTCTCCGCCATACATTCCAGCTCGCTGCCCGACGGGAGTAACGGGGGTGCTCCCGGAGGCTTCGTCGTGTGGAACGAGGAAGGGTGTTTCTATTTTGCAGGCGATACGGCTCTTTCTATGGATATGAAACTCATCCCCTTGACCTGCCCTCCCCTTACCTTTGCCCTGCTGCCCCTCGGCGATAATTTTACCATGGGATATGCCGATGCAGCCCTCGCCAGCGATTTTATTTCCTGCGATACGGTTGTCGGTATCCACTACGATTCCTTTGGATATATCAAATTGGATCACAGCGCGGCCCAAAAAGTTTTCACGGATAAGGGAAAAGCGCTAATTTTGCTGCCGATTGGAAGCAGCAAGCATTTTTAACAACCGAAATCGGCGGCCTCAAGGCCTAACGTGCGCATCAAAATGGGAAAAGTAATCGCTATAGCCAACCAGAAAGGCGGGGTAGGTAAAACGACCACCGCCATAAACCTGGCAGCAAGCCTGGCCATTTTCGAAAAGAAAGTGTTGATCATTGACGCCGATCCGCAGGCCAATGCCTCCTCCGGCGTAGGTATCCTCCCGCAGGACGTCGAAGTGTCCATCTATAACTGTATGGTTCACGGGCACGATCCCACCGATGCCATCTTCGAAACCGATACGCCCAATCTCCACATCCTTCCCTCCGATATCAACTTGGTCGGCGCCGAAGTGGAACTGGTCAGCCGCCCCAACCGGGAATTTTTCCTGAAAAAAGTGGTTGAAAAACTGAGCAACTACTACGACTACGTCATCATTGACTGCCTACCTTCACTCGGGGTGGTCACGGTCAACGCGCTCTGCGCCGCCGATTCTGTTCTGGTACCGGTGCAATGTGAGTTTTTTGCCCTGGAAGGACTGGCCAAACTCAACGATACCATCCAGTTGGTCAAAAAGCAACTCAACCCCAAGCTCCAAATAGAAGGAATCGTCCTGACGATGTACGACCCCCGCCTCCGCCTGGCCAACGTAGTCATCAGCGAGGTGCGCGATATTTTCAAGGAGCGCGTGTTCGATACGATCATCCATCGCAACTCCAAGATAGGGGAAGCCCCCAATATGCACCTGCCCGTGGTCTTGCTGAACGCAGCCAGCAAAGGCGCAGTCAACTACCTCAACCTGGCCGAAGAGTTCCTCAAACGCAATAACGACCCCATCAAAGCACGGGAACCCCAACCCATAACCGACTAATGCGCCATGGCGAAAAAAGTGGATAAACAAAACCTGGGTCTGGGTATCCGTGCCCTGCTCTCCAATATAGACGAACAGGTCGCTATTGACCAGGAAATGGTCGTCAAGGAACTGGCCCATTCCGTGGCCATGATTCCCGTAGCCGAAATCGAAGCCAACCCGTTCCAGCCGCGCAACGCGTTCAACCCGGAAGCCCTCGATGAACTGGCTGATTCGCTCCGCATCCACGGCCTGATACAGCCGCTCACCGTGCGCCGCATGGCCCCCAACGCGTACCAGCTCATTTCTGGAGAACGCAGGTTGCGCGCCTCCCGGATGGCTGGCCTCGAAGAGGTGCCCGCCTATATCCGCATCGCCAACGACCAGGAAATGCTGGAGATGGCCTTGGTCGAAAACATCCAGCGCGAAAACCTGAACGCTATTGAAGTGGCCATCACCTATCAGCGCCTGAAAGAAGAGTGCCGGCTGACCGACGAAGTGCTCGCCGAGCGCGTCGGAAAAAAGCGGAGCACCATTACCAACCACCTGCGCCTCCTCAAACTGCCGCCCGATATCCAACAGGCCATCAAAGACGCACGGCTCTCCATGGGCCACGCCCGCGCCCTGGCAGGAATCGACGACTACGCGCTGCGCGACAGTCTCTTCCGCCAGACCCTCCGCGAAGACCTTTCCGTACGCGCTCTCGAAACCCTCATCGCCGCCTACCAGAACCCCAAAGCCAAAAAGCAGACCGCGAAGCTTCCCGATGACTTCGATAAGGTACAGCAACAGTTCCGAAGCTTCTTCGGTACCAAAAAGCTGGCTATCAAACTCCAGGGCGAAGGTAAAGGGCAAATCAGCATCCCTTTCTCCTCCGTGGAAGAACTCAATCAACTATTAGACCGCATTGAAGAATGATGCACCGTTGCGCCCGCGCAAGCTTCTTTCCTCTCTTTGCCCTGGCCATCGCGTCGCTGCTGTACCCGCACGAGGCCCCTGCACAGGACTCCATCCCCCCCGTCCGCGAAATCGCTTCGGATTCCCTGCGCAAGCCTACGTTCTTTAACCTGCGCCGTACCCCCCCAAACCCCAAAACTTCCCTGCGCCTTTCCCTCCTGTTGCCCGGCAGCGGGCAAATTTACAACGGCCGTTGGTGGAAGGCCCCTGTCGCCTACGGTGCTATAGGCACTATGGCATACATCACCTATTACAACCAAGACCGCTACCAACGGCTCAAAACAGCCCTGGAACTACAACTGCAAAACAAACCCCATGAATTCAGCAAGCAAATCAATTCCACCAACGCCCTCCGCAACCTCCGCAACCAATACGACAAACAAACGCAGTTGTCCTATATCGGCACGGCAGCCGTTTATGTGGTCGTAGCCGTGGAGGCATTCGTGGATGCCCACCTACAGAATTTTGACATCAGCGAGGATCTGAGCGGAAAGCTGAAACCTTCCCTACAGCACAGCAACGGCCGTGCCCCCTACCCCGCTCTCGCCCTGGCGTTCTCTTTTTAGCCCATCCGTCAGCGGCCGATTTTCCGTTCGGGGCAGAAAAAAGGGGGGCCAATCTTCGCTTAGCGAAGATTGGCCCCCCTTTTTTCTGCCCGCCGGATTCCGCTATCCAACCGGGACTCCGACCTCCACCGGTACAATCCAGCCGTGGCGGTCTGCAATGCGGCCCGAGCGCATCCCATCGATCTCATCCTTCGCCATACGGCTGATGGAACGGGATTCGACGGGCGGAAGCGTCAGGATGAGGTCGCCGTAGGCAATCTCGGAAATGTAGGAAATGACAGCTGCCGTCCCCGCGCCAAAGGCATCCTCCAGCTTCCCGGCATGAAAGGCTTCTACCAACTCATCTATCGTGATGGGGCGTTCTTCCACGACAAATCCCTTCTCGCGGAAGAGTTGCAGCAGAGAGTTTCGGGTGATGCCTTTCAAAATAGCTCCATCCGTCGCCGGGGTGACGATTTTCCCGTCCAGGATGAAAAATATATTCATTGTACCCACTTCCTGGATGTACTTGAACGAAACGCCGTCCATCCAGAGCACCTGGTCAAAGCCAGCTGCCTGCGCTTCCCGGGTTGCTAGCAGGGCCCCGGCATAGTTGCCGGCGGCCTTGGCTTCCCCGGTACCGCCGCGGATGGCGCGCACGTACTCCGTTTCGGCCCGCAGCCGGATTGGCTTTGAATAATACGCCCCTACCGGCGAAGACATGATGAAAAAGCGGTACGTCTCCGAGGGCCTTACCCCTACATGGGCGTCGGTGGCAAACATCGTGGGGCGGATATACAGCGAGTGGCCTTCGCGGTTGGGGATCCAGTCGGCATCCACGCTGAGGAGCGCGCACAGGCCCTCCATGAACAGATCTTCGGGCAGGGCGGGCATACACAGCCGCTCCGCACTGCGGTTCAGGCGCTCGGCGTGCATGTCGGGGCGGAACAAGAGGATCCTGCCGTCGGGGGTGCGCGAAGCTTTCATGCCTTCGAACAAGGCTTGCCCATAGTGAAGGGCCATCGTAGCCGGATGCAGGCTAAAATCAGACAAGGGGACGATGCGCGGGGAAACCCACTCCCCCTTCACATAATCCACTACAAACATGTGGTCGGAAAAGTGTTTTCCGAAGGGCAAGTGGTCAAAGTCAATCTCACCGATGCGGGACTGCGCACAGCGCGTAACCGAGATGGGATATTTTGTGTTCATTGTGTATGGCTTTGTACAAAAATATCTATTTTTATAGTAACATTCTAACTTTTTTACAGTTCACCTGATTTTATTTTGAATACGCCTTTTTTATATTCCTAAATAAAATTATATTTTGAAAAATAGTTTTTTTGAATTTAAAATTATTCATCCTCCGTCTGTGGCGCACGGGGGAATGTGTATGGGCGGACAGGGAGAAAAGGGGCTGGGGTTGTTGCTTCCCGCCGACGACCACACCCCGGACGCGATGGGGCAGCTCCAGGGCATCCTCCAGGCATTGCAGTTGGACATAGCCCGCGATGCCCTGCTTTTTGTGGTGCCGGCGCAGGAAAAGGTAGCGGTGGCCCACCTGGCCCGACAGCACCGCCTTTCCCACCTCCTACTGTTCGGCTTGTCCACCTCCGAATGTGGCCTCGTATTCCCGCTTCCGCTCAACAAGCCCATCCTTTTCCAGGAGCGGGCGATCTTGCGCGCGCCTTCCCTTCCTGCCTTGCTCAAAGAAAAGCAGGAAGGGGGCAAAGTCTTGCGCCTTGCCCTCTGGCAAGCCCTTCAACAAATGTTTCCCAAGTCATGAAAACGCTACTTTTTGCTACTGGCAACCCGCACAAAGTGCAGGAGATGCAACAGATACTAGACGGGCGCTACCGCTTGCTCAGCCTCGCCGATATAGGGTGTACGGAAGACATCCCGGAAACAGCCGATACCTTTGAAGGCAACGCCCTGCTCAAGGCCCGCTATGTGGCGCAACGCTACCACAGCGACTGCTTTGCCGAAGATACGGGGCTCGAAGTAGACGCCCTCAACGGGGCACCGGGGGTGTATTCGGCCCGCTACGCAGGGGAGGGAAAAGACCCCTCTGCCAATCTTCAGCTCGTACTCGCACAAATGGCAGGCCTGGAAAACCGCAAGGCGAGGTTCCGCACGGTCATTGCCCTTCTCCTGAACGGCGGCGAGTACCTGTTTGAGGGCTGTGTAGAAGGCCATATTGCCCATGTGCCCCGGGGCGAGGGCGGGTTTGGCTACGATCCGGTTTTTATCCCGGAAGGCCATGGCCATACGTTTGCAGAGATGCCCTCCGAGGCCAAACACGCCATAAGTCACCGGGGAAAAGCAGTGGCGCAGTTGCTGCATTTTTTGGAAACTGAAGAAAAAAAATCCTAAGCAGAGATGCACTCCGAGCAATTTGTGGAACTCCTGACCTCCCCCGCACGGCTCTATCGCTTGCCTTATGCGGAACTCGAATCCCTCGTGCTGGAGTATCCGTATGCCCAAAATCTACGCCTGTTGCTCTTCGCGAAAAGCTGGCTCGAAAGCCGGCCGGATGCCGAAAGCCTCCTGCAAAAGGCCAGCCTGTACAGCACCGATCGGCGTGCACTCTACGCCTTTGTGCAACAGCTGAGCACCCTGCTCCTCCAAAGCGCGCAGAGCCCCGTCGTCCACGGGGAAGAAGACATCCTGGAACTTCGGCAACTGCCCCTGCGCTTGCCGCTAAAGGTGGATTCCCCGCTCCAGCAGGAACTGCAGGCCAAGGAAAGTACGCAGCAGGAATTTTCCCCCCGGAAGCGCAAATCCACACCCGAACCCTCCGATCCGCAGCTCATCCGACAGAAGCTCGAGGCTTTATTGGCCGATTCCTTTCCCGCACAAGGAGACGCGCAAGAAGAAAAAACATCTTTTACCCATACAGAGGATTTTCCGGCCCATGTGCTGCGAAAAAAACACAAGGAAGAAGTGCTGCTTCCCTACCCCACCGCACCGAATCCCGGGGCAGGTGCCACGCCATTGCCCAAATCCCGCTTCGCCAGTTGGCAGGAAGCCGAACGCGAAAAGACGTTCACACAACGCCTGAACGAGCTCTACCAGCGGCTCTTCTCTTCCGACACCCCAAAACCAGACGCTTGCGGACCTGAAATGCCGGCAGGCGCCGCACACAGCGTCCTGGACCACGAGGGCCTTGCATCTGAAACCTACGCTGATATACTCGTTCGCCAAGGCGATTTTCAGACCGCCATTGCGGTTTATAGGCGATTGATTTTGAAATTTCCCGAAAAAACTGCTTTCTTTGCGGGGCAAATAGAAAAATTGAAAAATTCAATACCATGACGCTTATAACCATCCTGATCGCTATCGTCAGCGTACTGCTGATTCTGGTCGTCCTCATCCAAAACTCCAAAGGAGGCGGTGTGGATGCCACTTTGGGCGGATCTCAGGCCAACCAGCTCTTCGGCGCAGCCAAATCCGCCGACTTTATCGAAAAACTGACTTGGTACCTCGCTGCGGCGCTCTTTGTGCTCTGCATCGTAGCCACCGTCGTCACCAACTCATCCCTGCCAGTAGATCAACTCCCGGTACCTCCGCAGTAACCGAACGCCATACCTGCTTTTCAGGGCTGTATCCGAGCCACTGCCAGCCTGTGCTGCTCCTCGTGGGCGCTGCGCCAGGCTAGTGTGCGGATACAGCCCTTTCTCTTTCCGACAATTTGTACAGAATTATGCAATTTTGGCAGGTTTGTCTGCAATTTTGGCACTTCTTGCGATTTGGCACATACTGTGCTATAAGAATGGTGATATAATTTAATTTTTAAACAAACCTAATATTCCAAAAATATGCGGCCCATTAACGATCGCGTAGTCATCAAACCGGCGGAAGCCGAACAGAAGACCAAAGGGGGAATCATCATCCCGGATACCGCCAAGGAAAAGCCCCAGCGGGGCGAAGTCGTTGCGGTTGGCCCCGGCAAGGAAGGTAACCTGATGACCGTCCAGGTAGGCGATGTAGTCTTGTACGGAAAATATGCCGGGCAGGAATTCAGCTACCATGGCGAGGATTACCTCATCATGCGCGAGGACGACATACTGGTAGTGCTCGGCTAATGTTTTTCAAAAATATTCTTTTCTGACCCACATAATGTAATTATAATGGCTAAAGAAATCAGCTTTGACCGGGATGCCCGGGAAAAATTGCGCAATGGCGTGGACGCACTCTCGAATGCGGTAAAGGTGACCCTGGGCCCCAAAGGCCGCAACGTGGTCATTCAAAAGAGCTTTGGCGCCCCTCACATCACCAAGGACGGCGTGACCGTAGCCAAAGAGGTTGAACTGGAAGATCCCGTAGAAAACATGGGCGCTCAAATGGTGAAAGAGGTAGCTTCCAAAACCTCTGATATCGCAGGCGACGGCACTACCACGGCTACCGTCCTAGCCCAGGCACTGATCAACGCAGGTCTCAAGAACGTGACGGCCGGTGCCAATCCCATGGACCTCAAGCGCGGCATCGACAAGGCCGTTCGGGTCGTGGTCAGCTCCCTGCGGGAACAGTCCGAGCAAATCGGCGATGATTTCGAAAAAATTCGCCAGGTCGCTGCCATTTCTGCCAACAACGACGATGAAATCGGCGATCTGATCGCCGACGCCATGAAGCGCGTCAGCAAAGACGGGGTCATCACGGTAGAAGAAGCTAAAGGCACAGAAACCTACGTCAAGGAAGTACTCGGTATGCAATTCGACCGCGGCTACCTCTCCCCGTACTTCGTCACCAACGCCGAAAATATGACGGCCGAGTACGAAAACCCCTTCATCCTCATCACCGACAAGAAGATTTCCAACATGGCCGATATCGTGCCTATCCTGGAAAAAGTCATCGGTATGGGCCGCCCCTTGCTGATTATTGCAGAAGATATTGAAAGCCAGGCTCTCGGCGTACTCGTCGTAAACCGCCTGCGCGCCAACCTCAAAGTAGTGGCCGTGAAAGCTCCGGGCTTCGGCGACCGCCGCAAGGCTATGCTCGAAGACATCGCCGTGCTCACAGGCGGTACGGTCATCACCGAAGAGAAAGGCTATAAACTGGATGCTGCCGGCCTCGAACACCTCGGTACCGCAGAGAAAATCCAGGTGGATAAGGACAACACAACGGTCATCAACGGCAAAGGCGACGCTGAGCAAATCAAGTCGCGCATCAACCAGATCAAGCAACAGATCGAAGCCACAACCTCCGACTACGACCGCGAGAAGCTCCAGGAGCGCCTGGCTAAATTGTCGGGCGGCGTAGCCGTACTCTATGTAGGAGCGCCTACCGAGGTCGAGATGAAGGAGAAAAAAGACCGGGTGGACGATGCTCTGCACGCAACCCGCGCAGCCATCGAAGAAGGTATCGTCGCCGGCGGTGGCGTCGCCCTCGTGAGGGCTATCGCCGACCTGCGCAACCTGAAAGGGAGCAACGAAGATGAGACCATCGGCGTAGCCATCGTGCGCAAAGGCCTGGAAGCTCCTCTCCGTACCATCTCTGAAAACGCCGGCGTGGAAGGTTCCGTCGTCCTGCAAAAAGTACTCAACGGCAAAGGTGCTTTCGGCTATAACGCCCGCACCGACCGCTACGAAGACCTCAAAAAGGCAGGGGTCATAGACCCGACAAAAGTCGCGCGCATCGCTCTTGAAAATGCAGCCTCTATCGCTGGCATGGTACTCATCACCGAGTGCGTCGTCAACGACAAGCCGGAAAAAGATGCTCCGATGCCCCCGATGCCGGGTGGTGGCATGCCGGGGATGATGTAATCGAACGGTCCTGCTTCGGCACCGACATACCGCATCGCAAAGATGCCGTTCGTGCGCCCCGGGAGACCCCGGGGCGCACGTTTTTATTTCAGTAGACTTGTTGCGAGGGGTCAGCGGGGAGGTGAAAAAGAGTCATTTTTTGTCCACACGAAGGCTTTTTGAGGGAGTATAGCCACGCTATATGACCGAAAAAAGGCGTAGTGTGGGCGAAAAAGGGCCTTTTTCATCCCTCGATGATCCCCCTCGCAACAAGTCTAATTAGTACGTCAGGGAAAAACCGCAGCGGCCATGTCAAGGGCTGCGGAAAAAGCACCGGCATCAATGCCTGTTTTTTCGCCTTTTTGATCAAAGAAAGTTACGATGTGTTCTGTAGGCATGTTGCCGGTGAGGTCGTCTTTTGCCATGGGGCAGCCGCCATATCCCCGAATGGCCCCGTCAAACCTTCGGCAGCCGCTCTGGTAGGCCGCTTCCATCTTCTCTTCCCACTGCGCTGGCAGGGTGTGGAAATGAGCGCCGATCTCCAGCTGGGGGAAGGCCTCGGTCAGGTTTTTAAACAAATAGCGGATGCTGTGGGGCGAAGCCACCCCAATCGTGTCGGAAAGCTGAAATATGCGAATCCCCATACCTGCTAATTGGTCCAGCCAGCGCTGTACGGTTTCTACGTTCCAGGGGTCGCCGTAGGGATTCCCAAAGCCCATGGATAGATACAACACCAGCTCTTTCCCATGGCGGACACAGAGCTCCTGGATGGCGTGTACCCGTTGCAGCGACTCCTCAATGGTCGCGTTTGTATTGCGCAACTGAAACGTTTCAGAGAGGGAGAAAGGATAGCCTAAATAGTCAATCTCTGGAAAAGCAAGGGCCTGCTCTGCCCCTCTCGGGTTGGCGATGATGGCCAACAAGCGGGTTTGGGTGTGGGCCAGGTCCAGCAATGCCAATACCTCTGCCGTGTCCCGCATTTGGGGGATGGCTTTGGGAGACACAAAACTACCGAAGTCGAGCGTATCAAAGCCAACCGATAGCAGGGTGTTCAGATACGCCGCCTTTACGCGGGTCTCGATAAATGGTTTGATGCCTTGCATGGCATCCCGTGGACATTCAACGATTTTTATCATCTGCTTTCAACAACCTGTGTATGCTTTGCTATTTTTGCGGTCAAACCATCCACACCACCATGAAAAAAAACAAAGGTACGCTCACATTGATTGGTTTCATACTTATTGCACTGGGCTTTCTGGCTATCATCTTAAGTATGGTGGGGCTCCGCTTCACCTTTCTGTCCTGGATAGATGCCCCTGGAGCACTTTTCGGCTTCGCCATCCGCCTGCTGATGGTTATCACGGGTTTTGTAATGGTCTATTTCGCCCAAAGCGACTTCGCGGGGGAAGATTGAGTGGCCGCTCCGGGGAAGGCAAAA
>VFQS010003372.1_pt1 | contig 12229 bp, 12 predicted proteins | sample 3512361 | NCBI WGS metagenome assembly VFQS01 (sample SAMN10412375, study PRJNA504923) | tailings metagenome | isolation source: Relicate 1 Philex TSF3 active mining | place: Philippines
GGTACCTCACGCGGCTTCAGTTGTAAGCCGATTCCTAAAAAAATGAGTAGTACTAAAAAGATGGCGAAGGGAAGCAGGTAACGCCGCATCTTACGCCTCTTTCTTGCGATAGCGACGATCGGTAATCGCTAAGAAACCACCCAGTGCCATCAGGATGCACCCACCCCAGATCCAATCGACAAATGGTTTGTGATAGATCCGTACACTCCATTCGCGGTCATTAATTGGCTCGCCCAAGGATACGTACAAATCGCGTGTCAGTCCTGAATCGATCGCGGCCTCGGTCATCGGCATTTGGCTTGCCGTATAGATACGTTTTTCAGGAAAGAGTGTGGTCACGGACTTACCGTTTTTGCTGACATCAAACTGCCCCTGAATTGCGGCATAGTTGGGGCCATTGATGGTTTTTAAGTCAATCAACTTAAAGTCGTAGCCACCCGACTGCGATACGCTACCAATTTGCATCCGCACATCTTGTTCGGTTTCAAAGCCACGTACTGAGGTAACACCAATGATGAATACCGCGACCCCAAAATGCGCCAAGAGCATGCCGTAGTAACCGGCTGGCTGAATCCGCAGGTTTTGCCACCAGGTCTTGCTTGGATTAATTCTGGCACGATCGATTAATTGAGTAACTCCGGAGCTAATAATCCAGGCAGCAATCAATAGCCCAAAGCCAATCATGGGAGTCCAAGATCGCAGAACCAGGGGGGCAATGATCGCAGAGATCGCGCTTGCTGCAAGAGCCCATTTCAGTTTCGTTGCAAGTTCAATGGGAGGCGATTGGCGCCAGCGCGCAATTGGACCCACTCCCATCAAAAATAATGCAGGTGTCATCAGCGGCACGAATACTGCCTCAAAGTAAGGCTCACCTACCGAAATCTTCCCAAGATTTAAGGCGTCCAAGATCAGCGGATAGAGTGTGCCCAACAATACTGCAGCGGCGGAAACTAATAAGAGAACATTATTGACGAGTAGCATGCCCTCGCGTGAGACGGTTTCAAAGTTACCCCCAATATTGGCTTTCGGTGCTCGCCATGCAAAGAGTAATAATGATCCACCAACGATCAGACCCAAAAAGCCCAGAATAAATACACCACGCTCAGGATCGGTAGCAAAGGCGTGAACCGAAGTGATTACACCCGAGCGAACCAAGAAGGTTCCCAATAGCGATAGTGAGAAAGCCAAAATTGCCAGTAGGGCGGTCCACATTTTGAAGCCACCACGTTTTTCAGTAACGGCGAGTGAGTGCATTAATGCAGTACCGACCAGCCAGGGCATAAACGAAGCATTTTCAACGGGGTCCCAGAACCACCAGCCACCCCAACCGAGTTCGTAATACGCCCAAGCGCTTCCAAGCGCAATACCAATCGTTAAGAAGCACCAGGCGGTGGTAACCCAAGGGCGCGACCAACGCGCCCAGGCGGCATCTAGTCGACCGGATAAAAGAGCCGCGATTGCGAATGCAAAGGCAACGGCTGAGCCCACATAACCCATGTATAAAAATGGCGGATGAATAATCATCCCGGGGTCTTGTAATAGAGGGTTGAGATCACGCCCTTCAGGCGCTGGCGGAAAGAGTCGATCAAAGGGATTGGAGGCCAAAATCGTAAAGAGCAAAACGCCCACACTCAAAATACCCAAGACAGCCAGAATGCGCGCGATCATTTTGTCTGGAAGATGCTTGGAGAAAACAGCCACAGCTAAGGTCCATGCTGCTAGCATGAGAGCCCATAACAAGATAGAGCCTTCGTGACCGCCCCACACAGCACAGATGCGATAAATCAGGGGCAAATTGGAATTGGAGTTTTGTGCCACATACAACACACTGAAATCATTTTGAATGAAGTTCACTGTGAGGCAAATGAAGGCAAGTGTGACCCAAATAAAAAGCGCCCAAGAGGCAGGCCTAGCAATGGCCATCAGATGGGGGCGATTACTCTGGGCGCCCACCATTGGAAATGCAGAGAGGATGAGCGCAGTCACCAGCGCCAAGATCAGTGCGAATTGGCCAATTTCAGCAATCATTTTTTACCCCCATATTCTTTAAGGGTAGGTGCGGCTTGAGGATCTTTTGATTTCGCTTTTTCAAGAGCCTCGGCGGCCTCTGGTGGCATATAGTTCTCATCGTGCTTGGCCAGAACTTGCTTCGCTTGAAAAACTCCGTTTTGATTGAGCTGACCTTGAGCAACCACTCCTTTGCCTTCCTTAAATAAATCGGGCAAAAGACCTTCGTATTGGACGGGGACATCGTGAGCGGTATCGGTCACAATAAAGCTCACCTTGAGACCGCCGGGGTCGCGGGTAACACTACCTTCCTTGACCAGGCCCCCGATCCGAAATAGTTTATTTTTTGGCGCCTCATTGGCATAGACCTGAGATGGGCTAAAGAAGAACACCAAATTACTTTGAAAGGACTGTAATACCAAATAGGCTGCAACACCTAATGAGGCCAGACCACCAGCGATCGCAAGACCGCGTTTTGTACGGGGTTTCATAACCCTCTATTTTGCCTAATTTCTTTGGGACTCGCGCATTTCAGAAATTAGGGTTTTTCGAAGGGCCTTATTCCGACTTCGTAGCAGGGCTATCTCAATGACTAGCGCCAAAATGGTGACCAGGTAAGACCCCCAAACGAAGAGGGCATAGCCACCCATGTGAAGAAAGTCCGAGAAGCTTGACCAATAAAACATTACAGAACCTCCTTGACCCAGTCAGCATGGCGCTCGCGGTCCAGAATGAGGTTGCGGCACCGATAGAGGGCTACCGCAATCGAATACATCCAAAAAGCAAAAACCATGATCAGCATGCCCGCAAGCATCTGAGTGGCCATGGTTGGTGCTTTGGCCAGACTGACGGAGGCTCCTTGATGGAGGGTATTCCACCATTTAACCGAGAAATAAATGATGGGGACATTAATGACCCCAACAATCGCTAATAATGCTGCGCTTCGGTCCGCTTTTCGAACATCTTCGATGGATGCGTGGAGCGAAAGAAAGCCAAAGTACAGAAAAAGCAACACGAGCTCTGAGGTGAGGCGAGCATCCCAGACCCACCAAGTACCCCAGGTTGGCTTACCCCAAATGGCACCAGTCCACAGGGCAATGAAGGTCATGATGGCTCCAGTGGGGGCTAGGGAGAGGGCCAGCATACTTGCTAAGCGAGCATTAAAAATGAGTCCAATCGCTGCCCAAAATGCCATGACCAGATAAATTAGCATCGACATCCAGGCGGCAGGGACGTGGATAAAAATGATGCGATATGAGTCACCCTGTTGATGATCGGTGGGCGCAATACCTAAACCAATCACTAAACCAATGATGGTCAGGATCACGCCACTCACCACAAACCAGGGGATTAGCGATCCAGCAAGCCCATAAAAACGTTGTGGGGCAGCATACTTAAACCAATTTAGATTGAGCAAAGACAAAGTAGTAAAACCTAACTGATTAATTGACTGAAAAGTATTGTAAGTCGATTACGTTTGATCGTCTTTTATTCCAAGGCAATCCGAATGCTAGCAGCGCTGGCAAAGGGGGCTAAAAATAATGCGATGATGAGCATAGCGCCAAGTAAAGAAAAGTGGGCCTCAATCCCAAGACCGCTCTGGTAAGAATCAACTGCCCCGGCTCCAAAAATGAGGACAGGAGTCACTAACGGCAAAATGATCAGGGCCAACAGGGTCCCGCCACCCCGACTTGCCAGTGTTAATCCGGCGCCGATCGAGCCAATCAGGCTAAGAAGTGGAGTTCCAAGTAGTAGCGAAAGAAATAGGATGCCTACCGTATCCATCGGTAAATTAAATTGCAAGGCAAGGATTGGTGAGATGAGGGCAAGTAATAGGCCGCTGCTTATCCAATGCGCAATCGTTTTAGCAAGCACCACGAGTGGTAAGGGAAGGGCGGTTAGAGCAATTTGATCCAAAGACCCATCGATAAAGTCCTCTGCAAATATTTTATGAAGCGATAACATCGCCGCTAATAAGGCAGCAATCCAAAGCATGCCCGGCGCAATTTGCATCAATAGGTTTTGTTCTGGTCCAATGCCTAATGGAAAAAGACTAGCGACTACCGCAAAAAAGATGAGGACCGCAAGGCTATCGCTTTTGCGCCGTATAGCGAGTCGTAGGTCGCGCGTAATCACGCCTTGGAAGATTGCAAATCCAGAAGTCCTTTGACTCATAGTTCTAATCGAATCACACAAGGGTCGCCATCGATCTGCAATTCTTGATGGCTACTAAGTGCCACGATCCCTCCATGATTGACATGGTTGATTAATAAGCTTTGAAGTGCAAGGTTTGACTCTCGATCCAAGGCATTAAATGGTTCATCTAGAACCCAAATGGATTTTGGATGTGGCAAGCGCAAGCGACTGAGTGCGATACGTTGCTTTTGGCCTTGCGATAAGGTGCGAACAAAACGATGGGCTTGGCGATCTAAGCCTGCCTCATGAAGAGCCTGCATCGCCTCTTCATTGGAAATCGATTGTCCACCCAATAATGCTAATGACATTAAATTCTCGATTGCGCTGAAGTCTGGCTTTAGGGCGGGGATATGCCCAAGATATATCAGCTCGCTATGAAATTGATCGCGGTCCTCGGTGATTGGATTTGACCCCCAAAATACCTGCCCAGCATGGGGTGATAGTAGGCCACAAAGAATACGTAGAAGACTTGATTTGCCTGAACCATTATCCCCAGAGATTCGCAGCATAGACCCTGGTTTGATTTCAAGACGCAGATCTTCAAATAAGGTACGACCTCCGCGCACGCATGCAATGGATTCGAGCCGTAAGGATTTAGACATGCGTTCTCATTCTTTGGGGATGCTACCTAACATTAACAGCTGCTTGGTGAACGAGCCACTATCGCTTGGGCGCATAGTCCACAAATCGAGCTGAATTTTTGGGTTATAGGGATCCACATAGATGCCATTTTTTCGTAATTCGTAATGCAAATGCGGGCCGGTGGAACGACCAGTGGAGCCAACATAGCCAATCTCCATCCCGCGCCGAATATCATTACCGACAACTAATTCATTATTGTAATTACTCAAGTGGGCGTAATAGGTTCGATAGTTGCCTGGATGATCAATGATGATCAGTTTGCCGTACGCTCCGCTGTATCCTAGAAATGCGACTTTCCCATTTGCCACACTAAATACCGGTGTGCCAGTAGGCGCCGCATAGTCAATACCCATATGGGTTCGATAGCGTCGATCCTTGCCTTGGGCTTGTGGATGATTGGGATTGGTTTTTGAACGAATCGGAACTTGCCCAACACCTCGCGAGATCCGTCGATAGCTGAGAGGGTTAGTCCAAAAGCTACGCTCAATAGAGTCGCCGTTGGCAGTAAAGAATGATCCCGGAATATCGTCACGATCTAACCAAAACGCATCAGCGAGTACTTGATTGGTTGCAAGGTTCAGAATCTCGACCGCCCAAATTTGCGCCCACCGATCCCGATTACCAAAATCAACGATGACACGCACTTGCTTGGGACTATTCTCTAACGAGGCAGAGTCATCCGGATAAAGCTGCTTTACGATCGAATTGAGTTCCCAGGCAAGCTCAACGGGTAACTTATCCCCTAAACGTTGGGGGTCATACAGAACCTCTTGCAATGGAATAAATAGCTCTGTCCAGAATTGCATCTGGGACGCTAAGTTTTCTTCTTGAACGAGGTACCCCCCAAACCCGGAGGCAGTAAAAGTCAAAATCTGAGATTTCTCATTCCGGCTTGGTCCATTCATAATACTGAGCGACTCAAAGCGACCCCTTTTCCCGAAAGCAACGACATAGGGGATGCATGGACCACTTGCGGAGTCGAAGAACCGACTCGTTTGATTCTTGAAATACTCCAAAAACTCAGGATCGTTGATTCCAATCCGACTCGGAAGATTGCTTTCTCGAAAGCCTCGAGTGAGACAACCACGTTGCACCTGAAAATCAGGCAGTGCATCGAATTGACTGTACTCCTCGGTGCCGGGATCGGTTAGCTGTTGGTTTTGCTCTGCAGCCGATTTACTCTGCAAGCCGGAGCCACTATTAACTGTTTTACTTTGGGTTCGTTGATTGACCTGAATCCCCTTTTGGGGGGCAGTCACTTTTTTGTTCGCTGGATTCGATTTGGTATTTTGGTTGGATTGAGACAGCACTAGCTGACTGCAAAGTATGAGACCAATTCCAAAACATACTTTGCCCCAAAGAGCTAAAGATCGAATACCGAATCGAGAGGTATGGGTTTGATGCACACCTCGATTATCCAATATCAAGAGGGGTAATCGAAGGATTTATGCCGTAGTGCAACATTTTTGCATCCAAAAACTAGGTATGATCAGGCATTGACCTTATGGGAGCGGTAATCAATGCAAGCTGTGATTATTCGTCTGCTGACCGCCGTCTATGTATTGAGCATACCTTTCTCGCAGGCTTGGGGTAAAAGTTGCTCAGAACAATTGGCTCCACAAAGTACCGCTCGCCCAGGATCCAAGTCCGTGAGCTACGACGATTGCGTCAAGCAAGCTCGCATGGATTGCGAGCGAACTGCACGAGATCGTAAGTTGATCGACGTGGCCAAAGAAAGTTTTATGAAACGCTGCCTCGCAGAATCCATCGGCAAATAATCGATACAATCATTTTCTTTGATTGGTTAACCAAAAAGAGGAAAAAATGCCGATTATTGAATCCGTTCAAGTGGCTAGCGTGCCAGTTCCCTTAGATGTTGTGACATCGTTTGCGACTAGGACCGTGAGCGAGCGCCATTACTGCATCGTTAAAGTTCGCAGTAAAGATGGTCATGAGGGGGTTGGTTTCTGTTACGTGGGATCTGCCGCAGGTAGCATCGCCAAAGTGGCCGTTGAGCAATTATTAGCTCCTAAATTGATTGGGCAGAATAGCCATCGCAGCGAAGGTCTGTGGTCTGAGATGTATGCGGAGTCGATTTTGCAGGGCCGTTCAGGTGCTGTCATGCGTGGCATCTCGATTCTGGATACTGCAATTTGGGATCTCAACGCCCGCTCAGTTGGTTTGTCCCTCCATCAATACTTGGGATGCGTGGTAGATGATCGTGTTCCTGCCTATGCCAGCGGTGGTTATTACTTAGAAGGGAAAACTCCAGCCAAATTAGGCAAGGAGATGGAAGCGTTTGTGAAGCTCGGCTTTAAGGCGGTGAAGATGAAGGTTGGTCGCCTATCACCTCGCGAGGAGGAGGCTCGAGTCAAAGCAGCTCGCAGTGCAGTTGGTGATGATGTCCTTTTAACGCTCGATGCGAATAATGCCTGGCGCGATTTGCCAACCGCCATGGAGTATGTACGCCGCTTTGAGAAATACAATCCCTATTGGTTAGAGGAGCCGTTTTCTCCGGATGCGATCGACTTGCATGCCCGCTTAGCAAAAAATACAACAATTACGATCGCCACTGGCGAAATCGAAGTGGGTCGTTGGCGCTTTCGTGAGCTGGTTGATGCTGGTGGCGCAACCATCCTGCAGGCGGATGCGGCAGTATGTGGTGGCATTAGCGAATTCAGACGAATTGCTGCGTATGCTGATTCCAAAGGGATTACGGTTTGCCCGCATTGGTTCCATGATCTGCATGCCCCATTAGTTGCAGCAACACCTAATGCCCGCTTTGTAGAGTTTTTCCCAGATAACCAAGTCTTAAACTTTAGACGTCTCATTAATAAGCAATTGGCATTTAAGAACGGTGATCTGATCTTGCATAAAACACCAGGTTTAGGATTTGAATTTGATGAAGTGGCGGTCAAAAAATACGCCGGCAAATCCGCTTGGACGACGATCAAAAAATAGTACGAAACGAATCATAAAAAAGCCGCTTGATGAAAGCGGCTTTGTGATTGATAACCCGTCTATGCGCTGGGCTTAGCTTTAAAGTACTTAAAGAACTGCAGAATCAGTACTAAGCCAAATCCAGCAAAGCCAATCATATCGGCAGTTGGCGAGGTATAGGCCAACGCAACACCAGAAACAATCATCAAGGTACGCTCAAGAATATTTGTCTTCTCAATAAACCAACCTTGCAGACCACCGGCCAGGGCCACAATTCCGACAATAGCGGTTAGCGTAGACCAAACAATCTCCATCCAATTCGCTTGGGCCAAAGCAGTGGTAGAGCCCATGAGTAAGAGGCTAACCCCTGATTTATCGAGCACGAACATAAACGGTACCAAAATTGCAGGCGCTACGTATTTCCAGCTTTGCAAGGTTGTTTTATATGGATTGCCCTTACAAATTGCTGCCGCCGCAAAGGGCGATAGGGCGGTCGGTGGCGAAACCTCCGATAACACTGCGTAGTAAAAGATAAACATATGCGCTGCAAATGCGGGTACGCCTAAGTTAATGAGTGCGGGTGCCGCAATCACAGCACAAATAATGTAGGAGGCAGTAACTGGTACAGCAAGACCCACAATCCAAACAATGAAAGCAGTAAAAATAGCGGTGAGTAATAAAGACCCGCCCGCATACTGAATCACAATCGAGCTGAACTTTAAGCCTAAACCCGTTAATACCACCGTGCCCACAATCAGACCGGCGCCAGCGCAGGTTGCCGCAATGGCTAAAACACCGGTTGAGCCAGAAGCGAGCGCCTTGGTTAAATTAGAGTCATAGAGTCCTTTGAAGATGGGTTGTTTACCCATAAACCAATCATACGGAACGATGGCTGTATCTCGACGCAGCATACTGGTTAATGCAGAAATAATCGTTGCCCACAGCACAGACATGACGGGCGTAAACCCCATCAACATAAATAGAACGATTGAGATCAGCGAGAAGAAATGAAACCAGTATTTTTTACTGAGAGACCAGGCACTTTCGACCGCCTCAAAATGCATCGCTTTCATGCCGTATTTACGAACATCGATTTCCACCATGGTGAAAAGTCCGAGATAAAACAAAATGGTCGGAATGATCGACATTAATAAGACATCGAGATACGATATTTTTAAAAAGTCAGCGATTAAGAAGGCGGCTGCCCCTAGTACCGGTGGGGAAATAATCGCTCCCAGGCCGCCAGCCGCTAAGAGGCCGCCAGCCGCGTTTTTCTCGTAACCGACTTTGTTTAGCATGGGAGCCGCGACAGAACCAACGGTGACGGTGGTGGCTACACCAGAGCCAGATGGACCTCCAAGCAGGAATGAAGATAGAACAATGGTCCGTCCTACCCCAGATGATTTGCCACCCATGGCGGCAAACGAGAAGTCAATAAAGAACTTACCGGCACCCGTAAATTGCAGGAATGCCCCAAAGATCGTAAACAGAATAATGAGTGTCGCTGATACATCAACGGCAGTGCCATAGATACCCTCAAGGGTCATATACATAAACCCAACCAAGCGATCAACCGAATAGCCTTTGTGAGTCCATGGGGCCGGTAGTGAGTCACCAAATAATGCGTAGAGTAAGAATAAAACGGTGACGGTAAGCAAAATCATTCCATTGGTTCTTCGGACGGCCTCTAAAATTAATAGGATGAGGGCTGAGCCAAAAACGACATCGGTTGGGTTGGGCGCGGTGTTGCGATCACCAAAGTCATCCCCACCAGCAATTGCGTAATACGCAATCGCAATCGACGCAAGCGCACAAATAATGTCCCACCACATTAAGCGATTCTTGTAACGCGCCATGAGGGGGAAGCTCAAGAAAACTAGAAATAGAACAAAACTAACATGAACAGTGCGCAAAACTTGGGTTGGAACAATGGAATAGGCGGCATATAGGTGAAATAGAGACATACCGACCGCGACCAGGGTCAAAAAGATTGCAAAGATCCCTTTGTAATGATTGGAGTCACCCTCTTCTTGTTTGATGAGCGCGTCTAATTTTTCTTGGGTTGCGCTATCGATTGCACTTTGGCTCATGGTTGTTGGTCTCTATTAGAAAATGGCCGCATTAGCGGCCATTCAAGCAAAACAAAAAAACGAATTAATTTACTTTAATGTTTTTCTCTTTGAAGTACTTCAAAGCACCAGGATGAAATGGAACTGGTGTCGAGGCAGCTTTTTGACCTTCGGGAGTCACATTAATGTACTCAAAGTGTGAACGAACCAAATCGATCTTGTTATCAAATACAGCCTTCACAATGTCGTAGGCTTCTTTTTCAGACATCTTTGAGCTGGTGACCAAGATATTGGCAACCGAGATCACATTATTATCTTTATCCATGCCCTTGTAGGTGGTCTTTGGAATGACATCTTTAAAGTAGAGGTTGCCATATTTTTTATTCATAGCATCCACTTCTTTAGAGTGATCGATCATTACGATCTTGGTGCCGGGGGTATTCGCTAGATCAGTCACTGCGGCGGTTGGTAAGCCACCTACCCAGAAGAACGCATCAATCTTGCGGTCCTTAACCGCATTGACGGACTCTGCCACTCCAAGTCGCTCACGCTTCATGTCTTTATCTTTATCAAGACCAGCAGCCTCAATCACACGAAAAGCCATTACTTCAGTGGCGCTACCAGGACTTCCAGTGCTGACTCGCTTGCCTTTTAAATCTTGCATCGTTTTGATACCCGAAGCCTCGGTGGTCACAATGTGCATGCGATTGGGATAGAGAACCAATAAGGTATTGAGGTCAACCTTTTTGCCTGAGAACTTGCCTTGACCGGTTTGCGCATCTTTAGCGGCATCGGCCATGGAGAAGCCAATATAGGGCTTGCCGGTGCCAATCAGGTTGAGGTTATCTACAGAGCCGCCAGTCACCTCAGCAGTCGCAGACATGCCAGGTACTTTTTTAGATAGAACAGCTGCTAAGCCGCCGCCCATAGGGTAGTAAACGCCGCCAGTGCCGCCAGTCGCTACCGAAAGATTTTGTGCTTGAACGCTGCCCCAAAGCAGTGCAATGCACAGTGGCAACAATTTAAGTAATTTCATGAAGTTATCTCCTGGGATCATTATTTATAGTTACAACAGACTATAAGTCTATACCAATTTAATTAGGCTAAAGCCCTTCCATCTGGAAGTTGATTTTTTGCAGCTGGTGAACCAGTTTGTTTTGCTGCTCTGCATCGAGGGGTAGTAGAGGAGGCCTCACCCGGAGCCATTCAGGATCACCACTGAAGTGTGCAACTGCTGCCTTCATCCCAGGAATCATCGGGAACTGGGCAAAAATGGCCCGCACTGCCGATAGGGACTCTTGTAAGGCGTCTGCCCCCGGCTCTTGCCAGCGCGCCGCAAGCTGGGCAATCGCCTTCGGATTGACATTGGCAGTGGCTGAGATACAACCCACACCCCCAGCTTTTAAGGTGCGCAGTAAAAACACCTCACTACCTGCATAGACCCGAAATCCTGAACCCGCCAACGCTTTAATCACAGATTCGGTATAAGGCCAATCCCCTGAACTATCTTTCATCCCAATGACGGTGTTGGGATAAGCCTTCACTAAGCGCTCCAACAGAGAAAGACTCAGACCAATTTTGGTGACCGGGGGAATGTTATAGACATAAATCTTTAAATTTGCATCAGCAATCTTTTCAATGACGTCTGCGTAAAACGCAAATAAACCATCATCGGAAACATCTTTATAGTAAAACGGTGGCAGCATTAAAACGCCTGCGCAACCAGCATTTACCGCGGCTCGTGTCATGACTACTGCATCATCAACCGAGCAGGCGCCAGTACCGGGCATCACATTATTTGGATTGAGTCCGCCATCAATCAATTCCTCCAACACCATGATCTTTTGGCGTGCCGACATGGAATTTGCCTCGGAGTTTGTTCCAAACACCGCTTGACCCACTCCGTGACTTTGCAGCCATTGGCATTGCCGCAGGAGTTTTTTGGAATTCGGGCCACCATCCACATTAAATGGGGTCAGAACCGGGGATAGAACGGCAGAAAAACTTGAGGAATGAACGGGCATCACAATCTCCAATTACATGGCAATAGGGGTTGGTAGAGGGCGTTGATTAAAAAAAGCATCGAGATTATCAATCGCAAGGTTCGTCATCGCTTGACGCGTCTCTTGGGTGGCACTGCCAATATGCGGCGTCAGTAAAACATTAGGAAGCCCCAAAAAACGCTGATCAGGATTTGGCTCATTTTCAAATACATCCAAGGCGGCCCCAGCAATGATTTGGTTTTGCAAGGCGAATAGCAGATCCGATTCATTGACGACACTTCCGCGAGCAACATTAATCAAGTAGGACGAGGGACCTAAAGCGTCGAGTACCTCTTTGTGAATCATGCGCTCGGTTTCTTTGCCGCCGGGGCA
>VFQS010003373.1_pt1 | contig 12228 bp, 6 predicted proteins | sample 3512361 | NCBI WGS metagenome assembly VFQS01 (sample SAMN10412375, study PRJNA504923) | tailings metagenome | isolation source: Relicate 1 Philex TSF3 active mining | place: Philippines
CGCACGCTGCCGCCCCGCACCGGCACCAGCCCCATCAGGGCGCGGCAGAGGGTGCTCTTGCCGCAGCCGGAGGCCCCCACCACCCCTACGGTTTCGCCTTGGCGCAGCTGCAGGCTCACCCCATCCACGGCGCGATACCAACGCTTCTGCCAGGGCAGACCGGGCAAGGGATGCCAGCAGCGCAAATCCTCCAGCTCCAGCAGCAACGGGGCGGCCTCGGGGGCTTGGGGCGTGCGGCTGCCCTCCCGGGCGCGAGCCGCTCCCACCAGCCGCTGCGCCAGGGGGGACTGGGGGGTGGTGAGCAGTTGTTCTGCCGGTGCCTGTTCCACCAGCCGCCCCTGATCGAGCACGGCGATCTGATCGCACCAGCGCCCGGCCATGGCCAGGTCGTGGCTGATTAAGAGCAGGGCGCTGCCCGATTCCGCGCAGAGGCGGCAGAGCTCCTCCATCACCTGAGCGGCCACGGCCACATCGAGGCTGGTGGTGGGTTCATCGGCGATCACCAGTGACGGCTCCAGTGCCATCGCTAGGGCGATTGCCAGGCGCTGGCGCATGCCACCGCTGAATTCGTGGGGATAACTGCCGTAGCGCTCGCAGCTGATGCCCACCCGCTCCAGCAGCATCTCCGCCCGAACGCGCACCTGGTGGCGCTTCCAGCTCGGGCGGTGCTGGGCCAGGGTGTCGGCCAGGTGCTCGCCGATGCTCAGCAGCGGGTTGAGCCGCGTCATCGGGTCTTGGAACACCAAACCCACGGCTTCGCCCCGCAGGCGCCGCAGTACACCTCGCTTCAGGCGGCGGGGATCCTGGCCACACAGCCGCAGTCCGCCACTGCAGAGGCTGCCCTGGGGTAGGAGTTGCAGCACCGCCCGGGCCACCGTGCTCTTGCCGCAACCGGAGGGGCCCACCAGGGCGAGGCGCTCACCGGGGTGAAGGTTGAGGCTCAGCCCAGCCAGAGTGTCGCTGCCTGCAGCCGGGTAGCGCACCACCAGCTGATCGAGCTGCAGCACCGGGCCGGAGGTCTGGCGGGCGGCCATGGCGGGCGCGGCGGTGCTGGTGGGGCTCAGGTTGGCAGCCGCTCCGCCTGCAGTCCCGCACATGGGGCCGGTTTGTTTCAGCTGCTGCATACGATGGGCTGAACGGCAGGGCGTCATGCTCCAGGCGGTGACCGGCACAGCGGCAGAGGCGGCCCTGGACGCTCCCTTGCCTGCGGCTTCGCCCTTGGGACTCCGCCACATCCACGGTCCTGCGGATTACGGCATTCAGCTGCCCGAGTGGCTCTGCCGCTGCATCGAGCACGTGCCCCCGGGCGTTGGCGATAGTTGCCCCACCGACTCCGAAGGCCTGCTGGCCGCGGCGTTTCATTTCGCCTTCCAGCTGCATGACGGCCAGGTGCGGGCCAGCGGCGAGCCCTACATCTGCCATCCGGTGGCGGTGGCGGATTTGCTGCGCGACATCGGCGCCAGCGCCGGCGTGATCGCTGCCGGTTTCCTCCACGACGTCGTTGAAGACACCGACGTCACCCCTGAAGAGATCGAACAGCACTTCGGTGCGGAGGTGCGCGGGCTGGTGGAGGGCGTCACCAAGCTCGGCGGCATCCATTTCACCAACAAAACCGAGGCTCAGGCGGAGAACCTGCGGCGGATGTTCCTGGCCATGGCCAGCGACATCCGCGTGGTGCTGGTGAAGCTGGCGGACCGGCTTCACAACATGCGCACCCTCGGGGCGCTCAAGCCGGAGAAGCAGCAGCGCATCGCCCGCGAAACCCGCGAGATCTACGGCCCACTCGCCAATCGCCTCGGCATCGGCCGCTTCAAGTGGGAACTGGAGGATCTGGCCTTCAAGATCCTCGAGCCCGAGGCCTACCGCGATGTGCAGCAGCAGGTGGCGAGCAAGCGCAGCGATCGCGAGGAGCGGCTGGGCGTCACGGTGCAGCTGCTGCGCGATCGCCTGGCGGCGGTGGGGTTGGCCGACTGTGAGGTGAGTGGCCGGCCCAAGCACCTCTATGGCATCTGGAGCAAGATGCAGCGCCAGCAGAAGGCGTTCCACGAGATCTACGACGTGGCGGCCCTGCGGATCATCTGCCCCAATCTCGAAAGCTGCTATCGCGCCCTGGCGGTGGTGCACGACACCTTCCGGCCCATCCCGGGCCGCTTCAAGGACTACATCGGACTGCCGAAGCCCAACGGCTATCAATCGCTGCACACGGCGGTGATCGGTCGGCATCGGCCGATCGAAGTGCAGATCCGTACCGCCGAGATGCACCGCGTGGCGGAGTTCGGTATCGCCGCCCACTGGAAATACAAAGAGGGCGGATCTCCTGCCGCCACCGGCGCCGATGCAGAGCGCTTCAACTGGCTGCGGCAACTGGTGGATTGGCAGAAGGATGGCGTTGGCGACGACAGCAGCGACTTCCTGCGCTCGATCAAGGAAGATCTTTTCGATGAGGAGGTATTTGTGTTCACCCCCAAGGGTGACGTGGTGGGTTTGCGTAAAGGATCAACAGCCGTAGATTTCGCCTATCGCATTCACTCGGAGGTGGGCAACCATTGCCAGGGTGTTCGCATCAACGACCGCCTTTTGCCCCTGGCCACACCGCTGCAGAACGGCGACTTTGTGCAGGTGGTGACCTCGAAATCTGCGCATCCCAGCCTCGACTGGCTGAATTTTGTAGCGACTCCCACCGCCCGTAATCGCATCCGCCAGTGGTACAAGAAGAGCCACCGCGAGGAGAACATTCAGCGCGGCACCGCCATGCTCGAACGCGAGCTGGGCCGCGATGGCTTCGATGCCCTGCTCAATGGCGAGGCGATGGCCAAGGTGGCTCGCCGCTGCAACCTCGTGGCCACTGAAGATCTGCTAGCTGCCATCGGTTTTGGTGGCGTCACCCTGCAGCAGGTGCTCAATCGCCTGCGGGAGGAGCTGCGCCTGGCCTCAGCGGAGGCCCAGCCGGTGCTCAGCAACGAAGAGCTGGCCCGCAAGGTGGAAGCGCAGGCGGCGGCGACCCCGGTGCTGCCGCTCAGCACCCATGGGGAGGCCAGCCCGATCCTGGGGCTGGAGGGCCTCGAATACCGCCTGGGCGGTTGCTGCAGCCCCCTGCCTGGCGAAGCGATCGTGGGCACCGTAGCCCTCGGCAACCATGGCATCACCATTCACCGTCAGGACTGCTCCAACCTTGGCGCGGTGCCAGTGGAGCGACGCTTGCCGGTGCAGTGGAACCCCCAGGCGGCTGAGGCGTTGCGCCGCCGTTATCCCGTGCAGCTGCGCATCGAGGTGCTTGATCGCGTGGGTGTGCTCAAAGACATCCTCACCCGCCTCTCCGACCACCGCATCAACGTGAGCGATGCGCGGGTGCGCACCAACCCCGGCAAGCCCGCTCGCATCGATCTACGGGTGGAGCTGCAGAGCGCCCATCAGCTGCGCGACACGATCGACCAGATCCGCTCGATGGCGGATGTGCTCGATATCGCCCGCACCGGCATCGGCTGAAGCCAGCCGGCCCCGCCGGTGCATGGCAAAGCAACGATGGCGAATTACAGAAACTGGAAATTGTTGATGCCAAGGGCTGGTGTGTCTTCGAGAACGGCAATCAAACCACCACCTTCTCCGAATCCTTTCTTGCTGCCGTTGGTGTCGGCAAACAGTTCACCAGTCAGCTGGTTGTAGACAAAACCATCGCCTGTTCTGTCCATGCGCTTGACGGATTTGCTAACTGTTTTTTGCTGTTTTTTAAGCGACTTCTGTTCGCGGGTCGTGAGTGGCCGCTCGGGAATGGCGATTTTCTGGATGGCGAAAAGTGATCTCCGTAGAGAGTTGGCTGAGAGTCCTTCTGTGATCTGTAGGAAGTCTTCTGTGTTGTTGAACTCGCTGATTCTCCATGGGCTTGTTTGGCCCGTATTGCTCTGCAGTCTAAAGCGATCAACAATGTAATCAGTTGCGCTAGCTCTGTTGGCTGATGCTGAAGGGGTGAACGTTCTTTCGCCTGTGACAACGTCCTGATTCTGGGAGTTTACTGTGGAGCGAATTTGTTTGGCATCGGTATAGCTGATTGCAACCCTGTAGCTGCCAGCCCCTGCTGTGGGAACGGTGTAAGCAGCATTAGTCGCGCCAATGATGGCATCTCCGTTTCTAAACCACTGATAGGTGTAGTTGGGACTAGTTGAGTCTCCATCAGGATCGCCAGTGACTACAGGGGCGTTGAGAGATACCCCTTCAATGAAGCTACCTGCTCGCGAAGAGGTGATGGATTGGGGAGTGCCGTTTCCAGTGTTGATCGCTTCGACGAATTGTTCAGGCGAATCAACGGTGCTGCTAATTCCTTGGGCATCGGTGTAGGTGATCGCTACCTTGTAGGTGCCGTAGCTTCCTGGTTGAACGAGGTAGTTGTAAGCAGTGGCACCAGGGATTGCGAAGCCATCTTTAAACCACTCATAGGCGTAGTTGGGACTGACGGAGTCGCCATCGGGATCACCGCTGACCGCTGGGGCTCGAAGGGTGACACCCTCCAGGAAAACGCCTGGTGTGGATGAGCTGATCGATGCGGCCGTGCCGCTACCATTGTCGATGGCTTCGACGGCCTGTTCGGATGAATTTAGGGTGACGCGATAGTCTTGAGCGTCGGTGTAGGTCACCGAAACCTTATAGCTACCAGCAGCATCTAGAGGAACGTCATAGGTTGAATGGATGGCGCCATTGATGGCAATGCTATTCCTGAACCACTGATAGACGTAGTTGGGATCTGTGTTGTTGCCATCAGGGTCATCGTTGACGACTGGAGCGATGAGGGTGACCCCTTCTTGGAAGACCTCTTCTATGGAAGAGGTGATTGAACCGATCGAAGCGTTGCCGTTGTTAGACTTGACGACTGTTGCATCGGGTGAATAGATTGTGTTTCGTGAATTCTGTGCGTCCGTGTATGTCAGCGCAACTTTGTATGCACCAGCGCCGCTCAGCGGAACTGTATAAGTGGAAGCGGTCGCGCCAACGATGGCAATACCGTCTCTGTACCACTGATAGGCGTAGGCGGGTTCGTTCGAGTCGCCATCCGGATCGCCTGAGACAACTGGAGCGTTGAGAATTACACCTTCTTGGAAGGCAAGTCCTGGGTCAACGGTGATGGCCCCAGACGTACCATTACCGTTATCTGATGCTGTAACAACTTGATTGGGAGAACTAATAGTATTGCGAGTTCCTTGGGCATCGGTGTAGGTGATCGCAACCTTGTAGGTGCCCTGACCTAGTGGCGGAACCGTATACGTGGAAGCGGTGGCGCCAGTGATTGGAGCGTCATCTTTAAACCACTGATAGGCGTAGTTGGGACTGGCGGAACCGCCATCGGGATCACCGCTGACCGCTGGGGCTCGGAGGGTGACACCCTCCAGGAAGATGTCTGGTGTGGATGAGGTGATCGATCCAGCCGTGCCGCTGCCGTTGTCGATAGCTTCAACGGCTTGTTCGGATGAATTCAGGGTGACGCGGTAGTCTTGAGCGTCGGTGTAGGTCACCGAAACCCTATAGCTACCAGCTGCGTTTAGAGGAACGTCATAGGTTGAGTGGATGGCGCCATTGATGGCAATGCCATTCCTGAACCACTGATAGACGTAGTTGGGATCTGTGTTGTTGCCATCAGGGTCGTTACCGACAGCCGGAGCGATGAGGGTGACTCCTTCATTGAAAACGCCTGGCGTGGAAGATAGTATTAAATCGATTGAAGCGTTGCCATTGTTGATTGCGTCGACATTTCTTTCAATCGAATTAACGGTAGCGGCTGCGCTGTTGCCATCAGTATAGGTAATCGCAACAAGATACGTGCCAGTGCCGTCTTCCGGAACGGTGTAGCTGGAATTTGTTTGGCCGACGATGGCAATGCCATCTTTATACCACTGATACGCAAAAGCACCTGTGACGACCGGGGCGTTGAGGGTGACGCCTTCTTGGAACACAGGTTGTGTCGCACTGCTGATGTTGAGATCAAGAGGCATCGATTCAACAGAGCGACTGACGCTCAGCAAAAGTAATAGAAACTGGTTGTAGCTGCTAATACGGTGTTAAGCGAAAAATTCCGTATTTCTTCCACTTCTTGTGCTCCGTGCTCCATGGCGCCTCCCCCGCTCACGGGCCCAGGTTTGTGAGTCGCCCTTCCTATGGCGATGGCTTGTTTGCTCCCGGTGGTGCGCTTGTTCTGCCTCTGAACCAGTATCTAGGCGCCGCTGTGTTGTCTGTAGAATTTCTGCCTTAATTTATGATTAACCTTGGTGCTGGCTCCAACAAAGGACAGCGGCGTGAAAGCTAGCCGAACAAGCACTCAGCGATCGTGCGGTTAACCCCATTGGATCAAGCACCCGTTTTCAGCCTCTCAGCACATGATTCTGAGGCTCAGAAGAGTTGAAAGTTGCCGCTGCTGAGGGATGGCGTGCCTTCAAGAACAGCTAATAAACCACCATCTTTGCCGAATCCCTTTTTGCTCCCGTTGGTATCGATGAACAACTCGCCTGTCATTTGATTATAGATGAAGCCGTGTCCTGTCCTGCCGATCCGCTTGGCAGATTTGCTGGCAGCTTTCTGCTGCATCCGGAGAGATTTAAATTCGCTCTTGCTCAGCAGACGGTCAGGAACGACCACCTTGGCCACTGTGAAAAATGTGGGTCGCGCCGTGCGGTTGGGTAGCTCTGCTGGAATCTGGAGCACATCCTCGATCGGATTGAACCCAGCGATTTGCCAGGGGCTGGCTGGGGCTGCGGTCGTTTGAAGCCTGAAGCGATCAACGATGCCATCGCTCCCTGTGAGTGTGGTCGGGATGGTTGACAGGTCAAGGGTTCTCTCGCCGGTTAAGCCATCCACTGGCGATAAAGTTGCTCTGGGATTTGGGATTAGGAAGCTAGTGGTGAAACGCGCTCCTAGGGCATCCAAATCTTGCTTAGTGTAAACAAGATCGCTCCTTTCATTGCGATCAATTGTTACCTTCGCAGTTGTCCACAGGCCTGGTTCGCTGAACGGGTCTAGCCTGATTGTGCCTTGGAATTCAAGGCCATTGCCTGTCTGAGTTAATTCGAATGGTGCCTTCTCTGGTCCGTAAGGGGGTTGAAGAGAGACTTCGATTGAGTCGATTTTGGAAGCTTCGATCACGGTGATGCGAATGTTCACGCTGATCGAACCTGTGGCTGCATCAACGACAGGATTGTCGAAAACAAGCCCGACGAGGGAGTTCGCTTTGAGATCAGGCATGACAGTCTCGAGTGTCTCGTTGTGCTCTGCGTTGAGAAAGGGGCCGTCCCTTGTCAACCCGTTTGCGCATCATTGTATCAGGTCTTTGGTATTTCTTCAGGATCTCCTCGAGTCTGCTGGTGTCTCTGCTGCGGTGACTGCCAGCAAAGATGACGACGCTGCTGCTAGGTCATTCCTGCCCAACGGAAGTTGCCCGTTGTTGCCATAGAGGTTGGCGTCACCTGTCAGCCTGTCATCACCAGGGTAGGGGGTGGTTGTCGTTTCCATTTGATTGCGCCCCTTCTATGGTTTCAGATGCAATCTGATTGGGTGGACAGATAGCTGCTGCTTGAGCTCTCTTCAGTGGTAGAGGCCTCTGAATCGTTAATTGTGGGCTTGAGCTGTTGTGCCAATCCGGGTCGGCTGATTTGGCGCTCAGGACTTGATGCCAGCACGGTCTGTTGAATGACGTGGCCTTGCCGCTGATGTTGCGCAAGTGCTGCAGCACGCGGCTGCTTCACTTGGGCCGCTTCGCTGCCGATCTGCTTGGCTCCGATTCAAGGTTGGTGGGCTCCTCCGGCACTGCCACGATGTCTTTCCTGCGCCGCTGTCCGACTCGGATCGCTAGGTGGAGGCGGCTGTGTTCGTTGTTCACGTCCACGAACTACAGCCACTGGCCATCAGCGGTGGCGTGGAACTATCAGCTCATTGGCTCAGGCCCGACACCCGAGTTTGCGTTCTCGGTGAGAGCTGCTGTCATGCTTCGTCCCGTTACAAACGGCGCACCCGCTTGTGGTGCACCATTCAGCCTTTCCACATGAGTATGCAGTTCGCCATCCGTTAGCTCCATCGGTTGTGCATCGCACAACCAGGTGCGCATTGCAGCACTGTGTCGTTCCTGGCTAAGGCATTTCCCTTGGCTAACATCTAGAGCAGCATTGGGATCATTGCTCTCATCGCTTTAGGCGGAGGCAGATGGGCGCAGCTAGGGACTTCACTAAAGGCTGTTCGCTCTTGATCAAGAGTTTATGGGTGAATGCTCAACCACACGCTGCAGGGGAATATCAATGATCGCTAGTTGTCAATGGTGCAACCTCGCTTAAAGGGTGCATGGATGGAGATGAATACTAAAGGATCAAGGGCAGAGCAGGTGTTTTAGTGCGGAAATGAGGCCGGCTAGAGGATGATCGATGAAATCTGCTTGCCAAATGATGGGCTTTTATGAGGTTGTCTGCGCGGCAAGTTGCGTGCAAGACTGGAGGGTAAGCGGCATGGGGTTGTTGGCTTCAGGGATGTGCTCAGCCGAATGCTGAGCCCCTGACGTTGAGCGCGTCATGGTTATGCGAAACTCAGGATTAACTGATCGGCATATTGAGATTGAGTGGTATTAAAGGAACTGGATGTTGTCGATGCCGATCGCTGGGGTGTCTTCCAGGACAGCGATTAATCCACCGCCAGTTCCGAATCCTTTTTTGCTGCCATTGGTGTCGACAAACAGTTCGCCAGTGAGTTGATTGTAGGCGAACCCATCGCCTGTTCTGCCAATGCGCTTGATGGACTTGCTAACGGCTTTTTCTTGCTTCTTGTAGAATTTCTGTTCGCTTTTTGTGAGTGCTCGAGCAGGTGCATCGACTTTTTGAACGGCGAAAAGGGTTCTCGGAGTATTGCGGCCAGCCGAATTCCTGTTGGATTTGCAGGATGTCCTCTGAGGGTTTGAATGCAGTGATTCGCCAAGGGCTCGTGGATGCCGCGTTCGTTTGGATCATGAAGCGGTCGATCACCCTGTCTTCGCCAGCGATTTTGCGTGCTGATGTTGAGTAATCGAATGTTCTCTCGCCAGTTAGTGCATCCCGTTCGGCGGAATCCACGGTCTCCATGAACCCGTGGTCATCGGTGTATGAGATTGCAACTCTGTAGCTTCCTGCTCCTGCTAGTGGCACGGAATAGGTAGAGCCGATTGCCCCATCGATCGGCGATCCGTTTTTGATCCACTGGTACGTGTAGTTCGGATTTGTGATGCCCTCTGGGTCGCCAGTGACTGATGGGGCTATGAGGGTAACGCCCCCTCGAAATACTCCCGTTGTTGAAGATGTGATATCACCTGGTTTGCCTGCGCTTAATATTTGCGTTTGAAAACCCTCTTCAATCAGCTGTTGCTGGCTGTAAGTCTTGATGTTGCTGGATGGATCCGTTGCGTCAATCGAAGTGATGAACCAGGTCTGTGGTACGCCGTATTCCCCAAAGTTGATGTCTTTCTGAAGTTTCCATGTGTTGGGTGAGATTCTGGTGATTTGAGCGCCCGCTTGTTGGACGAGCTCTACTTGAATAGCATCACCGGATGAACTCTCGAAGAAAATATGCGCACTTGGGATGTCCTGAAGGGAGTTGTCGGCTATAGTGACAATTAATCTGTAGACGACTATTCCTTGGTCCGGTATAAATAGATTGGGCGCCAAGGAGATACTGGTGATCGTCGGCTTGTCGTTGTCAAATACTAAGACTTCCGGTGCACTCTCTTGTCCGAACGTATAATAATATGCAATGTTCTTTGCGTCTGTTAGTTCAATATTGTTGATGATCCAGGTGCCGGGAGGAAGGGTATTCGGGAAAGGCGGTCTGAATTTGAATTCCCAGTTGCCGTTGGCGGCTACTGTGCTGATTGGTTCAGATCGGATTGTGAAAGTGTCGCCTCCTTGATTGTGGAGCAGTGTGAATGAGGCGGCTTTGACGTCGCTTATGTCTGCGGTAATTGTTATGTCTGTCGTGGATGATCCGCTGATCGTGTCGATGGGATCAATTGCTGAAACGCTGATTGTTGGTTGCTCGTTGATCGGCGCCATTTGCCTTTTCCTCTCTGCGCTCCAGGACTTCATGCGAGAGTCCAGCTTTAGCGGTGGTTTTGCGATTCTCGGAAATCTATTCTGGGTCTCATTCCGGCCCGCTGGGGTGTTCCTGGCCTGATGCTTCAGTGCGAGCTCGGGCTTGTATCGGGTCTTTGGCGTTTGCGCCGGCGGCCTCATGCCTGCGAGCCAGGCTTGCTTTCGCGCATGTTTCCATGCGCACATGGAGTGGCAGACCGTGCTCTGCGCTACTGCCGGGTCTGGCTCTGGCCCCTACAAGGGGCGCACTCCGATGACGCCCACCATGACCAGCGAAGACGCCGCTCAACTGATCGACGACACGCTGGATCTGGTGCATCAGCGGTTGATCTCGCTGGAGCACGAGCAGCAAACCCAGGCGCACAAGGCCCTCGCCGAGGAGTTCCGCGAATGGCGCCATCCCAGCGGGGGCCATATCGACCTGATGGTGTGCCCGGGATTCCCGCCGGGCTGAGGGTTGTAGCCCCGGGGGACACTGGAGGCATCGCCTGCCTCCCGCCTTGCTGAACGACACCATCGCTGCTGTGGCCACGGCCATTGCCCCTGGAGAGGGCAGCGTGGCGATCGTGCGGGTGTCGGGTCCTGCGGCCGAGGCCATCGGACAACAACTGTTTGTTGCTCCTGGCGATCAGCCCTGGGAGAGCCACCGGGTGCTTTACGGCCATGTGTGTGATCCGGCTACCGGCGAGCGCGTGGATGAGGCGCTGCTGTTGCTGATGCGGGCGCCCCGCAGCTTCACCCGCGAAACGGTGGTGGAGTTCCACTGCCATGGCGGCTTGATCAGCGTGCAGCGGGTGCTGGAGCTGGTGCTGGCCAACGGTGCCCGTCGCGCCCTGCCCGGTGAGTTCAGCCAGCGGGCCTTTCTCAATGGCCGGCTCGATCTCACCCGCGCTGAGGCGATCAGCGAGCTGGTGACGGCCCGCAGCCGCCGGGCTGCCCAGCTGGCGATGGCTGGCCTGGATGGAGGCTTGCAGGCCCGGATTGGTGCCTTGCGGGAGCGGCTGCTGGATCAACTGGCCGAGCTGGAAGCACGGGTGGACTTCGAAGACGATCTGCCGCCCCTGGATGGTGATGCCGTGGCTGCAGAGCTGGCAGCGGTGCAAGCCGAGCTGGAGCAGCTCGTCGCGGATGGCCAGCGCGGTCAGCTGCTGCGCGACGGCCTGCGCGTGGCGATCGTGGGCCGCCCCAATGTGGGCAAATCCAGCCTGCTCAACCGGCTCAGCTGCAGCGAGCGGGCGATCGTGACCGACTTGCCCGGAACCACCCGTGATCTGGTGGAGAGCGAGCTGGTGCTCCACGGCGTGCCGCTCACCCTGCTCGATACGGCTGGTATCCGATCCACCAGTGATCGGGTGGAGCAGATCGGGATTGAGCGCAGTCGCTCCGCCTTGCAGGCCGCCGATGCGGTGTTGCTGCTGTTTGATCTCAGCGTGGGTTGGTGCGACGACGACGCAGCGCTGCGCGAGCTGGTGCCGGAGGGGGTGCCCCTGCTGGTGGTGGGCAACAAGGCGGATCAGCTCCCCATGAATTTCCGCTCCGCATCAGCTCCGGCGGATGTGTGCATCAGTGCCCTCACGGGTGCGGGGGAGAGCGAGCTGGTGGCGCAGCTGCTGGCCCGCTGCGGCCACAGCGACCCGCAGGGTGTGCAGTTGGCCCTCAATCGCCGCCAGCAGGATTTGGCCGAGGCGGCGGCGGCCAGTCTTGGCGCGAGCCTGGAGGCGGCCCGGCAACAACTGCCTTGGGATTTCTGGACTATTGATCTGCGCGCCGCCGTTCGGGCCCTGGGGGAGATCACCGGCGAAGAGGTGAGCGAAGCGGTGCTCGATCGGGTGTTCTCCCGCTTCTGCATTGGCAAATAACCCCGCAAGCCCTGCCGCCTGACAATGGGGGCACGACAAGGCGTCTCCATGGCTGATCCACTGGCTGGGCTGAGCCCCTCGCAGCAGGCGCAATTGCGGTTGCTGTGTTGGGTGGCCTGCGTGGATGGTGTGTTCGCCGATGAGGAGCGCGAACTGCTCAGCCGCCTGGCCGCGCGCCTACTGCCGGACGTTGATCCCGCTGATGCGGTGGAGGCTCTGGTGGCGCAGAACGGTGCTGATCTCGAGCAGCTGGTGTCCCAGCTCAACACCCACGATCAGCGCCTGCAGCT
>VFQS010003374.1_pt1 | contig 12226 bp, 10 predicted proteins | sample 3512361 | NCBI WGS metagenome assembly VFQS01 (sample SAMN10412375, study PRJNA504923) | tailings metagenome | isolation source: Relicate 1 Philex TSF3 active mining | place: Philippines
GGCAACCAAAGAAAATACTGCGGAAACATTCACCTCACAGGCGAGAAACCTTGGTCTTCTATGGTTCTCCCAGCGAAGCCAACGTCGTCTCCGCGCACCAGACAATCACAGTGTGACCAAGGAGTAAACGATGGAACCTGCAGGCCTCGCATGGGTGCTGATCTCGTCAGCGCTCGTGCTCTTCATGACGCCAGGACTGGCGTTCTTTTACGGAGGCATGGACCGGCGCCGAAACGTGCTGAACATGCTGATGATGAACTTCTATTGCGTGTTGGCAGTGCCAGTGCTGTGGATGGTACTCGGCTACTCGCTGGCCCAAGTGCCGTTCGAAAACGACTTCATCGGCGGATTCGACTCGTTTATCCTCGGCGACATCACCGAAGCTGGTGACGGCGGAACGCTCGCGACGATCGCGTTCCTCGGAATGTTCGCGGCGATCACGCCGGCACTCATCTCGGGCGCCGTCGCCGGACGAATGAAGTTCACCGCCTGGGCGGTGTTCGTGCCGCTGTGGCTCTTCATCGTTTACGTACCGGTGTTCAAATGGGTGTACGGAGGCTGGCTCGGCCAGCGCGGTTCGCTCGACTTCGCAGGAGGCACAGCGATTCACGTCAACGCCGGCATCGCAGCGTTGGCGGCCGTAATGGTTCTCGGTCGACGCCGCGTCGACCCGGCTCCGCCACACTCGATGCCGCTCGTCATGATCGGAACGGGCATTCTGTGGTTCGGTTGGTTCGGCTTCAACGCTGGCTCGGCGTTGAACGCCAACGGTCAAGCCGCGCAAGCGTTCATGAACACATTCCTCGCTGGTGCCGCTGCCGGTCTCGCGTGGGTACTCACCGAGTGGTTGCGCGATGGTCGGCCGACCAACCTCGGCGCCGCATCGGGCATTGTCACCGGTCTCGTTGCCATCACGCCCGCCGCTGGCTACGTGTCAGGCATCGCCCCGGTGATCATTGGTCTTATCGCCGGCGTGATCAGTTGCTACGCGGTGCGCTTGAAGATCAAGCTGCGCTACGACGACGCACTTGACGTAGTTGGCGTGCACTTCGTGGGCGGCCTGGTCGGCTCGTTGCTGATCGGCTTCTTCTCGAACCCCGAGTTCTTCGGAGCCGAGTTCGCGGCTGGAATCTTCTACGGCGGCGACACGACGCTGTTGATCGAGCAGGCCATCGCCAATGGAGCAGCGATCGTCTGGTCGTTTATCCTCACCTTCGTGATCATGAAGGTGCTTGACGCCACCATCGGCGTGCGCGCGGAAGAGCAAGCCGAACTGACCGGTCTCGACCTGGCACTGCATTCCGAATCCGCCTACCACGACTAATAACGACAGGAGCATCAACATGAAACTCATCACCGCAATCATCAAGCCGTTCAAGTTGGACGAGGTAAAGGACGCCCTGAAAGCAGCCAATGTCACCGGAATCACCGTGACGGAGGCTCGCGGCTTCGGTCGCCAGGGCGGCCATGTGGAGACCTACCGAGGCGCGGAGTACAAGGTGGATCTCATCCCGAAGGTGCGACTCGAGATGGTCGTCGACGACGCGGTCGCCGACAGCGTCGTCGCCGTGCTCGTGAAGAGCGCCGGCACCGGCAAGATCGGCGACGGCAAAGTGTGGATCAGCGACGTCTCGCGCGTCGTGCGCATCCGCACCGGGGAAGAGGGCCGAGACGCGATTTAGCGTCGAGGCCGGTGCGGCGCGTCGAGACGCGATTTAGCGTTTGTCTTGACGGCGCGCGCGTCGGGCAGCCCGCTTGGCCTCTTGGTCGGCGGCTGACGCACGTGGCGTCGAGGCACTCGTACCAGCCGCGGCCGGAATCGCAAATCGCTCGTCTTCGCTGACGAGACGTCGGAAACCGCCGAGCGCCACCGAGTACTGCACGGCCATCAGTCGTACGGCATCGATGCCGAACTTCTCGATGGCCGACGGGATGAGCGCCTGCAGGTCGTCGTACGACGGGTCGTCGCTCGCATCGCCGAGAGTGTCGACGAAGTATCCGGTGCACGGCTCGCTGAGCAGCACGCCGGCATCGATCACCGACTTGCGCGCGACCATCCCGCTGCGGATTGCCGGGCCGAGAGTCGATGCATCGTCGTAGGCGCCGCGCCGCAGGCCGACTGCGCGCGCGAACGGGTCGCGTAACGCCTCGGGCAGCGCGATTGCGAGAGCGGAGAGCGACTCGTCTTTCAACGTCGCGAACACAGCGAGATAGCGGCGTTCGACGATGATCTGGTCACGCGCCAAGTTCATGGGCACGAGCGACTCACCTCATCTCATACGAAGTCGAGAAGCGGGGAAGTTCCCCGCGACGGATCAGCTAGATGACTTTGACTTTGTGCGCTTCGACACCCTTGCGGCCCTGGCCGAGTTCGAACTCGACCTGCTGGCCCGCGACGAGTGTGCGGCGCCCGGTGCCTTCGATGTTGGAGAAGTGCACGAACACATCCGCTTCGCCTTCGCGAGTGATGAATCCGAAGCCCTTCTCGTCATTGAAGAACTTGACGATACCGGTTGGCATGATTACTCATTTCTTTGCTTGTCATGACGCACGGAACTGTGCGTCGATGTATCACACTACCGATGAACCGTCGCAATAGCGAGTGGAGTGGCGGATATTTTCGGAGTCTTGCGGTGAGGGCACATCGCTCTGCCGGCTCATTGGCGCGCAACGGCGTGCAGTTCGCGGATGCGCAACGCGTGCGTATCGCCGATTCGCACATCGGGCAGTCGCCCCGACACGCCGTGGCTCGATCGGAAGGTGACCTTCCACACCACGGTGAGGCGCGACTGGAACACTCCGCCGGGCTGCGCGGTGGAGGGCACCGGGTATTCGTAGCTGCAGTCCGGCTCGTGGAACGACGGGATGAGCCGCGACCACGGCAGGCCAGGGCCGTCGCATTCCACCGTGTCGCCGTGACCGTCGCCCGGGTAGAACTCGAGCGTCTCGGGCGTGGCCGTCGTCGTGACGGCGATCGGGCCGGCGGGCGTCGGAATGTATGCGGTGACCGAGAACGGAATCCACATCAACGGATTCACCCAGAACCACGTCGTGGTCTTCACGAGGCCGCGCTCGGGCGACGGCGAGAAGTTCTCGCCCAGACGCGGAATCAACCCGCGCACCGCGTCGCGCGCCGACTCGGCGACACGGTCGATGGAGACATCGGGAAGCCACACGAGCCACGACTCGCCGTCGCGCTGGCAGTCGTAGAGCGTCCAGTCCATGCCGTTCCACGTGCGCGTGGTGAGCCCGGCGCGCACGCCGAGTCGGTAAGTGGTCTCGGGCAACACCCAGTTGCAGCGCTCGAAGGTGTTGTGCGCGTCGTACGAAACTCCGGCATAGATGTGCTCGCCGTCGACGCCGGCTTCGGTCGCTCGCGCGCGACTCGCGTGCGGTGCCACGATCGCGACGAGCATGGCGAGTGCGACGAAGATGCGGCCGATAATCTCCCGCGCTCCGACGGCGCGTCGCTCAGCGTCGTTCGTCATGGCTGGCAGAAGCGGGCGACCGGCGAGCGGCGATCGATGCGGCGCGAGAAGAGACGCCACTCGTCGTCGACGTACGCCATCGTCCACTCCACGCGGCGGGTCCAGATGGTGGTGTCAAAGATGATGTCACCGAGCTCGGTGTCGGCCATGCTCGAGTCGAAATAGACGCGCGTGTCGTATTCGCAGGTGGTGATGCGTGCGCGATCTTCGTTGGACATATTGATTGACTCGATTCCCCATTCGAGACGGCCCTCGTCGGGGCGAGTGCGAATCTGCTCAGTGGTGTAGTAGGCGAGCGACTCGCGCAGCCGCGTGCGCTCGGGCGACTCGGGGGCAGTGAGCGACTCCACGTCGCAGCGCGCCGGGCGATGGAAGCACGAGGTCCACCCCGACAGCAGCGTGTCGAACGACGACTGCACCGTTGCGATCGATTCTGCGACGGAGCCGTCGTCGGCGAGCGCTATCTCGCCGCTGGCGATTCCAGCGTTGATGTCATCGGTGCGTTCTTTGATCGCTTCGGCGGTGATGTCGTAGACCTTTTGGGCAGTCTCCGGGTCGAGTTGCCCCGAACCGTCGGCGCCGAATTGCAGCGGCGTCGATGATCCGCACGCGGCGAGCACGGAGGTGGCGAGCACGGCGCACGCCAGCGATGCGGCAGCGCTGCGCAGGGGATGACGGGACATGTGGGCTCCTTGTCTGTGTGACGGCGCCGACATGGCGCCGCTGGTAGTGCAACGGATATTCGGCCCGCTGCGGTACCGACTTGGAACCCGACAGCGGACTCTGGCAGGTGTGTGCACAGAGATGCGAAGTCGTGCGTAAATTTCCGCTCGGTAGCATTCCTAAACCCCCAAAACATGTTCGACCACCCCGATATCCCCACCGAACAAGCGCACATCGACCGCGCCTACGAGAGCCTCGTCGCCATGCGCGAGCAAGCCCTGCGCATGCGCAAGATGACGGTCGGCCAAGTGGGCGGCACCGCCCAAGAGCGGGTTGAGCGCAACTATTTCGACGAGAAGTTGGTGCAGATGCTCAACGACATCGACATCGGCGACGGGGCGCTGGTGTTCGGGCGCATCGACCAGGCTGCCGACGCGGGCGGCGAGCCGGAGGCCTTCCACATCGGGCGTCTCGCGGTGCACGACGGCGACAACAACCAGCTGGTCGTCGACTGGCGCGCGCCGATTGCCGAGGCGTTCTATCGCGCGACGGGTCGCGAGCCGATGGGGCTGGCACGCCGCCGGCACTTCATGGTTGACGGCCGCAGGCTGACCGCCATCGAAGACGAACTCTTCGGCCAGGGCCACCTCGGCATCGGGCCCGACGACGGTCTGAGCAACGCTCCGCAACTTGGCGGCCAGAGCACGCTCTTGGCGACGTTGCGCAAGGGCCGCAGCGGACAACTCGGCGACATCGTCGCCACCATCCAGGCTGAGCAAGACGTCATCATCCGCGCCCCGAACAAGGGCGTGCTCGTCGTGCAGGGCGGACCGGGCACCGGCAAGACCGTCGTCGCGCTGCACCGCGCGGCATACCTCTTATATACGCATCGGTTCCCGCTCGCCGACCAGGGCGTGCTCGTCGTCGGACCCAACCGTGTGTTCTTGCGCTACATCGAGCGCGTGCTGCCGTCGCTCGGTGAGTCGGGCGTGCGCGAGGTGGTGCTGGCCGACCTCGTGCCCGGCGTGCGATTCGGTGCCATCGACTCACCGCTCGCCAAGCGCGTGAAGGGCGACCTGCGCATGGTCGAGGTGCTCGAGCGCGCGATTGCTCAGCGGCAGCGCTCGATTACCGAGACCTTCGAGATGCCCTACGGCGGCAGCGTGCTGCGACTGCAACCCAAGAGCGTGTCGCGTGTGGTGCGCGAGGCGCGCAAGCGTGCGCCGCGACACAACGAGTTGTGCCGCACGGTGGAGGGCGAGATCGTCGCCATGCTGCTCGCCAACGAGTCGAAGAAAGAAGACTTCTCGCTCGGCGAGGCGCGCGCGAAGTTGCGCGAGTTCAGTGACTTCCGCCGCTTGATGTTTGCCATCTGGCCGTCGTTGGCACCCGACGAGTTGCTGCACGACTTCTTCGGATCAAAAGCACTCTTGCGAAAAGCCGGCGAGGGCATCCTCACCGACGAAGAAATCGAGTCGCTGTATCGTCCGCGCGCCGAGTCGTTGAGCGCCGCGGTGTTCAGCGACGCCGACGTGGCGCTGCTCGACACCGCGCGCCACCTGCTCGGGCCCAAGCCGCGCAAAGGCGGCGTGGTCGACGAGGACGATGAACCGGAGCAGTACGGCCACATCATCGTCGACGAAGTGCAAGACCTCACGCCGATGCAGTTGCAGATGGTGTCGCGCCGCTCGCTGAACGGTGCGATGACGGTGGTCGGCGACATCGCGCAAGCCACCGGGCCGTTCGCGCCCGGCGACTGGCGCGACGTGCTCGACCTGCTGCCCAAGAATCGCGATGCGCGCGTGGCCGAGTTGTCGGTCGGCTACCGCATTCCGCGCCAGATCATGGAGTTCGCCGGTCGCCTGCTCGCCACCGCTGCGCCTGGGCAGACGCCGCCCACCGCCGTGCGCGAAGGCGAGAGCGAGCCGCGCATCGTGGCGACCACATCCGAGCGAGTGGCGGCGACGGTCGCGAGCGAGGCGGCCGAGCTCACGAAGTCGATCGCCGACGGCCGCGTGGCGGTGGTGTGCCCCGACGACATGGTCGACAACGTCGCCGCAGCGCTCACCGCAGCAGGCCTCGCATTCGGCCGCGCGGGTGAGAAGGCGCTCGAGGCACAGCTCACGATCGTGCCGGTGTCGGTGGTGAAGGGTCTCGAGATGGACGGTGTGATCGTCGTAGAGCCGACGGCGATGTACGAGTCGCCCGATGTGGGGCCGCGCGGCGTGTACGTGGCACTCACGCGCTCGACGCAACGCTTGACCGTCGTGCACTCGCGCGAACTGCCGCGCGAGTTGCGCGACTGACTAGTCGCTAATTGCGCGACTGATTACTGGGCGGCTTCGAGCGACGCGACTGCGAGGCGCAAGAACGCGACCGCTTTGTTGGCATCGGCTGGCCGATTGCGCGTGACTGCACTGCGCGCCAATTCCACCACGCGGCGCAAGTCGTAAGTGAGCTGGTCGGCGAGCTCGCCGAAACGTGCGACGATGATCGGCTCGGCGAACGACCATGCTTCGTCGATGCGCGCGAGGCTCGCACGCGCAGCTGCCTTGTCGTCGGCGAACAACGCACGACTCAGCGCCTCGGTCTCGTTGCGCATCACTTCGACGAGTGTGGGCAGGTCTTCGCCGGCGAGCGACGCGATGGTGGTGGGTGTCGCGCCCTGCGCCGTCGTGGTGGTGAGTTTCGACTCGATCACTTCTGTCGCGCAACCCGACACGAGCATGTACGCGGCGAGTGCGAGCGATATGGCGGCCAGCGATCGTGGCGCGGCTCCGCGACGCAGACGACGAACCTGTCGCATCGCGGCTCAGAGCGTGACGAGCAAACGCGCGCTCGCGAATGCGGTAAGCGTGACGTCGCGATCGGTGGCATCGTGCACGACCAGGCTGGCTGCACCATCGCGCCGGCTTTTCAACGTGCACGAACGGCCGGGCACGATCTGGTGCGCTTCGAGCGAGGCGAGTTCGCCGTCTTTTTCTTCGACGTCTTCCGGGATTCGCACGAGCGTGAATCGCGAGCCGACGGGCACATCGTCGAGCGCCACGACCGCCGTGTTGCTCGGGGCGGCGCCGGGAATCGGATTGCCGTGCGGGCACGTCGACGGATTGCCGAGCAGCCTGGCGAGACCTGCCTCGACCTCGTCGGTGATCACGTGCTCCCACTTGCAGGCCTCGTGGTGCGCGCTCGACCACGAGAGCCCGAGCACGTCGGTGAGGAATCGTTCGGCGAGCCGGTGGCGGCGCACGACGCGCGCCGCGAGGGTCTCGCCCTCGGCAGTGAGTTGCAAGCGGCTGGAGTCCATGCTGACGAGGCCGGCGGTCTCCATTCTCTTCACCATCTCCGACACCGACGCGCGCGACACGTCGAGGCGGTCGGCGAGGCGGGCCTGGATGATGTTCGCGTTGTCTTCACGCATCTCGTAGATGCACTCGCAGTATTCCTCGAACGCCGGATGGTGCTCACCGGGCGCAGGCATGGCGCTCAGCGTATCCATCGGCACACGCAGTAGGTACTCTTCGGCAGTGGCCAAGATCGAAGTAATAGAGCGATTTTCACAGGCCGTTCGCGCGTGGTTCACGGCGTCGTTTCCCGCACCCACCGCGGCACAAGCGCACGGCTTCGACAAGATCTTCGCCGGCGAGCACACGCTCATTTCTGCGCCGACGGGCAGCGGCAAGACGCTCGCGGCATTCCTCGTGGCAATCGACCGGCTCGTCACGCGCGACTCCAACGAAGCGTCGACGACTCGCGTGCTCTACATATCGCCGCTGCGGGCGCTTGCATTCGACGTGGAGAAGAACCTTCGCGCTCCGATCGTCGGAATTCGTCACGCCGCCGAGCGCATTGGGGCTGACTTCCGCGAGCCGCTCGTCGCGATGCGCACCGGCGACACGAGCGCGCGCGACCGGCAGCGCATGCTGCGCAATCCGCCCGACATTCTCATCACGACGCCGGAGAGTTTGTATCTCATGCTCACGTCGTCGGCGCGCTCGACGCTCGCCAACGTCGACACGGTGATCATCGACGAAATCCACGCCATCGCCGCCACCAAGCGCGGCGCGCACCTCGCTCTGTCGCTCGAACGGTTGGAAGAACTCACGCTGCGGCCTCCGCAGCGCATCGGTCTGTCGGCTACGCAGCGCCCGCTTGAAGAAGTCGCGCGGTTTCTCGGCGGGTACGTCGACGGCGCGCCGCGACCGGTCTCGATCGTCGACGCGGGTGCGCGCAAGACACTCGAGGTCGAAGTGGTGGTGCCGGTCGAAGACATGGGCGAGATCGGCAAGGTCACCCACGAGTTGCGCAGTGGTCCTGCGACGGCGGCCGCAGTCGAGCGGCGCACGAGCATCTGGCCGAGCATCACCCCGCGCATCCTCGAATTGGTGCAACAGCATCGCAGCACCATCATCTTCTGCAACGCCCGGCGCGGTGCTGAGCGGCTGGCCGCGCAACTCAACGAACTTGCCGCCGACCTCGGGCTCGCCGGCGGCGATGCCGCTGGCGACTTCGTGAAGGCGCACCACGGGTCGCTCGCGCGCGAGCAGCGCATCGTGATCGAAGACCAACTGAAGCGCGGGCAACTGCGCGCCATCGTCGCCACGAGCAGCCTCGAACTCGGCATCGACATGGGCGCCGTCGACCTCGTCATTCAAGTGGAGTCGCCCGGTGCAGTGAGCCGCGGACTGCAGCGCATCGGCCGCGCCGGACACGCAGTGGGGTCGCCGAGCCGCGGCAAGGTGTTCCCCAAGCACCGACATGACTTGCTCGAAGTCGCCGTCGTCGCGCGGCGCATGCTCGATGCTGACATCGAGTCGACGCGCTATCTGCGCAACCCGCTCGACGTGCTCGCCCAGCACATCGTGGCGCACGTGGCGATGCATCCCGACACGAGCGTCGCCGCGCTCACCGCGATGGTGCGACGCTGTGCGAACTTCGCCGAACTTTCCGACGAGGTGCGCAACAACGTGCTCGACCTCTTGGCCGGTCGCTACCCGAGCGAAGAGTTCCGCGACTTGAAGCCGCGCATCGTGTGGGATCGCATCGCCGACACGCTGCGCGCCCGCGACGGTGCGCAACGACTCGCGGTCACCAACGGTGGCACGATTCCCGACCGCGGGCTCTTTGGCGTGTTCCTTCCCGACGGCACGCGGGTTGGCGAACTCGACGAAGAAATGGTCTACGAAACGAGGCCGGGGGAGACATTCATTCTCGGTGCGTCGACGTGGCGCATCGAAGACGTGTCGTTTGACCGCGTGATCGTGAACCCGGCTCCGGGCGAGCCGGGCAAGATGCCGTATTGGCACGGCGATCGTCTCGGGCGGCCGCTCGAGTTGGGCCGCGCAGTCGGGGAGTTCTTGCGCACCATCCGCGAACAACAAGTGGAGTCGCCGGCGGCCGCCGAAGCGACGCTGCAGACGCAGCACTGCCTCGACCCGCTCGCGGCGCGCAACCTGCTTGCGTACGTGTCGGAGCAAGTGGAGGCCACGGGCACGCTGCCCGACGACCGCACCATCGTGATCGAACGGTTCCGTGACGAGATCGGCGACTGGCGTATCTGCATCCATTCGCCGTTCGGCACGCCGGTGCACGCGCCGTGGGCGATCGCACTCGAGAACCGTCTGATGGAGCGCCTCGGCATCCCCGTCGAGACGATGTACGGCGACGACGGCATCGTGCTGCGCCTGCCCGAGGCCATCGACCGCGTGCCAGTCGAGGAGTTGCTCATCGACCCCGACGAGATCACCGAGGTGCTCGTTGCCGCCGTGCCGCAGACGGCGCTTTTTGCGGCGCGCTTCCGCGAGTGCGCGGCGCGTGCTCTGTTGCTGCCGCGTCGCCGACCCGACCAGCGCACACCGTTGTGGCAACAGCGCCAGCGTGCTGCCGACCTGCTCGCGGTCGCGGCGAAGTATCCGTCGTTTCCGATGCTGCTCGAGACCAGTCGCGAGTGCCTGCAAGACGTGTTCGACGTGCCGGCTCTACGCGACGTGCTGACGCGGCTGCGTTCGCGGACCATCCGGCTCGTCACCGTCGACACGCCAAAGGCTTCGCCGTTCGCCCAGAGCCTGCTCTTCAACTGGATTGCGGCGTACATGTACGAAGGCGACGCGCCGCTCGCCGAGCGTCGTGCCGCCGCGCTGGCGCTCGACCGCGACCTGCTCGACGACTTGCTCGGCTCGGAAGAACTGCGCGAGCTGCTCGACGCCGAGGTGATCGCCGACGTCGAGCTCGAACTGCAGCACATCGCCGACGGTCGCCGCGCGCGCAACTCCGACGAGGTGCACGACGTGCTGCGCAGAGTCGGCGACCTCACGCTCGACGAGTTGTCGTTGCGTGTCGAGGGCGATGCGTCACTGCTCGTCGCCGACCTCGTCGCGCAACGGCGCGCGATCGAACTCGTGGTGGCGGGGGAGCAGCGGTTCGTTGCTGCCGAAGATGCAGCGCGCTATCGCGACGCGCTCGGTTGCGCGCTGCCCCTCGGCTTGCCCGCTGCGTTCACTGAGCCGGTCGATGCTCCGCTCAACGAACTCGTCGCCCGCTATGCGCGTACGCACGCACCGTTCGTCACGCGTGATGTTGCCGCGCGGTACGGCATCGCGAGCGAACGCGCGGCAGTCGCGCTCGCACAACTCGAGGCAGCGAACCGGCTCGTGCGCGGCGAGTTCCGCCCGTTTGGCACCGAGCGCGAGTGGTGCGACGTCGAAGTGCTGCGCCTCGTGCGTCGCCGCTCGCTCGCCAAGTTGCGCAAAGAAGTAGAGCCGGTCGACCAGCAGACGTTCGCCAGGTTCCTTGCTTCGTGGCACGGCGTCGACGCACCGACGCACGGCACCGAGGCGCTCGTGGAGGCAGTGACTGCACTGTCGGGTGCGGCAGTGGTGGCATCGACCCTCGAGACCGACGTGCTGCCGCTGCGTGTGCGCGGCTATCGCGCGGCGATGCTCGACGACTTGTGCACCAGCGGTGAAGTCGTGTGGGTGGGTGCGGGGGCACTCGGCGGTAACGACGGACGCATCCGGCTGTTCTTCGCTGATCAACTCGCCACGCTGGTTCCCGCACTCGAGACCACCGACGCACCGCAGGGCGGCGTGCACGACCAAGTGCGGGAGGCGCTCGCGAGTCGCGGTGCTTCGTTCTGGGGGCAGCTGCGCGCCAGCGTGCGCGGCGCCACCGACTCAGAGTTGCTCGCTGCGCTGTGGGATCTCGTGTGGGCGGGCGAAGTAACCAACGACTCGCTCACCGCGCTGCGCGCCGTCTTGCACGGTGCGCGAAGCGGCAAGAGCGCGCGATCGACACCGGCACCGAGTGCGCGTCGTGCGGCGGCTCGTCTCGTGCGACCGCGACACTCGCGCGGTGCCGCATCTGCGTCGCGCGTCGGCCCGCCCGCCGCACAGGGCCGCTGGAGTCTGGTCTCCCAACTCGTCGAGTCGCCGAGCACGCCGACACAAGCCGTGCACGCGCTCGCACTGCAGTTGCTCGAGCGCCACGGCGTGCTCACCCGCGAGGCAGTGCTCGCCGAGGGCGTGCGCGGGGGATTCGCCGGCGTGTACGGCGTGCTGAAGGCGCTCGAAGAACGCGGCACCGTGCGCCGCGGATACTTCGTCGACGGTCTCGGTGCCGCTCAGTTCGCGGTGCCCGGCGCCATCGATCGTCTGCGCGCGTGCAAAGAGCCGCCGCTTTCTGCCGGCGCTGACGCGACGCGCAGCGTGGTGGTGCTGGCCGCCACCGATCCGGCGCAGCCCTACGGCGCCACGCTCGAGTGGCCCACCACCGACGGTCGCCCGGTGCGCTCGGCTGGGGCAGTCGTATTTCTCGTCGACGGCCACGCGCTCGGATGGTTCGACGTGCGCAGCCACCACCTCGTCACCTTCGAGCGCACCCTCGACGCGGGAATCTTCGGCGTGCTCGCTGAGGCGCTCGGTGGTCTCGTGAAAGACGGTCGCACAGCGAGCGTCGAGGTGCGCAAGATCAACGGCGCAGCGCACGACGACAAGTCGCCGAACGTCGCGGCAATCGTGGCGCTCTTGGAGCAGCACGGCTTTGTGCGCGGCTACCGCGGTTTGGTGCGGCGCGACTGA
>VFQS010003376.1_pt1 | contig 12222 bp, 15 predicted proteins | sample 3512361 | NCBI WGS metagenome assembly VFQS01 (sample SAMN10412375, study PRJNA504923) | tailings metagenome | isolation source: Relicate 1 Philex TSF3 active mining | place: Philippines
TAAATGGAGTAACAGCTTTAATAAAACTATCTATATCATATCCTTTCTTAGTATAATTATTAAGAATCTGAATCTTTTCAGCATAGTTAGATGTAGAGAACTCAAAGTATTCATCTAAATCGTCTAAGTATGTAGCTACTTCTTGTTTAACATACCAACTTCTATTATCCCATGATTTATCATTCCATAATGAAGTTTGAGAACTAGCTTTTAACTTAAATGCTCTAGCTTTATTTACTACTTCTAATGCTTCAGTAATATCAGGATAATCATTAGAAACTAGATTAGTATTAATACTGTATATATTGATATTCTTTTCAGGTTCTGATTTCCTATTGATATACTCACCAAACCACTTGTAATTAGTTACACGTTCTGGTTGTTCTTCTTCAATACTTATTAGTGATGTAAATTCTAATTTATGATTACAGATAACACTTAAATAAGTACCGTTATAGTTAGGATTATTAACTATTAATTCTGTTAAGTCTGTTCCAGATGGACTAGTACCCATATCAATATGACTATGAATTAATCCTTGATAACAATCCATGATTCTATCAGCATTATTCATAACATAATTAGATAATACACTAGATAGTTCAGGAAATTCATTATAGTCAATATTAGCAACCATACTATTTTCTGGACCTTTACCCATATAGCATATATCTACAGTTTCTAATGTTTTGTTATCAATCTTTTTGTAGAATAATATACCAATCCATTCTGCTTTCTTACCAGTAGCTTCATTAGCAGCTATTATTTTCTTAATAGTGTCCGTATTAATATTCAAAGTAATATTTTTCAAACTTTGATAAGAAATAGGAACTTTTATAGACTCCTGTTGCCATGTCTTTGAGTTGTTGTACAACGTTTTCATTTATGTTTGATTTAGTGTTGTTAATAATATGTTTACCATCAAAAGAATCTATAGTGATATAATAATCTTCATCTTTAAACCTAATAGTATGTTGTGAATATTTATCAAGAACTCTTTGTAAATCATTAGTACAGAATAACATTTTATTCTTTACAGTCTTTACCATAGCTTCTTTAATATTTTCATCATTCCATTCTATATCAATTATATCACCAAAGATAGTACGCTTTGTATTTACATCTTTAATCATATCTGATTCTAGTTCATCTTTTATGTCTTCATAAAATACAAGACTAGTTAATGAATCATTACCTTTGTTGTAATACATATTTGATATATGTATATAACAATCTGATGAATTTTCATTATGTAACCAAAAATCAGTAACATTAATAGCTGCAATAACAGATTGTATATCAGTAAAATTGTATTCTATCTGTAATCTACCGTAACAATAGTTTGATGTTCTATATGGAATTTGATTTCTTGCTATATGTGGATGTGTAAATAAATAATGTATTTGGTTCATGTAGTCTGATAAAGTATGATGCAACTTAGTAAATGAAAATTTATTATTATAATATCCATAATGAATAAAGATATTATAAATATCATACGTTTCATTTAAAGTATTTTTAATAGTAACTTTAGGATAATAAATAATAAGTTCATCCTTCTGAAACTCATATCTATCAGGATACATAGAATCTAAATATTCTTGTAGTAGTCCAAAATCTTTATGAGATATTATTTCATCTTTAGTCATAATTAATAGTTTAAAAGGGAGTAGCTGTTACACTACTCCCTAGTTTTAAATAATTACTTAACTAAATGTGGATAGTCTTTCTTTAATCTATTTAAGAATCTCAACTTATTCACATCAGTAAGTAACTGTAAACTGTACTCTATCTCAAACACTCTATCTTCCAGTTGATTAATAACTTCACTTAGTTTAGCAACTTGTTCATCAGATACTAATGAAGTAGCAGTAGTAGGATTTAGGTATTCATAAGCTCTAGTAAGCATTACAATTAAATCATTCTTTGGAACACTCATGTACTTGCTATGAACAATATCCAGTAATGTTTCATCATCATTCTCTACAGCTGTAACTCTGTATTCTTTAGCCATTTTCTTCAAATCATTGTAACCCATTGTAGTAAAATCAATAGTAGCAGCACTAGATTTAGCTGGAGTAACAGTAACAACCTTCAGATTATCAGGTATATCATTGTTAGGGTCACTCAAATCAGTATTACCATTGATAGCCATACCATCTTCAAAGAGATTATTCTCTTTAAGATATTCACGTAAATCAGAAATTTTCTTTCCGTTAAACTCGTGGATAGTTACATTGTTTGACAATGTGGAAGTGATTAAGATTTTCATCTGTTTTAAATTGTTTTAAAAGTAAATAAAAAAGGATTTTCTGTTGTTGACAATATGTAAATACGGTAAGCATCAAATCTTCGACTAGTAGAATTATCATACATTAATTTGCAGATTAATGTATTATTATTACTAATTATAAGATGATTATTAGACCGAATATTGCCGATGTGAAATGATTCTTTAAATGTTACCATTTTATCTTTTCATTATTTTGATATAAACAATGAGCATCAACAGCTTTCCAAATTGAAGTACTAATCTCTAAATCAGGATTATACTTTTTAGCAACTGGATGAATAGTACATAAACCATTATGTACCAATGGATAAAATGTTTTTGCATCATTACCAAAGAATACAAATAATGGTCTTACAGTATCATCTAAGTATTTTACTAATGCTGTAGTAAATGGTGTCCATAACTTGACATGTGATGTTGGAGAACCATTCTTTGGAACTGTTAATGCTGTATTTAGTAGTAATATACCTTGTGCTTCCCAATGTAGTAAATCTTTCTTTAGATTAAATGAGTAATCATCAAGGTATTCCTGTAAACTCTGTTCTATAACAGATAATGTCGGTGTCATAATCATACTTGAAGTAGCCAATCCATTAGCATAATTATTCTGATATGGAGATAAAAACATAAAAACCACTCTAACATCATAGATGGAGTGGTTTAAAGCTCTAAATATATTCTTTGTTTCAGGATAATATGATACAGTACTAAGACTGTTTTTTATAGATGCTAAATCTATAGTATCAAATAGCGGATAATAAGATTGATGTACTACTTTTGGGTATGAGTTGACGTATGAGGTGTCTAGTTTCTGTGTGACCATACGTTTTATAGAAATCAGATATATCTTTTGGATATCCTTCAGGAATAGATATACCTATAAAATGATTGTTAGAAGATAATCTCTTACAAGCATTAAGTCCTGTAGTATCATTATCCATCAACACATAAACTTTATTATACTTCATAAATCTATCTAAATCAGGATTTGATGTTTCTGAATGTATAAATCTACTACTATAACCTAAGTTATCTAGTACCATATAGTCTTTTGCTGATTTAGTAATAATAACAGTATCTGTAATCTTGTTAGTACCACCTATAGTATTCTCATTAAAGTTACTTAAAAACTTAAATGGACTATTAGGTTTATAGATTTTAATTTTTTTATCTACAATGATAGCTGTAGTTTCATCATAAACTTTTACTTTCTGTAAGAAATCAGGACATGAATGTGTATTAAACGAATAAGAACTTACTGCATAACAATTTTCTAATTCTAGTTGTGATTTAGAAATACCATATTGCGACCAATAGTCTTTATGATATTGATTCCATGTTCCTTTAGTAAATGATAGTTGAAAATCAAAGTTTTTATTTGTCTTATTAGACAATGATAACTTTTGGTTTGTATAACTAAAATCTTGTTTGATTATTTCTAAAGCTCTAGTATAAGTGCAATGATATTTTATCATTACAGCAGTTATACATGTTATGCCATGAAATCTAGGGTCAGCAAAATCAGCTAATAATATAATATTATTATGCTCATATAACCAACAACCAGGTTTAGTATCATGTCTTAATGTATTAACCATTTTAGTATTTAGTGTTACTGTAGTTCCTAGTAACGACTGCCATACTTTCATTTGGTTTATTTTGCTGTAAACATCATAACTTTCTGATGCTACAATACCATTGAGTTTCATAATTGGAATTTATAAAAGAAAGCGTCACACAATGTAACGCTTTCTAGTGAATAAGTTTACCAATCAGGTGCTTCAGTTGTTTCTGTTGATTGCAACGGAGTATATTCTTGGTATTTAACGCTAAAGAAACTAGTAGTAATCTTGTTACCAGCTTTTTCAGCATTTTCTACTTGACGTTGGAATGCAGTAATAGCTTTTTGTGGAACAATAAGATTACCATTGTTTATTTCCGAGCGATAGATATACCTGAATAGTGAACTTTGTGCTAGAGTACCATCAGCTTTCTCTCTAACAACAAGTGGTAGTACAACATGACAGTTGTTAGTATTAACATGGTCAATTAGTGATGAGAAATCACTTTTACCTTTTAATACTGAATCAAAGTCTAGCTTATTAGCTTTCATATCTTTCAAGAATGTCTCTTGGTCAGACTGATAAGATAATAATTGACGTAAGAATTCATACCAATCTACTTCACCAATTCTAGCTTTTACTGGAGCATTCTCTTTAGTGAAGAATGACCAATCTCTGCCATTGGAGTTCTTAATTTCAAACATAGTATCTTCATCCTTGATATAGAATGAACGCCAATCTCCTTTAGTTGACATATAAAGATGACTTCCAGTACTTGATACTACTGGTTCATCTTTAACTGTTACACCAACTAGAAAATCACCATCTTGAAACTTGAATGGAATCCATAGAGATTCACCATTATCAGACAGTTTTACTGATGTTGGTTTGCATAATGCTAAACCTGTAAATAGGGATTTCTCTTCAACTCCCATGTTACCTTCAAAATTCATCATAAGCTTCTACATTATTAGCTGGTTCAAAAATAGGTTCTTCTATAACTACATTAGTTGGAATAGATGCTGTAACTTCTGCATTTAATTCAACAACTTCTCTATTAGGTTGTTCTTGAACTAATACTTCCATTCTAAAGATACCTTCTCCTTCATTCTCTACTACTAACTTGTACTCATTATCTTTTAATGCTGCATGAATAGCTTTAGAAGATACTTTACCATTCATTCCTAAACGATAAACCATCTTTCTAGTTTCAAATGCTTGAGCTAGTTCAGGATTTATTTCCTTAACTTTGTCAAATGCAGCAATAAGAAATGTACCATTGTTGTTAACAATAACTACTTGAGTAGGTATTTCAACACCAAGTAATTCTTGAGCTTTAGTGTTAAAACGAATAGATGCAGAACGTTGTCCTTCATCAACAACTAGTTTAGTAATAACTGGAGTATCAGGATATTTCTCTTTAGATACAGTTTTTACTCTAGTTTTTCCTTCTAATGTGAAATTAGAAAATGTAATCATGTTTACTTAATTTTAATGTCTGAATAAATTTTATTCCAATGAAAACTTTTGTTATCAGAAATCATAATATTCTGATTAGATAGTCTAGCTAATCTACAACCAGCAATAACATCTTGTTTAGCTTCGAAACTAATGTAGCATTCTTCTTTATCACGATAAACAAATCCAATACCATCTACAACAGATGACCATATAGATTTAACTTTACCTGTAAGATTGATATCAGCTACATCAACTATGTCTTGCAACTTAGATTCTACTCTTTTGTCTTTAACATGAGCTACAAGAATAATTCTTTCTGCTATTTTCTGAAACTTTCTAAACCATTCCATCATTACTTCACGAGAGTATTGGTAACCAGCACCATTAGCTAAGTTATACACACTAGTAAATCCTTCATCACCATATAGTATAGGATTACCTTTACCATCACGATTAAATGATTTACCTTGTACACTTTTCATATACATATAAGTACCTACAATCTCTGACCATATATCTAACTGTGTTACAGTATCAATGATTAGATATTTAAGTTTCTTACCTTCTAGTTCATCCAATAACTTATTGAACTCTTTGTAATCATCTACTTGCTTTACTCTAGCTTTTAAGAAATGATAACCTTTTGGGTCTGTACTAATAACTAAAGAATTAGGTTCTTTAATTGTTAAATCAGCAAGAATAGTAGATTTACCAGTTTTAGGTAATCCATACAACAACAAACTGGTAAGTTGTTCATCTGTAGGCTCTACAATATCAAACATTTGTTATTTGTTTTAAAAGTTTTTCGTTACTATCCATATCGTCTTTATCCAAATGTGCAAAGTAATTACGACTACCATCGAATAATACAGCCATCTCTAAATCATCAAGAACACCTTCTCGACTTTTAAGTAGAATGAGTGTACGCAAATTATTTTTCCATAACTTTAAGTCATAGTTCAAATACATTGCTGCAGGAATATGGTCTCTCCATTTAAACGGATAGAATAATCCTAAGATAATCGTAGCATCTTGTGAAGTTGTTTTAATCTTGTTTAATCCATCTATACTCGGTTTTAGTTTGTCAATAATTGTTTTACCTTTGATGTTTACTTCAAGAGCCTCTTTTGAAGGTACTTGTTGCTGCACAAAGAATGATACTACACCACATTTAAGACCTAATCGTTGTCTGGTATATTGCGCACTAAAATGTTCTAGTGTTTCATACCACGATTTACCAGATTCATTCAAGTAATTACCAATATGGTCTGAGAAAGTAATAACCCATTGATTAGGGTCATTAGCTCTATACTCATCCCACATCTCACCTTGATTTGCTGGATTGCCATTAAAGTAATATGTACCATTCTTAACTAAGAAATCTCTTACTAACTTATAAAATCCAGTAGGATGAGGTATTTGTACTACTTCAAAATAAGGTTCTATAGTGTTTGTAAAATATTCAGCAGCTTCGATGATGTAGGGGTGATATTCTGTAGGAAACTGTTTATCCCAGTAACCCATTATTTCGTAATAAGACAGTCTAATATTATGATTCTCTCTTAGATAGTTAATCATAAACATAGCTTTAAACTTTTCTACAGGTTCTTCCAAACTATTGTAGAAGATTTTAATCTTAATATTAGGTATTGTTTGTGATAATGATAATAGATAAGATGCTATAAAGAATCCTAATCTTGATTTACCAGCACCAGTACCACCTGTAATTAAGACTTGGTCTCCACGAATAAATCCTGGAAGAAATGATTTTAGTCTTGGAAATATGGGATATAATGGGAGAAAGTTTACTCCACCACTACTAATAAACTTTTGATTTCGGATTATCTTATCCGCTAGTTGTTTAAATAACATTATCGTATTCTTCTTTAGATGTTGTACTATCTTCTAACATGGTCATTAGCATAGATTTACCAGTATTGTCATAGATAAAATTATCACAATCTTTTAAGAATCTATTAGTAGCCATACACATGTCTACATATTTCTTACAAGCTGTAATAATCTCTTTATCACTCCATGATTTTGTTGTACTATCATTAAATAACTCTAATGCACGTTTTACATCCATATTGTTAGAAGATTTACCAGCTATACCAATATGTTTTGCAGACCAGTATTCTCTAATAGTTGATATTAAATCTTTATCAGGAATACTTTCTTGTTTAGTAGTTACATTGAGTTGCCATGTACCATTTGGTGATAAATATATTAATTTTTTATCAGACCAGAGTTTAAAGATACGTAATATTTCTAATTCATCAGTAACAATAAGTTCTTTTTCTGAACTTATTCCACAATATTTAAATAGATTAATATTATTCTCTATACAATAGAGTAACAACATCACTAGTTTATCATCAACATCTGAAATATTAAATTGTTGATTAACCATTAGCATTAAAATTTGATGATGATATGTATCCTTTAATCCTTAAATCTATTTCATCTACCTGATTCAGATTTTTGTCATAGATTTTATTTATCTTATCAAACCAGTTTTCCTCATAGGTATTCATAGTTCTAAAGATAAATACTTTACCTACTTTTCCTTCTTCATATCTAACTATTCTACCAATGTATTGCATTAGATGATGATAGCTGGTATAATAAGAAAACATAAGTAGATGATGAAGATTTGGGATAGTAACCCCTCGTTTAAGTTTCTTAGATGTTCCTAAGATTTGCGGGGGATCAACTAGGATATCTTCGACACTTCGTTTAACAACTTCGAGATTACCACCCAAATAATCACCTGTTTTCAGTAGTTTTCTACCACTACATAATATCTCTTTAACTTTATCAGTATCTGTAATTAATTCTTTGCTACCACCATTAGGAGTTACATAATACTTAATAGTATCTTCAGCTATTTCATCTACAAGACTACGAATAGGGTCTAGTTGTACACTACATACCATAGCTCTTGTTGTAGTTTCTCTAACTGTATTAAGTAGCTGCCTAGATACTGATTTTTTACTACGCAAGTCATACAATAAAGATACTAACTGTTTACTCATTGCTTTTTTGAGTATAACAGGATGTTTAGGATTCTTAATCATAGTACTACGTACATTATAGTATTCTTGTTCTGTAACTAATCGTGGAGTTTTCTTAAACAGAGGTAGATACTTATTCGTATTATCTAGTTTATGGTCTATTACCCATGTTTCGTAGGGTGATAATATATTATCAGCTATACCTTTGTCTATATCATATTCTACAATAACAGGACAATATATTTCTAGTAATTGTCCTTTATTAATAAAATCTGTAATTATCTTATCTCTAGTAAATTTATCTGCTTGTTTAATCTTATTCATTAAACCTTCAGGAATCCTATTACGATATACAGATAGTACTTCAGGAACTGTAGCTGATAGACCTAATTTGTAGCAATCTATCTTTAATACTTCTTGATACTTATCACTAATACATTCTTCTACTTCATCATAAATAATGAATTTAGGAGTTCCTTTAGGTTTAGATTGATAACAATGAAACTGAAAATCAACCAATGATAAGATATCATATCCTGTAATCTCTTTGAACTTAGGTAGTTCATCAGTCCAGTAAGTATGTTTACGAGCTGTAGTTTCTGCTAATATCCATACTGTATCTCCTTTGTTGATTTTACCATTCTCTAGTAACAACAAAATAGCTTTTAACGATAGAAAAGATTTACCAAATCCTGTAGCTACAAGCATTGTACCACAATAGTTATGTTCTTTCCATATCGTTAAAAACTCTTGCTGTAGAGAATTTAGTTTCTCTAATCTATTCATCTGATTACTTCAAATGAAGGTGAGATAAGTGCAACATCTTCATCATCATAACTTGAACCATTACTATCTATCATTTGACCATAAACTATAGCAACTGATATAGGAAAATATTCATCTTTTTTAACGACTAGATACTCTCCATCTTCATAAGTTTTATTAGCTTGATAAACTTCAAATGTTAGAGTAACTGTAACAGTAACTTTCTTTCTTAATGCTTTAAGACTTTCAATAGCATTATCGATATAGACAACACTCATACCTAATTCACTAGTTAACCAATCTATTGCTTGAGCAATTAATGGTGCATTTGTATTTGTAGGATTAGGACTAATATAAAAGTCACCAAAATTGTTGTAGTGTGCTAGGCATGGTTTATCGAATCCTAACTCTTTAAGACTTACAGCTTGTTCATGTGTAACAAAATAATCTTTTAGTTCTTTCATTGTTTTTAGTTTTTACCAAATTTACTAATCTTTAACAATTGAGGGTCAATAGTGATACCTAATTCCTTCAATCGCTTTACGGCATCATCTACTGTGTCTGTAGTAATGATGATGCGAGTTGTTGTTTGAGTATCTTTCAACTCATACCTTGTTTTTTCTGTCATTTAGTTTTTGTGTTTAGAATAATGTTAACTCACTACTTACTGATACAGATTGTATCAATTTCTTACACTCATAGATATAATAACTATAATCAATATTATAATCATCAGATTCATAATAATGATTAAAGATAGTAACTAATCTGTATTTAAACTTATTCCCACTTCTCAATGGTGCATTTACATGAGATACTTTACCATCACTATAATGCTTCATCATTACACTACCATTAGTAGATATAAAGAATCTTACAGTTTTAGATAATTTTCTATCATGAATATACCTTGATTTAACACCTTTCAATTCATACCAAGAATTAGATTTAGCTCTTACTCCAATACAGAAATCAAAGATATCTGTATGTTTAGTAATTGTTTCTTCTACTGGTATTCCATGAATTAAGAATTTACTTACAGCCATAGGTATAATAGATGCTGATGAGTTTTTGTGTAATGGTATATTCTTGTATTCAAATGTACCTTTATACTTAACATCATCTTTTGTAGTTACTGATATGTAATTGTTGACATCTCTAATAAAGAAAGATTTGTATTCTACATACTCTAACTCTAACTTAGTTAATGTTTCCCATTCTTTACATATTCTGTAATAATCATCTATTGCACTACGATGCAATTTAACAGTAACACCATCTGTATTAGCTTGAATGATAGTACTAATTTTACTTAGTCTTTCAACAAGCATTGCTAACATCAGTTGTCCATTAATAGTAACTGTAAATGTAACTTTAGGGTCATACATCCAGGAGTATTGGTCCATCGTTTTACCATAAGTAGCATTAGCTGCTAACTTATATCCATCTACAATTACTTTATTCTGTTCTTTCTTAGGTTTCTTTTTCTCTAACAATCTCACATTCACAATGTTATCACGCAAGATGTTGATAAAAGATTCATCCAGATGTTCAGGATATAAGTTATTTACTATCATAATACTTGGATACATAGATGCTACATCACAATCCATAATGATATAATTATCATCAGCTTTGATTGTAGTATTTAACATTGAACCATGTAATCCACCAGCAGCAAATGTGTACTTAATATCTTTAAAATTAATACTAAATAATGGTGTATCATTACCAGGAATTATATAACCTTTGTTGAAGATATTTAATGCTTCATTAAATTCATTGCATTCAAATGCAATATAGGGAAATATAATATCTTTAATATCAATTCTATGTCTTGGAGTACGTAATTTGCTAATAGTTTGTTTATTACCATCAGTAAATTTACAGAATAATTCTAACAATAACTCTGAACCTATACTAGAATCAGATAGATTCATAAAGTTGATGCTATAACTATTTGTTAATTCTTTTCTTAAATCTATTTGTGGTTTGCATAACTCATACAATCTTTTAGTAGCTACACAATCATTTAGATTATAACTTAATATTGCATTTATATCTGTTGTTACAGGCATATCTTCAATATTAATCATTTTCATACCAAATTCACACCATTTAAGACTTGTTCTTCTATTCTTATTATTATAATGATTTATAAGATACAAATCTAAATGTTTAATGAATAGTGAATAATAGTGATTTCTTTCATTTCTAATATGAAAATCAGCTCTACGCCATATATCTTGTGGTGATTTACATACACCTAAATATATATCTTGTATAATCTGTCCATCGAAACCTATACAATTATATCCTATTAATCCTTGAACCCTGGTGTTTAGGAATAATAACATATTTTTAATATAATTTTCTTGATTAGAGTGAAAGACTATTACTTCATCTGAATCTTTATCTAAAAATGTAGCTGTGAATAAATCAGGTAGTGTTTCTAAATCATAGACATATACCTTTTTATTCATCTTTTTTGAGTTTACTTTTGAATTTAGGTTTAGGCATTGGTTTTTCTAATCCTACACCTTCACATTGTGGACATACTATCACTTTTGTATGCGTTTTTACACTTCCAGTACCATCACAAGCGGTACAAAATTGTTTTTTCATGACTTTTTGATTGCAATATAGCAATTAAAAATGAAAGGAGCAACATAATTCAGTTGCTCCTTCTGAAAACCACTAAAAAACGCACTACAATTATCTCTTCCCTCTGATGTGTAGAATTATAATCGTCACATCTTCCTGCTGTTTGTACTCTTTTTCATACAAAGATACACTATCTGTATCAAATAGAATATGTTTTCCGTTAGATTTTCTTAGTTTAGCACGTTTTAGTTTATTGTAGTATCTAACTCTAACAGAATCTATACTTCTATTCAATAGTCTAGCACTTTCAACAAATGCTTCACTAAGACTATCATTCTCTTTGATTGATTGAAGAATAACAGCTTCTTCTTTAGTTGTCCAAGATGATCTCATAATAAGTGGGTTTTGATTATTCTTTGTTTTGGTAAAATAGAAAGAGTAAACTTTTACATTTACTCTTTCGGAAAACCAAAACCTTATGAATTGTAGAGAGTCAAGAATCGAACTTGAATTACAACCA
>VFQS010003377.1_pt1 | contig 12222 bp, 10 predicted proteins | sample 3512361 | NCBI WGS metagenome assembly VFQS01 (sample SAMN10412375, study PRJNA504923) | tailings metagenome | isolation source: Relicate 1 Philex TSF3 active mining | place: Philippines
CCGGTGTGCCCTTCTTCTCCCTCTCCGGTTCGGAGTTCGTGGAGATGTTCGTGGGCGTGGGCGCCAGCCGGGTGCGCGACCTCTTCAAGCGCGCCAAGGAAAACAGCCCCTGCCTGATCTTCATCGATGAGATTGATGCCGTGGGCCGCCAGCGCGGCGCCGGCATCGGCGGCGGCAACGATGAACGGGAGCAGACCCTCAACCAGCTCCTCACGGAGATGGATGGCTTCGAGGGCAACAGCGGCATCATCATCATTGCCGCCACCAACCGGGCCGATGTGCTCGATTCGGCCCTGATGCGTCCGGGCCGTTTCGACCGCCAGGTGATGGTGGATGTGCCCGATATCAAGGGCCGCCTCTCGATCCTGAAGGTGCACTCCCGCAACAAGAAGCTCGCCGACGACGTGAGCCTTGAGACCATCGCCCGCCGCACCCCCGGCTTCTCCGGCGCCGACCTCGCCAACCTGCTCAACGAGGCCGCCATCCTCACGGCGCGCCGCCGCAAGGAGGCCACCGGCCTGGCCGAGATCGATGACGCCGTGGACCGGATCATCGCCGGCATGGAGGGCAAGCCCCTCACCGATGGCCGCAGCAAGCGCCTGATCGCCTATCACGAGGTGGGCCACGCCCTGGTGGGCACCCTGGTGAAAGCCCACGATCCCGTGCAGAAGGTCACCCTGATCCCCCGCGGCCAGGCCCAGGGCCTCACCTGGTTCGCCCCGGATGAGGAGCAGATGCTGGTGAGCCGCGCCCAGCTGCGCGCCCGCATCATGGGCGCGCTGGGGGGCCGAGCCGCCGAGGAGGTGGTGTTCGGCTACGCCGAGGTCACCACCGGCGCCGGTGGCGACATCCAGCAGGTGGCCGGCATCGCCCGCCAGATGGTCACCCGCTTCGGCATGAGCGACCTGGGCCAGTTCTCCCTCGATGCCGGCAGCCAGGAGGTGTTCCTTGGCCGCGATCTGATGACCCGCAGCGATGGCTCCGATGCCATGGCCACCCGGGTGGATGAGGCCGTGCGCGCCATCGTGCAGAGCTGCTACAGCGAAACCGTTGCCCTGGTGCGTGAGCACCGCGCCTGCATGGATCGGGTGGTGGAGCTGTTGATCGAGAAGGAGAGCCTTGACGGGGATGAATTCCGCGCCCTCGTGGCCGAGTTCACCACCATTCCCGAGAAGGAGCGCTTTTCTCCCCTGCTCAGCTCCGGCTCCGCCGCCTGAGCCAGATGGGGGCGGCGGTCGCCGCCTTTCCAAAGACAAGCTGACAACGCCAAGCCCTTCGGGGGTGAGTCCTAGCCTGGGATTCGCCCCTTTTTTGCTGGTGCCATGGCCGGTGCCATCCCCGCGGAAGCGATCAGGCTGATTCAGCATTTCGAGGGCTGCCACGCCCTTGATCCTGCCGATGGCCTGATCCATGCCTACCCCGATCCCCTCTCCGGCGGTGAGCCGTGGACGATCGGCTGGGGCACCACCGTGTATCCCGATGGCTCCAGGGTGCGTCCCGGCCAGACGATCACCAGGGAACAGGCCGATGCCTTCCTGATCGCCACCCTGGAGCGTTCCTACTGGGGCCCGATCAGCCGCACGATTCCCCACTGGGAGGCGATGAGTGGGCCCATGCGCTCGGCCCTGGCCAGCTTCGCCTACAACCTGGGCGCCGGTTTCTACGGCAGCGCGGGCTTCGCCACCATCAGCGGTTGCCTGCGGGAACGGCGGTGGAGCGAGGTGCCGGCAGCCCTGCTGCTCTATGTGAATCCGGGCACCCCGGTGGAGGCCGGCCTCCGCCGCAGGCGCCAGGCCGAGGCGGACCTATGGCGCCGGGGTCTGGAGGAACTCTCTGCCCCGGCCAGCCCAGCGGGCCCGTCAGCTACTCCGGCCACTCCGGCCAGCCCGGCCAGCCCCGCCACTCCCTCCGCCAGCGCCGCCAACGCCGGGGCAGCCGCCAGCGCCATACCCCGGACCCAGCTGATCGAGGCCGTCACCGAAACCTTCCTCAAGAAGGAGAAGCTCGATTCCAGCCAGCTGGGCTTGCACCAGCTGGTGCCGGTGGAAACCGGGCGGCAGTGGAGCATCGAGGCGCTGCTGGAGCGCGATGGTCAGTCGCAGCGGGTGCGGCTCGCCTTCGGCGCCGGTGATTGGTGGATCTATGCGCCCCACTGGCGGGTGGCTGCCGCCCCAGCCCCCGCCCTCGCCCCAGCCCCCGCACCCACCCAAGGCGCTGCTCCGCTCGGCCGGTGCGATCTCGGCGTGCCCCACCACTGTCAGCTGAGCAACCGGATGAATCCCACCGGCAGCTGCAACGTGACCTGTGTGGCCATGTGCCTGCACCACCTCGGCATGGATCCCCGCCCCGGCGGCGAGAGGCTGGAGGATGTGCTCTACCGGACCCTCGAGGTGGAGGGCCGCAGCCGCCACAACCCCTACGACCTCAAGGCCCTGATCGATTCACATCCGGGCTTCAAGGACATCTTCCGCGAGAACGGAGATCTGGCCGGGATCCGCAGCTCCATCGATGCCGGCAACCCGGTGATCGTCCATGGCTACTTCACCTCCTTCGGCCACATCATCGTGATCCGGGGGTACGACGAGCGGGGCTTCATCGTGAACGACCCCTACGGCGAGTGGTTCAGCAGCGGCTACGACAACTCCCGCTCCGGCGAGGCGCTGCACTACTCGTACGGGCTGATCGCCCGCACCTGCTCGCCGGAATCGGTGGCCGACCCCCGCCACATCTGGTATCACACGGTGTTCCGCGTCTAGGCGAGCCGCTCAGGCAGCCCGCACGCAGCGAGCCCCGCTCAGACTGAGCGCATCGGGCGGCGATCGATCACCTTGTCGATCAGGCCGTACTCCACGGCCTCCGAGGGCGACATGAAGAAGTCGCGGTCGGTGTCCTCCTCGATCCGGCTCAGGGGCTGGCCGGTGCGGCCCGCCAACTCCTCGTTGAGCTTCTTCTTGAGGTAGAGGATCTCATCGGCCTGGATGCGGATGTCGCTGGCCTGCCCGCGCGCTCCACCCAGGGGCTGGTGGATCATGATCCGCGAGTGGGTGAGGCTGCTGCGCTTGCCGGGGGCACCGGCGCAGAGCAGGAAGGCGCCCATGCTGGCCGCCAGGCCCACGCACACGGTCTGCACATCGGGCTTGATGTGCTGCATGGTGTCGAAGATGCCGAGGCCGTCGTACACCGAACCGCCCGGCGAGTTGATGTACATGAAGATGTCCTTGTCGGGATCTTCCGCCTCAAGGAACAGCAGCTGGGCCACCACCCGGTTCGCCGATTCCGCCGTGACCGGCTCGCCCAGGAAGATGATCCGCTCCCGCAGCAGGCGGGAGTAGATGTCGAATGCCCTTTCGCCCCGACCCGACTCCTCAATCACGATCGGGATCATGGGCCTGCTCTCTGCAACTGGTCTGATCCTACGGAACAAAACCGCCTGAGCGCTAAGGTCTCACCACCATGACCAACGCCAGCGTGAGCGCCGCTCTCACCGTCGCCGACAGCAAGCGAGCCTTCCACGCCGCTTTTCCCCATGTGATCAGTCCGCTCTACCGGCGGATGGTCGACGAGCTGCTGGTCGAGCTCCACCTCCTCAGCCACCAGCAGGGCTTCCAGCCCGACGCCCTCTTCGCCTCCGGCCTGGTGCAGGTGTTCGAGGCCTTCTCCCGCGGCTACCGGCCTGAAGGCCAGCGCGAGCCCCTGTTCTCGGCCCTTTGCTCCGCCACCGGGTTCGATGCGGCTGCCCTGCGCGGCCAGCGCGATGCCGCCCTCGCTGCGGTGGGCCAGCACAGCCTCGAGGAGGTGCAGGGCTGGATCCGTGAGGGCGGCAGCGGTGCTCCCGAGCCGATCGGTTCGGCCCTGGCTGCTGTGCGCCGCCCCGGCTTCCACTACTCCCGCCTGCTGGCGGTGGGCCTGCTGAGCCTGCTGCAGGCGGCCCGCGGCGCCGAGGCCATGGAGCCCCAGGCCCTGCGCGAGGCCGCCCACGGGCTGGCGGAGGCCATGGGTCTGCTGCGCGAGCGGGTGGACAAGGACCTCGGCCTCTACGCCGGCAATCTCGAGAAGATGGCCCAGGCCGTGGAGCTGATGGAGGAGACCGTGGCCGCCGAGCGCCGCCGGCGCGAGCGCCAGCAGACGGCGAGCGGCGACACCCCCGTCAGCGACCCAGCTGAAGCCGCCCCGCCAGCCGGCTGAGGGAGGGATCGGCCGGCCTTCTGCCGGCCTCCGCCGTGAGCAGCAGCTGGTTCGCCCGCTGCACCACGCTGGGGGTCTGCGGTGGCAGCAGCCCCAGGCCCTGCAGCGCCTGGGGCCGGGCCCGCAGTTCGATCGTGCCGCTGGCCGTTCGGCCGCCCGCCAGGCCCATGGGCAGCACCAGCTTCGGCACCGGGCCGAGGAAGAGCAGCAGCTGGCGTTCGCCAGCCGTCGCGCTGATCCAGCGCCAGCCGCCCACCGTCACGCCGTCTTCACGGATCCAGCTCCGCACCGGCCCGGCGGGGCCGGGCCGCAGGCCCTGCTCCAGCAGCGTGCGGCCCAGCCGCTCGAGCGACTGCTCCCAGCCGCTGCTGTCGCGGCCCGGCTGCAGCTGCAGTTCGAGGGAGGCCTGGAACGGGCCCGCGCCCTGGGGCCGCAGCCGCAGCCGGAAGGGGGCGCGCCGCAGCTGGGCGAAGCGGCGCGCATCCAGCCCGTAGCGGCTGATCAGCGGATCGCGGATCATCTCCCGCGTCAGCAGGCCCTGCAGCAGCAGATCGAGGGAGCCGCCCTCCACTTCCAGCAGCAGGTCGTCGGCGAGGGCGGGCCGGCTGGTGGCGGCCAGCGGCAGCTCGGCAGGAGCGGGGCCGAGCACCTCATCCACCGAGGCCGTCTCCCCATCCCAGCTGATCCCGCTACCCTCGATCCGGAGGCTGAGGCAACCCTCCTGGAAGCGCTGCAGCATCGGCGCGATCGGCCCCACGATCACCCCGAGGGCCGTGGGGTTCCACACCACGGCCTGGTCGCGCTGGAGCCGCTCGAGGCAGCGCAGCTGCATGCCGCGGCCGCGCCGCTGGCGGGGCCGCAGCCGATCTTCGAGCAGCTGGCGGGCCAGCGGGTCCTGGGCGAACACCACCAGGTTCCCCACGCGCAGGGCATTGGCGGGCAGGCGCCCGGCGGCGGCCGGCGCCAGTAGCCCGGTGCCGGGCATGGCCAGGTAGGCGCCACTGTCGGCGTGCTCACCCCAGAACTGCCACCAGGAGCGCCGCTGCTGACGCCAGAGGCCCGTTGCCAGCGAATCCCCCAGCCGCTGGCGCCAGAGCTCGGGCACGCGCCGATCCGGCGAGGCCGGGAAGCTCTGCAGCAGGCTGGCGCTGCTCATCAGCTGCTCCAGCCCCTCCGCCCGCGGCCGGGGCCAGCGCAGCAGCCCCAGGCCCGGCAACAGCAGCAGCAGGGCGATCGTGCTGAGGGTGAGCGGCAGTACGGGGCGGCCCGGCAGCCGGCGCAGGGCGGTGAGGAGGGGGTGGCTCATGCCGGCACGGTCTGCGGCGTTCCGTAGAGGGTGGTGCGCTGCCGCACAGGGCGACCGTAGCGGTGGGCCAGCGCCCGCAGGGCCACTGGGCTCTGGCAGGTGCCTCCGCGCGCCCCGGCCATGGTGGTGATGTGCTCCTCCATCAGGGTGCCGCCCAGGTCGTTGCAGCCCCAGCGCAGGGCTTCGCCGGCCACGGGCAGGGTGAGCTTCACCCAGCTGCTCTGGTGGTTCACGATCCAGCGGTCGAGCAGCAGCCTGGCCTGGGCTGTGAGCCGGAGCATGGCGTCGCCGTCGGGCTGGTCGCGACCCACCAGGCGCCTCAGGGGGGCCGGCGCCGCCGCACCGATGAAGGGCAGCAGCACGAACTCGCTGAAGCCGCGCAGGCCCTCCCGCCGCGCCAGCCTCTGGATGTTCACCAGGGTGAGCAGGTGGGCCACCCGGTCGGCGGGGGCCTCCACGTGGCCGGCCATCAGGGTGCTGGTGGCCGCGAGGCCGCTGCGATGCACCTGGCGCATCACCGCCACCCAGGCCCGGGCGGAGAGCTTCTCGGGGCAGAGGCGCCGCCGCACCCGCTCGCTCAGCACCTCCGCCGCCGTTCCCGGCACCGAGCCCAGCCCCGCCTGCCGCAGGCGCTGCAGCACCGCATCGAGGGGCAGGCCGTCGCGCTCGGCCATGAACAGCAGCTCCTGGGGTGAGAAGGCATGCAGATGCACGCGCGGCGCCACCTGGCGCAGGGCGCGGAGCACGGCCTCCGCGTGGGCCACGTGGCTCCCCTCCAGCCGGGCTTCGGGATCGAGCCCGGCCTGGAGGCAGAGCTCGGTGGCGCCGAGGGCCACAGCTTCGGCGGCGCGCTCCTGCAGCTGGCCGATCGCCAGGCGCCAGGCCCCCGGCTCGCCGGCGTCGCGGCGGAAGGCGCAGAAGCCGCAGCGCAGCACGCAGATGTTGCTGCTGTTGAGGTTGCGGTTCACCACGTAGGTGACCGTGTCGCCCACCAGGCGCCGGCGCAGGGCATCGGCGGCCTGGCGCAGGGGGTCGGGGTCGACGCTTTCGTCGTGCTCGAGCAGCTCGAGGGCCAGCCGGCTCAGGGCTGCCAGGGCCGGGGCAGGGTCGTCGGCCGCCTCGAGCTGCTGGTGGGCGGCGGCGATGGCCGCGATCAGTTCACCCTGGCGGTGGGGGCCGCCGCCGGAGCGGGGCTGGAGGCTCGGGGGAGGGGATGTAGCAGGGAAGCCGGCCGGTGGCTCAACAAGCAGCCGTCCGGCCTCCCGCCAGGCCTTGGGGCAGAGGGAAGGGCTGGGGGGAGTTGCGGAGGCACTCCCCCCCGAGGGATCGCTCACGGCCTGGCCGACTTCTCCAGGGCGCTGCGACGGCGACGGTCGCGCCATTCCACGCTGGAGAGATAGACCACGCCGAGGCTCACGAACAACAGCAGGGCGATCGCCAGGATCGCCAGCACGCTGTTGGCGTCGCCCAGGCGATCAGAAAGGGAGAACGTTGTCACCGTTGCGGCCCCACACCACCATGGCAATCGAGAAGCTGAAGATGGCGGCCAGGGAGGCCCAGCCCAGGGTGATCAACATCGGGAGCGTTGGGAGGCGCGCCCATGGTACCTAGGCTGGGCACCCTTTCGGGGAGTCTGTGATGGTGGCCACGCCCGGCCGCGCCGCACCGGTGATCGAGCGCCAGGGGGTGCGCCAGCCCTATCCCCAGGCCCGGGTGATCGTGCTCGACGACGATGTGAACACCTTCCAGCACGTGGTGGACAGCCTGGTGCGGGTGCTGCCCGGCATGACGCCGGACCGGGCCTGGAAGCTGGCCTACCGCATCGATGGCGAGGGCTCGGCCGAGGTCTGGAGCGGCCCCCTGGAGCAGGCGGAGCTATACCACCAGCAACTGGCTGCCGCCGGCCTCACCATGGCGCCCCTGGAGCGGGCCTGATGGGCCGCGTGGTGATCACCCACAGCACCTACCTGGAGGGGCTGATCCCCGTGTTGCGCAGCCTTGCCAGCGAGCCGGGCATCGACACGGTGACGCCGGCGGTGATCGGCCGGGTGCGGGGGCGCACCAGCGGCCTGCGGTTTCGGGTGTCCACCCCGATCACCGGCGGCCACAAGGTGGTGGCCCGGCGCGGCGGCAGCGTGCAGGAGGTGTTCGTGATCACCGCCTGGAGCCGGGAGCGGCTGCAGGAGCAGCTGGATCGCCTCACGGCCTAGGGGCCGGGGCGCGGAGTGAAGAGAAGAGGGTGGACCGCCGTGCCGTCTTGCCCCAGTGTTCGACCTGGAAGAACCAGAAGGGGAGTCAGGGGCGGGGCGCTGTGTCCGGCTCGGAGACCGGCTTACATTGCCGTCGCTGAAGACTCCCCATGTCGAAGAGGGAGTCAGATCAGAAAACTGTGAAAGGCAGTCACCAACACAGCAGTCCGGGGAAACTGTAAGCCCTTTGTTCCGCCTCAGGCCGGCAGGGGCCAGATCTCCCGCACCGCCGCCAGCAGCCGCAGCCGTTCCGCCTCGCGCCCGGCGTGATCGCTGCCGTTGAGCGCCAGGGTGAGGTGGCCCAGCTTGCGCCCGGGCCGGGACCCCCGCTTGCCGTACCAGTGCAGGCTGGCGCCGGGCAGGGCCGCCATGGCGGCGCGGCGCTCCAGGTAGCTGGCCGCCGGGTCGTCGGCCTCCAGGCTCTCGAAGCCAAGCAGATTCACCATCAGGGCACCCGGCAGCAGCGGCTCGCTCAGACCCATGGTGAGGCCGGCCACGATCCGCACCTGCTGCTCGAACTGGCTGCAGCGGCAGGCCTCGATCGTGTAGTGGGCGGAATTGTGGGTGCGGGGCGCGATCTCGTTCACCTGCAGGCCGGCTGGCCCGTAAAAGAACTCGATCGAGAGCACGCCCACGTAGTCGAGGGCGGTGAGCAGGGAGGCGGCCACGTTGCGGGCGAAGATCTCCACGCTGTGGTTCAGCGGTGCCGGGTAGAGCACCCAGTCGCACACCTGATGGTGCTGGTGGGTCTGCACCAGGGGGTAGACCACCACGGTGCCTTCGGCGTCGCGGGCGGCGGTGACGGCCAGCTCCAGCTCGAAGGCCACCATCTCCTCGAGGATCCAGTCCTCCGGATCCACCCGCTCCAGCAGGGCCTCGAGGGCGGCCTGGTCGGCCACCGGGTCGGTGCCCTTGCCGTCGTAGCCGCCGGTGCGGGCCTTGGCCATCAGGGGAAAGGCGAACCCCTCCGGCAGGCGCGGGGCCTGGGGCCCATCCGGCGGCTCAGCATCGGCCTGCGGCTGACCCCGTTGCGGGTCGCCGCCGCGCTGATCCCCGTCGTCGCCGGACTGCGTCGTGGTGGGAGGCGCCAGCACCGCCGCCAGCGGCAGCCAGCGCGGGCAGGGGAGGTGCAGCTCGCCGAGCAGTTCGCGCTGGCGCCGCTTGCACACCAGCGGCCGCAGGGCCGCCAGCGAGGGCAGGAAGCGAACACCGCGCTCCTCCAGGGGAGCGAGGCCCTCCAGGGGAATCCACTCATTCTCGAAGCTCACCGCCGTGCAGCGGCCCGCCAGCTCCGCGGTGGCGGCGCAGTCGTCGACCGGCGCCAGCACCACCCCGCTGGCCAGGGCCACGGCCGGATCCTGGGCCGAGGGGGTCTGCACCTGCAGCGGCACGTCGAGGCGACGGGCGGCGCCGGCCAGCATCCAGGCCAACTGGCCGCCTCCCACCACGCCGATCGTCGGGGGGGTGGAACCGGGAATCTGGGAGCTGCTCGGCACCCTGGCAGGGGATGGGCGATCGGCCACTCTCGCATGCACCCCCGCCGTGGCTCACACCAGGCTGCGATCGGCGGCGAAGAGCTGGCGGATCAGGCTGAACACCAGCACCACCAGGAACAGGGCCAGCCCCACGGTGCAGGCGTAGCTGATCTCCAGCTCGGCGAAGGCCTGGTCGTACACGTAGTACACGATCGTGCGGGTGGCGTCGGCCGGGCCGCCCTGGGTCATCAGAAACACCTCCTCGAACACCTTGGTGGCGCCGATGGCCGAGATCACCGCCACGAGCGTCACGTAGGGGCGAAGCAGCGGCAGGGTGATGTCGAGGTGGCGGCGCCAGCCCTGGCTGCCATCGAGGGCGGCGGCCTCGTAGAGGTCGGCCGGGATCCCCTGCAGCCCCGCCAGGAAGATCACCATGTAGTAGCCGAGGCCCTTCCAGAGGGTCACCAGCATCACCGAGGGCAGCGCCAGGGCCGGATTCGTGAGGAAGCCGATCGGCGTGAAGCGCTCGCCCAGCAGGCTCACCAGCCAGCCGTTGATCAGGCCGTTCTCGGCATAGAGCCAGCGGAAGGCGATCGCCGCCACCACCAGCGACACCAGCACCGGCGTGTAGAAGGCGGCCCGCACCAGGTGCACCCCGGGCAGCGGGCGGTTCACCAGCACCGCCAGGCCCAGGGAGCCGAGCACCACCGGTGGCACCACGCCGAGCAGATAGAGAAAGGTGGTGCCGGCCACCCGGCGCAGCATCGGGTCGCCCACCAGCCGCCGCAGGTTGGCCAGGCCAACGAAGCGCAGCGGCTCGTCGAGGTCGAGGCCCGTCTGGGCGAACACCATCACCAGGGCGATGGCGGCCGGCAGCAGCACCGAAATGGCGAGCAGCAGCAGGGCCGGCGTGAGGAACGCCCAGGCGGTGGCGCTGCCGGGGCCGGTGCGGGCGGGCCGCCGGCTGGTGGGCGCCGCGGCAGGGGCGGCGGCGGGGAAGGTTGGCTGGGATCGGGCCATGGCGCCATTGTGGTGGACCTCTTTCCGTCGTCGAGCCCGCCGATGCCGGCCCCAGCCGTTCCGCTGCGCGATCCAGCCCAGGTGCTGGCCGAGGTGTTCGGCTACGGCGCCTTCCGCGGCCCGCAGGCGGAGATCGTGGCCCACGTGGTGGCGGGCGGTTCGGCCCTGGTGCTGATGCCCACCGGCGGCGGCAAATCGCTCTGTTATCAGGTGCCTGCCCTCTGCCGCCCGGGCCTGGCGGTGGTGATCTCGCCCCTGATCGCCCTGATGCAGGACCAGGTGGAGGGCCTGCGCCAGGCGGGGGTGCGGGCGGCGGCGCTCAATTCCGCCCAGGAGGCCCAGGCCGCTGCCGGCACCTGGCGGGCCGTGGAGCAGGGCGCGCTCGATCTGCTCTATGTGTCACCGGAGCGGCTGCTCAGCCCCGGCTTTCTGGAGCGGCTGGAGGGGCTGTCCCAGCCCCTGGCCCTGTTCGCCATTGATGAGGCCCACTGCGTGTCGCAGTGGGGCCACGATTTCCGCCCGGAATATCTGCAGCTGGCGGTGCTGGCGGAGCGCTTTGCCGCCGTGCCACGGCTGGCCCTCACCGCCACCGCCGATCCCCGCACCCGCGAGGAGATCCGCGAGAAGCTGCGGCTCCAGGCCGATCCGGTGTTTCTGGCCAGCTTCGACCGGCCCAATATCCGCTATCTGCTGCGCGAGAAGGAGGAGCCCCGGCGCCAGCTGCTCGCCTTTCTCGAGGAGCATCGCGGCGAGGCCGGCATTGTGTATGCCCGCTCCCGCAACCGGGTGGAGCAGGTGGCCCGCGAGCTGGCGGCCGCCGGCCACGTTGCCCTGGCCTATCACGCCGGCCTTAGCAACGAGATCCGCGCCGCTGCCCTGGAGCGCTTCCGGCGTGAAAGCGGCGTGGTGGTGGTGGCCACGGTGGCCTTCGGCATGGGCATCGACAAGCCCGATGTGCGCTTCGTGGCCCATGTGGACCTGCCGCGCAGCCTGGAGGCCTACTACCAGGAAACCGGCCGCGCCGGCCGCGATGGCCTGGCCGCCACCGCCTGGATGATCCACGGCCCGGGCGATGTGCCCCAGCTGCGCCGCTTCATCGACGACTCCGAGGCCCCCGAGGAGCAGAGGCGGATCGAGCACGGCCGCCTCGACTCCCTGCTCGGATTCACCGAGGCGCCGGGCTGCCGCCGCCAGGTGCTGCTGCGCCACTTCGGCGAGGCCCTGGCGGAACCCTGCGGCAACTGCGACCTCTGCCTGGAGCCCGACCGCCGGGTGGACCTCACCGAGCCGGCCCGCAAGGCCCTTTCGGCGGTGTACCGCACCGGCCAGCGCTTCGGCTCCGCCCACCTGATCGATGTGCTGCTGGGGGGCGACACCGCCCGCATCCGCCAGCTGGGCCACGACCAGCTCAGCGTGCACGGCATCGGCGCCGAGCTCGATCGGGGCCAGTGGCGCTCGCTCTTCCGCCAGCTGATCGCCCTGGGTTATCTGGTGAGCGACAGCGAAGCGAAGGGCGGCCTGCGCTTCGGCGAGGCGGCCCTGGTGAAGCCGCTGCTGCGCGGCGAGGCCAGCCTGGCCCTGCGGCTGGCGCCACCGGCGAAGGAGCGCCGCAGCACCGGGGCCGGCCGTGCCGCCCGCCCAACGGCCGAAGCCCTGGCGCCGGAGGCCGCCGGCCTGATGGAAGCCCTGCGCGCCTGGCGCCTGGAGCAGGCCCGCAGCCAGGCGGTGCCCCCCTACGTGGTGTTCCACGACCGCACCCTGCTGGAGATCGCCGAGCGCCGGCCCCGCGATCTGGACGAGCTGGCCACGGTGGGCGGCGTGGGGGCCGCCAAGCTGGAGCGCTACGGCGTGGCGGTGCTGGCGGTGGTGGCGGCGGGGGGGTAAGGCGGCTGGAGCGGCAACGGTGGCCCTTTCAACACAAGGTTGCAGTACTGCCGCAAAGCCTGCGTGATTCCCAAAATATTTCCCTTTAGAATGGCTTTTTTGC
>VFQS010003378.1_pt1 | contig 12217 bp, 8 predicted proteins | sample 3512361 | NCBI WGS metagenome assembly VFQS01 (sample SAMN10412375, study PRJNA504923) | tailings metagenome | isolation source: Relicate 1 Philex TSF3 active mining | place: Philippines
TCAAACACTAAACACTGTTTTATCCCTACCTTGCGAAACACCACCAATACAGACCCGGGATGCGTTTTCCATAAATCAATCACACTGTTTGTGGTAAGCATTTGGTGTTGTATGCTGTACAAGGGCGTCGTATAATCAAACCCTAGGTAATAAATATAATCCACCCTCGGAAAAAACAATGGTTTTGATGTGTCAGCGTATTTCACCATAAAATCATTTGCCCCCCATTTTACGGTCAGTTTATCCAGCCACTCTTTGTGTTCAAACCGTTCATCGCATATCGGCTCTCGTGTGTCTTCATTACGAACCAGGTTGTCTATCACGTATATCACAATCACATTATCTAGCAGCAGTTTTTCGGTAAGGCGCCGTTTTGCGCTTAATCTGTTTCCAACAACAACACAAATTCGTTTGATTGCGGGGCGGGGCAAGGTAGTGCGCCAAACATCCGTCACCCACTCCTTTTCAGTGCGGTCCTTGGAATCATTGCGAGATAGCACCGCCGGAAATATGACACTGTCTACGCCGTGGTTATTAAATTGATAATATAAACTATGGGTGTCTTTGGGGAAACAAGTACCGCCAAATCCGCGGCGGCCGTCTGGCCCAGGCACCATCATGTGCGTTTCGCCAATACGCGGGTCGTTCCCCACCGCTTTAATTACCCGCGCATAATTCACATTCAAGTGTTCGCACAAGTCGTAAAATTCGTTCATAATTCCCACTTTGGCTGATAGAAAACAATTTTTCATCAATTTTAGCATCTCGGCTTCCCCGGTTGTCATATATTCCACATTGCTGTAATAAATCGCTCCCGTCAATACCGCGCTTTCCAAGAGAAAATTCATTTTGCGTTTAAATTCTAACATATGTACAAGTTGTGTGTGGAAAAGTAGAATGGATGACGGAATACCGACATACCAGGTTTTGGTGTTTATAAAATCGCGTTCCCAATTGGCTTCTGTTAAGAATTCGGGCATAAAATAACATTTGTGTTTTTCTGAGAACCCAACCGAAACGGTGCTTCTCACGATTTTAAACGGATGATTTATTTTTGCGACGGTTTCTTCTAATATGGCGGTATAGCAAGAGCCGTCGTGGTTCAGCGGTGTTGGAAGACAAATAAATATAAGGTCGCATTTCTGTTCCAAGTCGCCCAAGGTGGTGCCGAGAGGAACACACGCTTCCGGGCGAATATCATACACCATTGTTTCAATGTTTGTTTTGTATGCCTTTGCAGGAACCAATCGTCCCAATAATTGTGTCGCCTTGCCTACAAAGCCATTTCCAACAATCCCAATTTTTATTTTTGGGCGTACGTCCATTTTACAATGATGTTATGACGATGTTATGACGATGTTATGATGGTATGAAGCGATAATGCTAATGTTTGTATTGTATTATAAATTATAAATATTTACTTCTAATACAATTTATCAATTATATTTTACTAAGTCAAAACCAAAACCGAAACCAAAACCGAAACCAAAACCGAAACCAAAACCTAAAACCCAACCATAAATCTAAAACCCAAACATCTCTCCAACCACTACAATAAAATGCTCCATATATGTCTTGTTATTATATAATTTATGCCCGATTGAATCAGCAACAGCCAACGCTAACAATATTTTATACATTGACCCTTTAAATTTCATGTCATTTAATTGTAATATGGTGTTAATTTCACAAAGTTCGTTTACGCCAAGAAACTTGGATGAATCTTGCGATATAATACTGATTATTTTAGATTGTATTACATTCTTATAGATATCCGAATTTGTTTGTGTTTCAGCCCCATTTTTTAATTCGGCAAAGTCGTTGACAATAATCTCGGTTGCCACATTATAATTCTTTTGATGAATATTTTTTACTAATTCAAATACATCGTTTTGTTCTTTTTTGTTTAATTTTCCAACAATTCCGTAATCCAATATACTGACAACATACTCTACGTCGTTTCTTACTCCATTTTTATCAACCGATGGACTTTCGCCTTCTGGAAGTGTTTTTGGCAAACATTTAAACAACACATTTCCGGGGTGAGCGTCTGCGTGATATAGTCGGTCATAAAACACACACTTTGTATTAAACTTCGCAAAAGACCGTGAAAACCCATCCATATCTTCTTTATTCACGTCATGTATTTTATACCCGGTTAAATACTCCATTACAATAATGTTTTCGTTGCTTTTGGTATATTCTACATAAGGATAAGGGGTTTCAATATATTTTACATCCTTCCATTTATTATAAAATGAAACCAAATATCCAAGTTCCGTCGTGAAATCAATCTGCTCCTTGATTGACACCGCATTTTCAAGCACCACGTTTTCAATGTTATAGTGCTTTAATTTCGGAATGTATCTAGTGAAATGCGCAAACCCCAGAATTGACTTCACCGCCTTGTTGAAGCGGTTGTATATATTTTTTCGCAGGCACTTAATGATAACTGGCTTGGTTCCAATGTGCCCTTTGAATATAATGGACATCATTCCCGATTTGTACGGTTTGTAGTTGTTGTCAATTACTAGGCGCAACGGTTTGCCATATGCACAATGTGCCTCCTTTGTTTCATCCCGCAATGGTGGCGACATATTGATGGGGTTTAACTCAATTGCTTCCAAGGCTTTCAATTCATTTATATCATATTCGCTGTCGTGGTATGGGACTTGGTCGGTGTAATTTAAAAAGAATTGACACAATTCATCATTCACAAGACTTTTATTTGTTGCAAATCCTTGAAACAATTTTATATAAAACATGTTTTGTTTGGCAAGCCGGCGTGCAATCGTCTTAATACAGTTATTTTTACTGTTTATGTTAAACAAAAATTTCATATATTCTACAAAAATGATGTAGGTTGTATAAACCGAAAATGAAAACCCACGCATTGTATCTAAATATGATGCGTGGGCGGTTTTGGCCACATCGTCTCCATTTTCTGATTCAGATAATTGTGCTAAATAATCAACATAATCAATGTGTTCGCTGTTGCTGTTGCTATTGCTATTGCGATTGCTATCTTCTTTTAATGATTCGTATTCTTCTTCTGTGTATGGCGTATGTAACATTTTTTTAATTCACGTGAAGTTTTGATGATATATGAATTAATTAAATTTACACCTATACCAAACAAGTAATTATAATATTATAAGTAAATATCTTTATAACATTACATTAAACGATAATTATGATTGCGATTAGTGTATTAGTGGATTATATCATTTGGCGCACTCTAAAAATTGCTTAAGTCTTAAATAAATCTTTTTAATGAGAATGCCCATAGTGTTTTCCATATAAATTGGTAAATCATCTTCAATATTCATTTGAAACATATGGACCGTCTGAAAATAAATGTTATTTACAAAATAAAAGGATTGGACTGAAAGTGGGGTTTCAATCAACTCATACCCGTTTGCTACCATGTGGTCGTGGTGCGGATAATTCACACTTTTGGCAGAAAAGGTAACTGTATTATGGGTTTCGGTAATTGTGGTACAAATGTATAAATATTTCTTCTTAATACCTAAATCTTGTCCAAACGGCTTGAAACGATACATAATATAATACTCGCCAGTTTCGGCGTTTTCTTCCACATAATCAAGCGCCTCTAATACATCACGGTTCAATTCAAACACCAATTTAAATAAGTTGATGTTCATAAAATTCCGGAGTGGGTAGTTGTTTTGATTTTTACATTCAAACTCCAAGACAAACATGTTTTGGTCGGGGTCTTTGCTTTTCTTTAAATTCATACCATCTTTGGCGCACACCAATTTGAATTTATCTGGATTAAAAGTATCAGCCATAATGATTTGTGATGCGTGGGTTATAGGTTATAGGAAATGGGTTATAGGAAATGGGTTATAGGTTATAGCGGATAACAAGTAAGAATAATCTAGATTTGTATGATACTATATGTATCTTTAAAGTTTTTATATTGATTTTTTTATGAAAATGTTATGAAAATGCCGATTTATACATATCCAGTGCTTTATCTCTTTGCGCTTCATAAACAACGATGGGTTTTATGATATAAGTAGAAGCAACTTCGGGGTGTTGTTCGCCATATTTATACCATTCATGAATGTGTTTTGCCGGGACATCTTTCAGCGCCGGTATCCACGTCTTGATGTATTCTGCGTCATTGTCGTAATTTTCGGATTGGTTCCAAGGATTAAAAATACGGAAATACGGCTGACTGTCGGCGCCAGTTCCGGCAACCCATTGCCAATTCCCGTTATTTGATGCGGGGTCATAATCCAGCAATTGTGTTGCGAAATACTTCTCGCCTTCCCTCCAATCTAACAGCAACGTTTTCACCAAGAAGGACGCAACAATCAGGCGGGCCCGGTTGTGCATGTATCCCACCGTGTTCAATTGTCTCATCCCGGCATCTACGATGGGGAAACCGGTTTCGCCACGCTTCCACGCATCCAAATACCCGGCATTGTGTCTCCAATTTACACGGTTATACGCCGGTTTCAATGCACGCCCAAGCACGGAGGGGTGTTCATATAGCAAATTCGCATAAAAGTCGCGCCACACTAATTGGCGTATAATATCGGAGCCAATGCCTTGTGCCGTTTTAATGGCATAAAACACTTCACGAATAGAAACACAACCAAACTTAATGTATGCGCTTAATTGCGTGGTGGGTATGTGGAGCATGTTATGGTTTTTTTTATAATTTGCGTGTGGCCGTAAGGCGCGGGGTTGTATGCGCGACAGTGCTTCGCTTCTTCCACCCGACAACAAAAGATTGGGGTTTGGTTCAATCAATGACACATACGCAGTTCGCAGGTCGTAATTACCGAAGGTTCTCAATGACGCAAACTTGTATGTTTTCAGGTATTGTGGCCGAGGGATGTGTTTCAATCCATCATACAATATTTTTTCATAATACGGGGTGAATTTTTCGTACACATTCCCAGACCCCGCGGACACAACGCTTTTGGGAGGCAATAAATAATAGTCAGTGTCACAGGCAAACACCCGGCCAGGTGGCATTAATTTTGCGAGTTCTTCGTCTCTCTTTACCGCATACGGCGTAATGTCTTTATTGAAAAAGACGGCGTCTATTTTATACTGCGATATGATGCGTTCCACAATTGTTTTATTATGGCCGTAAAATATGCCGAGGGTTCCGCCCTTTTTATGAATTTCCCGTTGTAAATCGTCCAACGACTCAATCATAAATTGAATGGCATTGGCAGAACGATATTTGTTTGCCGACGCTGATGTTTGTTCAGGGGTAAAAATGAAAACCGGATATACTGTGTTACATCGGGATACTGCTTCAATTAGTCCGTGATTGTCTTGAATGCGCAAATCCCGGCGGAAAATGAATAAGCCGTTGTTTATTTTTTCGTTTGTTTTTGTTCCTTTTTCGGTCGTTCCTTTATCCGTTCCTTTATCGGTCGTTCCTTTATCGGTCGTTCCTTTATCCGTTCCTTTATCCGTTCCTTTATCCGTTCCTTTTTCGGTCGTTCCTTTATCCGTTCCTTTTTCGGTCGTTCCTTTATCCGTTCCTTTTTCGGTCGTTCCTTTATCCGTTCCTTTTTCGGTCGTTCCTTTATCCGTTCCTTTTTCGGTCGTTCCTTTATCCGTTCCTTTTTCGGTCGTTCCTTTATCCGTTCCTTTATCCATTATTTCTTTATTACGATGTATTGGTTCTTTCGTTTGTTTAGATGATGATATTGGAGTTATACTATTTATTATTTTATTTACAATATTATCCATTTTTTATATTGGTGTTATATATATACAAGCAAAAACATATGGCTACTCGTTCACTTAAAGTTAAGGCTTATCGCAAAAGCCTAAAATCGTCAAAATGCCGTGGATTGAAGCGCGAAACTTGCCGTCGCACAGAAGGGTGCGTTCGCACCTGCGGAACCAAGCGCTTTTTCTGCCGTAGAAAGACCAACCGTAAATATAATTAAATAAAAAAGTAGAAGCAACAAAATTTACTAACATTGGATTAGAATTAGTTAGTAAATTTACACATATTTATCAAGTTCTAGATGTCCAGGCTTATGGTGTTTCTCTCGGACCTAGGGCGACGCTTGGTCTTGTGGGGTGCCGAATCTTGCGACATGTCCTTCAAGTCGGATACGCTGATTGTCTCGCCGATGTCTTCCAATACACTGTCCGATAAAGAAGGTTGGGCGGTTGGCTGGATGTTAATGGTCTTGGTTTTTAGTCCGGCCAGCAAATTGGAGACATCCGAGGTGGGGCCCTTCATTTCGGGGCGCTTGCGGGGTTCAGATACTGGCGCATCAAATTCATTCAATTCCACGCCTCCACGAGTCATGGACGCCCCCATATTTCCTAAACCCATTGTCAAATCGGGACGGGAGCCGGGGCGAATGGGTGGGGGCGGAGCGTTTGGTCCCTTTGTTGCGATGGGGGCAGGGGGAGGTCGTTGAGGAATAATAGGAGGGGGGCTTCGGCTTCTATTGCCGCCTCCGCTACCGCCTCCGCCAATTATATCAGACATAAAGTTCGCAAACCCGGAACCACCGTTGCCGTTGTTATTGCCGCCGTTGTTATTGCCACTCTTTGACCCGGTCATGTTTTGAGACATGGTGTTAACCGCCGCTTGTGTAAATTGCTGCATCAACTCGGGATTTTGTCGCATAATGTCATCCATTCCCGGCAATGCGCTCTTAAACATGCTGTTGGTCATGTGAAGCATCAGCGCGCTTCCACCCAATTGAAACAACAACTTTAATTCTGGCGCCATCTTTGCCTTTGACTTGTATTTTTCGTGCAATTCCGAGAAAATTTCGTCATATTCGGTTATGTTTTCACCCACTTGTTCGGCCCACCCATCCAATTTAAAATCAAAGGGGTCAAACCGGTTGTTCAGAAATTCCAACCCGGTTATACACGCCAGCATCATCTTGCCTTGGAACTTGATGCTGTTCTGGCGTTCGCGTTCTTCCACTTGCGTCTCGTATTCACCCTTCATTTCGGAGAGAGATGACTCCATAGAATACTTCTTGCTTAAAGACACGCCCTTGCTTTCCAGTTCTTCCAACTTTTTAAGAATCTTGAACTTTTCTCGCAGCATTTCTTCTTTGGTTAATTGGGGCTGAGGAGCGATGTGTGCGTCGGGGTCAAGCGGAATGTTGTTAAACTTTTGGAATCCGTCCCACGTCTTGGTGTCGGCGTCAGTATTTGCCGTAGAAGACCCCAGTCCAGAGCCACCACCTCCGTTAGACCCATACTCGTTATTACTACCACCGCCACCACCGCCGCCGCTAAAAAAATCAGACCGCATCTCCCTAGAACTTCTCTTTGGGGCGGAATCCGTCAAATCATTCAATTCGTTTTCCAAGTCACTCAATTCGCCTAAATCAATGTCGCCGCCCCCGGATTTTTCGCCTTTTGTCATTTTACCGGTATTCATTAGCAAGTCGGCCCCATACAACCCTTTCTTACCGCCGCCATCTCCGAATGAAATGGTTGGCAATGCGTCTAAACTCCCGATGTCTATTACTTCTGCGTCGCTCATATGTTTCTGATATCTCTCTCTGTGGATAAATTATGTTTTATTATTTTTAAGTGTTCCTTACGCAATACTTTTACTTTCATATTCATATTCATATAATCATATTCATATTCATATATTCATATTCATATTCGTGGTATAGGGTATAAGGGGCGAGTATCGTATAAAATAAAAGCCTAAACACAAAATTGTATAAGTGTATAATAATAATTACAACTACGACTACAATTAAATCATGTTTCCACCAATTAACTTAGAATTATATGAAAAGCGTATTTATTCTCAAAATGGTGAAGACGGCATTACAATGAAATTAATTGAAACCTTAATATTGCCGTATTTACCAAAAAGTAAATGGGATTCCGGGTATTTTGTGGAGTTTGGCGTAGAACAAGGAACCGAATGTAATACTCGCATTATACGAGAAAATTATGGATGGAACGGCTTGCATATGGATTGTTGTTATGAAAACCCGAGCGCCAATTTACATAAAGAATACATCACCCGAGAGAATATCGTGGCATTGTTTGAAAAATACGGGGTTCCAGCCCACATACAAGTTCTCTCTGTTGACATTGATTACAATGATTTTTATGTGTTGTATGAAATATTACAAAAGTATGAGTGCGACATTATAATATGCGAATACAATGCCACGCATTTGCCCGCGAATGATTGCGTGGTTCGTTACGATGAACACGGGAGCTGGGATTACACCAATTATTTTGGTGCGTCGCTTCTGGCGTATTATAAATTGGGGCGTTATTTTGGGTATTCTCTCGTGTATTGCGAGTCCAATGGCGTGAATTATTTTTTAGTAAATGACGACGTACTAAAAAAAACGGGGGTTACGTTTATAGATATGAATAAAGTTGCGAAACTATACCGACCTCCAAAATATGGCGTCGGTCCAAATGGCGGACACTCGCAAGACCCACACAATCGTTCTTATGTGTCATCCGGGGACATACTGTATGCGGGGCGGTGCGGGTGCTAAATTGAAAACGGCTTCGTAAGTCGCCACAACCCTTGTAAATAAGAATCCGCTAAATCATCTTTTTTCTTGTGTTTGTCAAATATCGGGCTCCAATGGTGTAGGTGTATGTGTAATGGGTTCGCCAGTATGGTCCGGCAAATTTCAATGCCCGCCTTTTTGCGGTCAGAGTATGTGGAAACCGGAAGGCTATCATCCATAAACAATTTCAGTTTGTTGGATGCGGATATGAATTCAATCACTGGTGTGTGTTTCATTATAAAATATTGTGTAATCATTCCTTGCAGTGTTTTCATTCGGCTTGCGATGGTGCTTATTTGGTTTTCAATAATCATTGCGTCAATGTGAATACCTTGTAAAGTTTCGTCTAAATGCAGCACCAGGTTTCGGCCATAAGTAATTAAATCTAAATCGTGGGCTTTTTGTTTTGGCGGATTTGACACGGATGTGACTGTGTCTGTGTCGGTGTTTGTGGCTGTCACAGCGGTAGCAATCGCGTTTTCTAAATATTTCGCTTGGATTGTGTGTTTGATTGTTTCAATAAGCCCACTTTTCCGGGATTTTGGCTCACACGCCACATCGTGCGCTTTCAGCCAATCAACAAGGTCATCCATCTTAAATTTTTCCAGTGTTTTCGGATTGTTGCGAATTGCCGTTATCTCTCTGGTGGGAATAAAAGAACTACATTTTTCGGCACATTTTGAACAATAAAAAGTTGTATTCATGTCGGTTTTTTTCATATATTTTGCCCGGCGTTTATCGTGGCTACAAGTAGGATATATAACTTGAACGGGGGTTTGCTGTTGTAATTGTTGCTGTTGCTGTTGCTGCTCTTGTTGTTGTGGCGTGGTCCGCAAATCAATAACCCCCCATTTTATAATAGAAGTCCTTGAAATCGTGTCAGGTAATGAAGACTGAGACGATGACGATGACGAAGATGCTTCTTTTTCTAATACACAATAAGCCAGGTTTTTCATACCAACATCAATGCTTATGATTTTCATACTTATATGTTATATGTGTTTAGTGTAGTGTAGTGTGTGTTACAATAAAATATAAGTATGAAATTTGTTTATATGGTAGTCAATCGTAAAGTTAGTATTTTAGTTTAGTTTAGTTTAGTTTAGTTTGTGAATTGCTGGGTCGCTTGAAACTTCAATAACTGGTCTTGCGTAATGGATGGTGAAATCATACGAGACTGTAATTGATTGCGAGACAAATAAATTTCTTTAAGGTCGCTGCTTTCATACCCGATTGGCCGTCGTTCATCCATAACAGACGAAAACATAAAAGGCGTGTTTTTCTGGCCGTTCGGAACTTCAAATGGAGAATGACCCGCTTCATTCACCGCATCAATGTAGTTGGTGTCAATGATTTTTTCGGCATTGTGAGTAAGGTATTGACGGTAATCCCAGTTGCTGCTAATGTTGTTGTTTTTTCGGATTTGGGCGTTGATGGGGGCTTCACGCTGCCACCCCGCAAAATTGCGCCCATCGCTCATCAGGGGCGGGAAATCAAAATAGACATTGTGGCTTCCGCTATAATTGGCCCTCCATGGTGTAGATGTAGACATTTACTGTGTTATTGAGTTATATAAGAGAGAGATATTTTTTGGTGTGAGGAGTTAAGCCGATTTCATATCTTGAACTATTTTCACTAATTGTGCCTTCTTAATTTTGTTTAATTCGGAAATTCCTAATTCTTCCAACTTTTCCGGGGAGAGATGCTCTTTTATGTATTGTCTTAATTCTCCCACAGACACGGCAGTATATGATTGAAGACTGGCTAAGTTGTGAGGCGCGTGGTCTTCCTCTTGTGGGTGTGGTTTATGACTTTCGTCGTCATTGTCGTCTAAATTAACAATGTGAATGTTCTTTTTATTAGAGTTATTTGATGATGATGGATGCGGTTTTTGCTGGTGCTGTTCTTGATGTTGCTGTTGCTGTTGCTGTTCTTGATGTTGCTGTTGCTGTTGCGTTGGCTGGTCTATCTTGATGACATGAACTTGGTCTAAAACTTCGTCATTCTTCGTTTCTAAAACTTGGTTGGAGTCTAAAACTGGGTTGGTGTGAGAGATGGCGGTGGTGTGTTGTTGTTTAGATGACGCATCGGCGTCACTGTCGTAATCGCTTTCAAGTTCGGATGAAGACATATCGTCGCTTACGCAGTCGTCTTTTAATTCAATCACGCCTTCTTCATCCTGCGAATTATGAAATCCGCCAATGTAGATTTTGTTGTGGTGTAATAAAAGACGCATTGGTTCGCTTTCGTTATTGATATCTTCAATCTGGTCTTCGTCGTTGCTGTAATTGCTTTGGTCGTCATCGTCGTCGCTATAATCTTCGTTTTCACTTGTTGTGTTGCTAGTCATACTGCTTTCGCTAATATGACTATCATTGTCCGAACCGCTGTCTTCTTCATCGCTTGATATGTGTATCAATTTCTTTTCATTGTTGTTAGTGCTGTTAGTTTGGTCTCGGTACAAGTGGTGTTGCGATTGTTGTGATTGTTGTGAATATTGTTGCGATTGTTGTGATTGTTGTGAATATTGTTGCGATTGTTGCGAGTGTTGCGAGTGTTGCTGATTTTGGAAATACGGAAATGAAACATTCATTAACATGTGCTTCATGCCGTCTACATCCCGGGACGTGGTTGTTATAAATTCGTGTAATATCATTGCCTGTTCTTTGTGCGAATGTTCTAAAATTGCGAATCGCTGTCGCGAATAATAAAATAACGCTGTAACCAATACAATGCATATACCTAAAGTCAAAATAATTCCAATATATAATTGTAAATCCGCCATTTTGTTTTGTTTGTTTGTTTTTGGGATAGATTAATATACAATACGATACAAATACGCCATAAATAAAAAAACGATTACAATACGCACAAGGGCAAAATTATATCGCAAAACGCAAATTTATATGTTTGTTCGCATTCCAATAATTTTCTTGGCGGATTCAATGATTTCGTCAGGATATTCCAAATCGTGAAGCACGCGCACCCCGCCTTTAATGTCGGATATACCGGGCGACACCTTGTATAAATATGTAAAGTCAAATTCGTTAATTGTGCGAATGTCCATCTTCAAGTTGCAAATGCGGTCGTGGTCTTTCAAATAATTGCATAACTCAATGTAGTGGGTGGTGAGCATTAAATCTACATTGGAGCACTTGGATACGTAGTCAATATATCCATATGCCGCCGCAATGGCTTCGTACGGGTTTGTGCCAGAATAAAGTTCGTCAAAAATACAGAAATGACGCTTGTCGCGATGGGTGGTAATGCACGACAGTATTTCTTTACAACGCCGGGATTCCGCTTGAAACAAACTGTCTCTACCCGACGTATCGGGGATGTTTAAATAACAGTGCAAGTAGTGGTATGGAAGGAGTTTGGCAGAGGAATAAAAGCCGTATCCAATTTGTTGCGAGAGAATGATGTTAAACAACGTGGATTTAATCAGCGTGGTTTTTCCAGCGGCGTTTGGTCCGGTTATAATTAATTGTCGGTCCAATGCGATGTTGTTTTTCACCGGCGACGCGTTTAATAACGGCGGATAATATTGGTTTTTCATTTCCGTATATGGTTTTTGTTTCTTATCGGATTCCTTGTCTTTGTCTTCGTTTTCGTCTTCGTTTTCATCTTCGTTTTCATCGTTGTCCGAATCTGATTCTTCGTCTTCGTCGTTGTCTTCG
>VFQS010003380.1_pt1 | contig 12208 bp, 7 predicted proteins | sample 3512361 | NCBI WGS metagenome assembly VFQS01 (sample SAMN10412375, study PRJNA504923) | tailings metagenome | isolation source: Relicate 1 Philex TSF3 active mining | place: Philippines
CAACTTCGATCAATAATTGATCACCCGCTTGATAACCTCTGGTGCCATTCACGATGCCAAGTTGATCCACATCGAAAATAAATATGCCTAGCTTGGTTTGATTCTGACTATTCAGTTCCAATAGCTGACGCAAGCCAAGCAAAGCACCAGCACGATTTGGCAAACCAGTCAGTAAGTCGCTGTTCATGACGTGTTCAAAGCGCTGATTGTCTATCTTGCGATGCTCGATTTCATGTTGAAGTTCATTATAGATACGTAGCTCTTCAATTCGTCGACTCGACACATCCTTCCCGACCAAAGCAGAAAACGAAACAGCCAGCAGCAAGAAGCCAAATCCACCCAAATAAGGCAGTTTGATCACGCCCGAATCAGACAGCCCAGCCAACAAACCAGCGATCAACATCAGCGCTAGCGCAATCCAAAACAAGCGACTGGTTCGCTTCTCACCCAAGCGCGTAATCTTGATCGAGAAGATCATGGTGTAAATCAATAAACCCAAAGACATCAGACGCATGGCGCGAAAAACTAAGGATGGCTCACCAGAGAAAATCCACAATTGTTCACCCCACGCGTAGGTGGTTAAACCATCTTTTGAAACCGTATCAAAGCGATAACCATACTCGCTGAAATAGTTGTACACCATCACCGCAACTGCAAAAGCGGCAACAAGATAGGCGGAACGAAAGGCGCTGGCCTTGTCTTCTAGTGAAGCGACCAAAAACCATACCAAAGGGATTAACAATATCGAGAAAAAATTAACCCACTTATGCGCGACCATCGCGGCATGAAAATTACTCGCCGTAAACTGCACGCCGCAAGCAAATTGGAAAAGAGAAAAGAACAAACACAGAGCAGAAAACACCCAACAAGTTCTTGCATAAGGACTGCCACGTGCCATGATGGCTGCCTGAAAAGCACCTAATGCAAACACGCCTACCGAAATAAAATACAGTGTTGCAACTGGCGTATTCATTTCTGCTTTCTTAGTTAATAAGGGAAAATCAAACTAACACACCATCTGTAAAGTTTGCCTCTCTTGTGAAGAAACAAGCAGCATGGGTGAATTTAATATATTTAATTATACTGCGATGGTTTCCACATAGCAATGATTGGTATGACCAATTTGAGTATATGTGTTGAAATAAAGTAGCAGCAACTTTCTTCATTGCGCTGACTTAGTTGCTGCGACTTATTTGCCATGACTTAGTTGCTCTGATTGAGCAACTAAGTCATGTTTAAAGCAAATCGATTAATTTGCCTCAAACATTGATCGTCAACTTTTGAAGACAACAAATTCCCTAGGCGAAATCCATCATTGCGGTTTTGCAGAAGCCGCGAGTTTCGCGGCTGCCGCTTCAAATTGCATGAAGCGCTGATCGAGTTGACGTAATTGCTGCGTCTTTTCGCTTGGGTTTAAGAATGAATAATGAATGCTGTTATATACCGTCTGCTTTAACACCGCATACGAAGGCTGATAGCGACTCGTGAACAAAAAATATTCATGACTAAGATTATTACGCGATACCGCAGCATCATCACTACTGATGACAATAGGTACTTGATGACGTAGATACAGCGTGACTGGATGTGCCTGTGCTTGCAATCCTAAAATAAACGCATTGCTACTTAAATTAATTTCTACCGCTACCTTTCGGCGCTTCAATTCCGCCAACAATTGATCGGCTTGACGTTCATGCATGATTCCTACACCGTGGCCGATACGTTCTGCGCCTGCAATTTGTACAGCGCCACTGATGTGATGTTGCAAATGCTCTGGCGCGACCAAACCGAGTTTCAATTCACCAGCATGCATTGCCAATCGAACTTGCGGAAATCGTTGCTTCAAAAAGGCGAACATCTGCATGTGTAGGGTGTAATCACGCAATGCGACCACACCATGCTCTGGCCCAACAATATTCACACCAACAATCAAGGGATTGAGATGACTCGCGGCAAAAGCTGCATACAAACCAGAAAACACTTTTGATGGTGCGCTATTGCGTGAAACATAGGTTTGAAAACGCAAAGTAAATTCTGCATCATCAATGCCCGCCGCATCAGCGTTCAATTCTTTTACAAAATCACGAATCTTTGTTTGCGCCATCGTATCGTTAGCTAAAAAATCAGCGTATTGACTAAACGCCTGCTGCATTTCACTTTGACTCGACAGCGAATGCAAACTATCGATCTTACTCGCCAACTCAGGATGATCTGTGACTGGCGCACTCTTCAACATCGTTTCTAGATATTGTTGATTTTCGGCTTTTGCTTGTTGCTTCAAAATCTGTAAACCTTGATTGGTTGAATATTTCGAAATTCCAGAAAAATAACCAAAGGTATTGAAGAAATGTTGATCTGGTGCTGGTTGTGCATGCACCTGATGCTCGTAATCTTGAACCGACCACGCAGAGATTAACTCACGATAGAAATTGACATCCTTGCGAATTGCATCGGCACTTAAACAAATTTTACTTGCCGCAGCGATTTGCGCAGGACGCGATTCAACTTTGAATTTTTCTAACTTGTTCGCTGCATCGCTTTCACGATACACACAAAAACCGTGTTGGCCTACCCAATCAAGGTAGGTCTCCGCATAAATCGAGCCAGAATAATGATGGTGAATGTCGCCGCCTTTCGGCAACATGGTCATCAACATGCTCAATTCTGCTAAACGCGGTTGCGCACTATTGGTCGATTGAATCAGTTGCGTATAGTAGTGATTGGTCGCATTCCAATTTTGCTTAAGCTTGCTTGTAGTAACTTTGTTTTCAAACGAGATTGCATGGCAGGCGATGGAACTCAAACAAACTGCAAGGATGATTTTTTTCATGACGAACTTTCAGATGTACTTTTAGGTGTACTCACGGGTGCAATTTTAAATGTGCTGTCAAATGTAGCGCTAACCACTGAGCTAAATTTTTGTTCCAAGCTCATCAAATTTAAGGCCAGATACTTTGCAATAATGCGGCGAGTCGATGGCCTGCAATCGTCAGCTGCTTGCGTGTGACAGCCGTGCTATCTTGGATATAAGCCGCTGGCAATTTTGCATACCACGACGCATATTCAACTCCGCGTCGATTCGTCATTTTCACTTTATCGACAATGGCGATATCGGCATACGCGGATTTCGCTAAGTACAAACCTTCTGTTGCCCACTGCTCTGGCCAGCTCATTGGCTCTCCCGTATTCAACGGAAAATCGACTTTTGATGCCAGCAACTTATCTGTGAACTCGGCAACGCTCTTCGCACCTAAATCACGCATCACATTTTCTACTACCGTCACATCCCAATACAAATGCAAAGCTTTTCCAACACGAGCAGGGCTAGTATTCGCGGTTTCAGATTTGAAGTTTTTCAAATCACGTGCAGTCCAAGTAGCCTGATCCTCGATCAATAAATTATTCCCACCTTGTACATCAAAGATACGCACACCATCGACTTCGGCTTGCTTAGTTGGCGTAACGAATTGATTCTCTTGATTAAGATAAACCGCGCCCACATGCAGAGGTTGATGAATATCACCAACTAAATGTGCAATCATCAACAAGGCTTGGCGTGGCGTGAAGCGATGTGGATTGGTTTTCTCGTTATCATTAGCTTGCAAAACGGCGATTGCTTGCTTTAATGTTTGAACGATATCGTGATCGGTGGTACCAACACCACCAGCAACATAGGATTTGTTTTCAACCGGTGTATTTGTATAGTGATAAGCAGCGTGCGCAGGATTTTGAATCGTGAAGGCTTGCATCTCCGGAGTCTGCGGGCCACAAAATGTCCCTTTGGCACAATCCGCCCAAATCGAGATCGATTGCAAACTCTCACCCGGTTGCAGCAAAGCTTTAACGCGCGCACCAGCATTAGTGCCGACTAATAAACGATCAGCGATGGCACCGATAGTTTTGTGCCCTTCATCGCCAGAAGCAAACACATTCACGGACAGTAAGGTCGCACACAGTAGCACGCAAAATTTTATCTTTTTCATGACTAAAATCCTTTTCAACTCAATGACAACAAAACGATGTTTTCAACAGTCACCATCGATCAATTTTGTCGCTGCACACGGCCAACTGGTTTATCACTACCAACCGGCGTGCCCGCTTTTTCCTGCTGTTTAATGTAGGCCATAAACACATCAATATCCTTGATACCCGTATCGATCACGTTTTTACCTTGCAAGAACATCGGAACCCGATCACCACCACCTGCAATAAAATTATTCGCAACGATGCGATATTCACGTTGATCGTCTAGCGGCACACCGTTTAACTTCACGCTTTCTGGAATCACACGTTCACCCACTTTGCGTTTAGCATCCCAAGTGTAAGTAAAACCATCTGACACTTGCAGCACGTTTCTACCATCTTGCGATTCTTCATCTAGCCACACTTGTTGCTCCAACAAACGGCGAATTTGCGCGCCACTCAAACTCATCAGCACCAAGGTATTACCAAACGGGAAAACCGTCGCATTTTGTCCGTAAGTACTGATATTGCCGGCCAAAGTTTCGAGATTACTGCGTATCCCTTTATTGTTCATGAAAGCGATCTGCGCCCCCATATCTTTTACCGCTGCAAGCTGAGCGTCCGCGACGATATTACCTAATGCAGATTCTCCAGCAGCGTTCAACTTACGCGTAATCACTGGCACCGCTAGTTTCGCTACGGGTTCCGCAATGATTGCTTTGCTTCCTTCACGTGCTTTATGCAGTAAATTTGACAATTCTTCGGGTGCTGGAGCTGAGCTTGGTTCCATCACTAAATTTTTTGCTTGGATATCCATCACCTGATGATTTGCACCATCTAACTTAATCGCAATGCGTGTTAGTAAGTGGCCATACATTTGCGCTTGCGTTACCGTGCGGCCTTCAACATTGCAAACAAATCCGGTATGACTATGCCCACTGACTATCAGTTTGATCGCGGGATCAAGCCGCTTAACAATATCAACAATCGGCCCTTTAATTTGTGAACAAGAAAATTTATCAAAAACGTCTGGTGAACTAACGCCCTCATGAATCAATACCACAAATACTTTCACGCCCATTTCTTTCAGCACAGGGATCGTGCGATTGATTCCTTCCGCTTCATCAATAAAGCTTAAATCTTTTACTTTATCGCCTGCCACCATGAATGGCGTATCGCGCAAGACCGCGCCGATAAAAGCAATTTTGACGCCCTTCACTTCTTCCACATGATAGGCAGGGAAGAACGGTTTTTGAGTTTGCTTACTCAAGACATTGGAAGCAATATACGAGAATTGCTTACCCGGAAATCGTCCATCAAATTGACAGGCACGCTCAGGACGCGGTGACTCACAACCACCGTGAATTTGTCGCTGCAATTCTTGCAAACCATGATCAAATTCGTGATTACCTAAAGCACTGACACGCAAGCCCATGCGCCCTAATGCATGTAAGGTTGGCTCGTCGGCAAACAAAGACGATATCGCTGGACTTGCGCCAATCAAATCGCCACCACCAACAAAAATCAAATCTTTATCTTCCTTACGCCATGCTGCCAAATTGGCGCCCAAAGTCTCGATACCGCCACCAACGACGGTCTTAGCGGTTTGTTCTCCACGTGGTGTATAACTAAACTTTTCTTTCTCAAGATGTCCGTGCAGATCGTTAATAGCGACTAAATTAAGCACCACCGGGTCCGTCTTTGGCGTTGCACAGGCAAGCAGCATCAGAGACAAACTAACACTAATGGTGGTGCGGGTCAGACGACCCCAAGATGGGAGAGAGAAGTTCATAGAATTTGCGCCAACATCACGCTAAAAAAAGTCGATATTTAGAATAAATCTCTGCACAACCGTCACGCGGTCGAAGCTTACATTTGCGTATAACTTATGCAGAGCTTTCTACAAGTGAAAAGGTCTGCAACCACAAGGTTGCAGACCATCGATATGACTAAATCAGACCATTGCAAAAATCAGTCACAAAGGTCTGATGTTGATCAACTAAACAAGGCTTAGAAATCGCCTGACAAAGTCACAGATGCAAAGCGTGGTGAACCCATGTAGTAGAACACAGTTCTCGCGCTAGCAGTGCCGTAAGGCTTTGCATTGGTAACGTTAAAGCTTGATGGATTACGATACTTTTCGTTAGTCAAGTTGCTGATATTCAAACGCAAAGTTGGCTTCTTCACCCAGCTTGTATTTGGGAATTGATAACCAAAATCCAAACCTAACAATGTGTAACTTGGAACCAATTCATCATTTGTCATCGTTGCCCATTGTTCGCCAGTGTATTTCACTTTCAAACGTGCGTAGAAAGCACCTGTTTCATACATTGCGCTCAAGCCCGCTTTCCATTCTGGCGTCAAGGTCATTTGCTTACCTTTGGTCGGCAAAGTCGCTGTACGGCTGATCAAGATGTCGTCTTTGATTTCGCTCTTCGCATAACCAATCGAACCGTAGAATGAGAAGCCATTAACTGGAGTATTACCCAATTCAACTTCGAAACCATGCGTCTTCACTTTACCAACGCTAGTCAAGCTGCTCATGTTCGCGACTGGATCATAAGCAGTTGCTTGGCGATCTTTAAAATCAACAGAGTAAGCAGTTGCTTGTGCTGTCAATTTATCGCTTTGTAAGCGATAACCAACGTCGATATTGGTTGAAGTTTCTGCTTGTACATCGACTGGCAATGTTGGCTTACCGTTCACCAAAACTACGTTATTGGTTGTGGAGTAAACAAAGTTTGGTGGCGCCTTCATGTTACGTGCCAAGCTGAAGAACAACTGGTTGTTGTTATCGATCTGATAGCGAGCACCCAACTGCGGCAAGATTTCGCGATACGTTTTTTCGATGTTGTAATCAGTACCAGAGTTCGTACCTTCGTTTGCCTTATTTGTGAAGTCACGCTTCATGGTTGGCGCACGAACACCAACGTTGACAGTCAACTTATCGTTCATCAAACTCATGGTGTCTTGCAAGAAGATTTGGTTTGATGTACTGATCGTTTTCCAGTCACGTGATTGGAAAGGTGTACCATCTGGACGCAATACACGGCCTTCTTTCAACCAAATGTCGTTCGCATTACCATTTGCATCAACCAATACCATAGGGCCAAATTGCTCGTGCGTTGCACGTTCGAACCAGAAACCAGCCAAAATTTGGTGATCGCCGATGGTGTGGGTTACAGAAGCAGTTACACCTGGACGATAAGTGCGAGTCACACTACTATTCGCCACGATGACGCGATCCAAAGTATCGCCGTCGCCGTTCAAATCTACGCCGGCTGTGTTCTTGCCAGTTGCCTTGTTCAAGAAAGCATTTTCTGCTTGCAACTTCTGTTGATTACCGCCTGTGCCGTAGCCATACCAGAAATATGGAATTACTTTAATGTCGGTGTTGTCACCAATACGCATTTTGCCAGTAACAGAAGCAATCGCATTTTCAAATGGATTCTTCGTCAATTGGTAGTAAGCATCACCAAATGCAGAGTTCGTATCGCTACCTGCTTTACCTGGCGTTGGAGCTGCATGACCAACGAAAGTTTGCGCGAAGTCATAGTAGTAACCATACTTAGCTAAATCAGCTAAGCTGAAAGAACTGATATTTTGGTTAATCGCGCGGTTGTACAATACAGTACCGCTGATAGAGTTGAATCTGTCGAAATCGGTTCTGAAGCCCATATCGACGTGATCACGGTTTGCACCGCCTTTACCTTTCCACTTATCGGATTGTGCATGCGATGCAGAAATGAAGAAACGTGTACGACCGCCTTCGAGCAAACCTGTGTCATAACGTACATAGGTTTTGGACAAATTCAGTTGACCCAAAGTTTGCGCAACACGGATACGCTTGGTTTTTGATGGATCGCAAGTTGTGATACCGAAGTTACCACCAGTTGCACCAATTTGTGGAGAGTCAACGTCAGTTGAACCTTGGGTCACGAATTGTGAGCATGTATTTTCTTGATCCACGTATTCTTGTGGATACACCGCGAAACTACCAGAGTCATTCACTGGCACACCGTTAATCGTTGCACCGATCTGATCGCTATTGAAACCGCGCAAAGTCAAACCACCACCAAACAAACCAGTTGCATCGTGGTTGTAACTATTCACCGCTGGCATCAATTCCAATGCTTCATACGCATTACCAGTTGGACGTTGCTTCGCCAATTCTTCAGCAGTAATCGTGCTACGTGCTTTTGGTGTGTTTTCTTGCACCATCAAACCCATACCGACTTTTTTGCCAGTGATCGTCACTTGTGAAGAGCTGATCGGTTCATTGCTTTCCGTCTTCTCTTGCGTTTGTGATTGTGCGTAGGCAGTTGACATACCAAGGCATGTCAATTGGCATGCGATGACTAGCATCTTCACGCGCGAAGGTACTGCAGTTGATGATTTATTGAGTTGCTTCATTCATAGCTCCTTGCTTTTCGTTTGTTTAAAACCTGTAATCTGTTTGATTTAATTGATGTCTTGAATCGATCTAGTTTGTGTCCAGCGTTTTTCAAGCGACATCAACACGTGCAAAAAAATCTATTGCGCAGCTTAACAACACACATTGCGAGACCAATGCACGCAACTATTTTTTTACGCAAAGTACTGCATTTGAACTCAGATTTACTTCCGCTCGATGACAGTCGCATTTTTATTCTAGAGTAAGTACTCAAATACAGCATGAATACAACATGTGTGTGGTTTTCTGTGCATGAAATTTAAACTTTGGAATGCAATTCTTGCAAACGCTCCGTCAAATAAGAACCTGCTGTGTGGCGCTCCGATAAGACCACATCTGGACGCGGATGCAAAAACAGCGGTAAAGAAACGCGTGACTTTTTCGCTTCTTCCCCAGTTGGATTTAATACGCGGTGGATCGTCGATGGATAATATCCAGCGGAGGCTTCTTGCAACATATCGCCGATGTTCACAATCAACATCCCAAAGTCACATGGCACATCATGCCACTCACCATCTTTACCTACCACTTGCAAACCCGCAGTTGTCGCTGCTGGCAATATCGTCAGTAAATTAATATCGCCATGCGCTGCTGCGCGTACCGCACCCGGCTCCTCATCGCCCCGCAAAGGTGGATAGTGCAGAACCCGCAGCAGCGTTTGTTCGCTACCTTGTATCATCTGCGATAAAGGCATCGAGTATTTTTCTTGTACTTCAGCTGGTGTGTATTGCTCTACCCATTGCAACAAGGTCGCTGCTAGCGCTGCCCCCTCTTCATAATATTGACGAGCCGCAGCCGATACCTCAGTTGGATAACGTCCCCAAGGATAGATGTGATAGAACTCTTTCAAATCGCGCTTGGTATTTCCCTTCGCCGTTTCTGACACGGCAGGTGAAAAATAGCCATCGTATTTTTGCGGATCATAAGCGTAAGCATGTTTCGCTTCACTGTGAAAAAAACCATACCACTCTTCATAAACCGTGTTCAGCAGTTGTTGTGATAGTGGATGATTAGTCAGTACGCCAAATCCAGTATTGTGCAAACTTTCTGCAAAATCTTTGGCAGCGGTTGGACTAGTAAAATCAACAGGTGTAATTATCATGCTCTAACTCCTCACATTCTCTTAAGACAGATGACGCTCATTGCGCCAACGGTGCACGTAACCAATTGCTTTCCAAAGTTTGTTCAATCAATTGCAAACAAGCTGGCGCATTCACCTTCAAGCAAACTCGCGCCTCTGGCTGCTCGCTACCCCAACCAGACTGTGCATACACCAAGCCACCGCCATGTCTATCCATCATAGTTTGACCGTTACCCATGCCGTCTAATTGCACGCGTACACGTCCATCCATGGTTTCAAATAGTTCTGGCGCAACCAAATACACAAACGCCAAAATGTCGTGGCAAAAACAAGCATGACCAAGATCTGGGCGTGCTTGCTGATAAAAATCACTGTAGAAATTAACCGCATCCGACAAGGTCGTCATCGCAATGTGTTGTTGATGATGCTGTGCTAAACCAGCGAAGTAACTCGCCGACATCACTACGCGGTGCGTCACATCTAAACCAACCATCGCAAGTTTCCAGCCAGCGGTAAAGACCAAGTCTGCTGCATGTGGATCATTCCACACATTCGCTTCAGCGACTGGTGACACATTACCCGGTTCAATCACGGTACCCGCCATCAACACTACTTGCTTGATCAGACTTGGCAATTGCGGTTCTAGCTTTAAAGCCAAAGCCAAATTGACTAAAGGGCCAACCGCCACCAAGGTAATCTCGCCCGGATACTGACGCGCCATGTTCACAATAAATTCTGCCGCCGATACGGATTCGGCTTTAGCGGAATGTTGTAGGCGTGAAGTCAAATTACCCAAGCCATCATCGCCATGAATAAAGCCCGGTGGTTTACCTGCTGCCTTCATCAAAGGCAAAGCACCACCTTCGGCAACTGGAATTTCGCGTCCTGCCAAGCGGGTTAAATACAAAGCATTCGCGGTCGCCTGCGCCACGGTGACATTACCAAAAGTGCTGGTAATACCAATTACATCGATCTCAGGATGCGCTAACGCAAAATACAAAGCCATCGCGTCATCCACGCCTGGGTCTGTATCAAAAATAACTTTATGAACCATATCTATCTCTATTCAAACGTCGAACTCGCAAACCTAGAGCCGAACTCGTGCACAAACTATTGTGCAAATTTTTTAACGCGACTTCACAAATGGCACGCCCAAGGCTTTTGGCCCCACCGATTTCGCCATCACACCCGCCAACACCACAACCGTCACAACGAATGGCAACATCTGTATTAAGGAGCCAGGAATTTGCCCAACAACAGGGAAAGCCACGCCTTCCATTTGAATTTGCAAAGCAGCAAAGAAGCCAAACATCAAACAACCTAATGCAGTTTGCAATGGTCGCCAATTACCGAACACCATCGCGGTCAATGCCAAGAAACCATTACCTGCAGACATATCGCGCAAGAAGAATCCACTTTGCACAATCGCTAAGTAAGCACCAGAAAACGAGCACAAGACGCCACCGCACAACAAGGCCAAATAACGTGTTTGCGCTACATTGATTCCAGCCGCATCTGCCGCATGTGGATTTTCACCAACCGCACGTAGACGCAAGCCAAAACGGCTGTGATTGATCAACCAATGTATGCAAGGAATTAGTGCGAACGCTAGATACACCAAGATCGTATGCCCGCCTAAAAACTTACCGAACAACCAATTTAAAGCTGGAATGCTTGACCACCAATCTGCAAACGGGAAGTGCAGCACGGGTAATCTCGCCTCACCTAAATCTGGACTACGACCACCCAATTGGAAAAAGTATTGCGCCAAAACGAAAGTCAAACCCGACATCGCAATATTGATCGCGATACCGAAAACCAATTGATTACCCTTCTGGTTAATCGACACATAGCCTTGCAATAAAACGATCACACACGACACCAACATACCAGCGGCGATTCCGATGTATGGATTTTGTGTGGCAAAGGTACACGCGGCTGCAGCGAATGCTGCGGTCAACATTTTCCCTTCTAACGCCAAGTCAATGATGCCACTACGTTCAGCGAAAACGCCTGCGAAAGCAGCAAACAGCAACACTGGCGCATTGCGAATCGTCGCAACTAGAATTGTAGAGAATTGAAAATCATCAAACATTTTTTCCCCACTTCATTTTGAGCACGCGTGATAACAAGGGTGCATACATGTTTTCCATCGCACCACAAAATAAAATAATTAAGCCTTGAATAAACACAAAGGTCTCAGAAGGAATATTCGATTTTTCTAAAGACAGATCAAAGCCGCCTTGTATCAAAATCCCGAATAACAGCGCCGCCAAAAAGATACCAATAGGATGCTGACGCCCCATCAATGCCACCGCGATACCAATAAACCCTGCACCCGCGGTAAAGTTCAAACTCAAATAATGCATAGAACCCGCCACGCTATTGACGGCAGCCACACCAGCCAATGCCCCCGATGCCAGCATCGCGACGATAATCACTGTCGACATCGAAATACCTGCATACAAAGCGGCATGTGGGCTCTTACCTGCTGCGCGCAATGCATAGCCCCAGCGTGTACGCCATACCAGCAAGCCATACGCAATCAAACAAATAATCGCGATTGGAAAAGTTAAGTTCAAGGGGGTTTCGCCCAACACGGGCAACCATGTATCGATCCGAGGAATCCAAGCCGATTCAGCAAATACTCTACTTGCTGGATTTTGCTCACCAGTCGGGATCATGTAAGTAATGATGATGAAATTCATCAA
>VFQS010003381.1_pt1 | contig 12207 bp, 8 predicted proteins | sample 3512361 | NCBI WGS metagenome assembly VFQS01 (sample SAMN10412375, study PRJNA504923) | tailings metagenome | isolation source: Relicate 1 Philex TSF3 active mining | place: Philippines
CCGAAGAAGCTAAGAAATTGGGAGCAGAGGTGGTCATTAAGGGCCTGCGCACCGCTGCTGATCTTGATTACGAACTGCAATTTGCCAGCATGAATCGAGATTTGACCGGCGTTGAAACTGTTTTTCTACCAACCGAGCCAGCCTTCAGTCAGACCTCCTCATCTCTAATTAGAGAAGTAGCGACCTTGGGAGGCGATGTTTCCAAGCACGTCACTAAAGCTGTTAAAGCTGCTCTAGCTGCAAAGGTGAATAAGTGAGTCTGCAAATCCAAGTCAAAGACCTAATTCAACAGCCAGGCACAATGAAAGAGCTGGAATTAGTCCACTCACTAGAAAATCCCCTAGGAACTGATGTCGTAGCAGTTCCTAAAGGTAGGGAACTAGAGCTTTCTGTCAGATTGGAATCAGTCCACGAGGGAATCTTGGTAACAGTAAGTGGTGATGCGGTTGCCGACACAGAATGCTCGCGCTGCCTCGAACCAATGCAGGAAGAGATTGAGATTGAGCTACAAGAGTTATTTCACTATCAACCCAAGGAAGAAGACGACTTCGCTATTGAGCAAGACAGGGTTGATCTCGAGCAAGCTCTGATTGATGCAGTTGTGCCTAATCTTCCGATCAAACCCCTATGCAGCGAAGACTGCCCTGGACTTTGTGCAGATTGCGGAGAAAAACTTGATGTTGGAGTGCACAATCACGAAAAGCCCATTGATCCGCGCTTTGATGCACTAAAAGACTTTGGTAGCTAGCTTCACCACGTTAGCCATCAACATGGCCCTAGTCATAGGTCCGACACCGCCAGGATTTGGCGAAAAGTAACCCGCAACTTCTCGAACTGCTGGGTCCACATCCCCCACCAAGGAATCATTCACTCTGGTGATGCCGACATCCAAAACTGCAGCACCTGGCTTAACCCATTCCGGTTTCACAAAACCAGGTTGACCAACCGCGGCAACAACAATGTCAGCTTGCTTGACCTGTTCTGAGATGTTCTTGCTAGCGCTATGAAGAAGAACCGGTGTTGCATTAACCGCTTTTGATGAAAGCAGTAAGCCCAGTGGCCTTCCAACGGTCAGACCCCTACCCAAAACCGCGACCTGAGCTCCAGCCAACTTCACGTCGTATCTGCGAAGAAGTTCGACAATTCCAGCTGGTGTGCAAGGAAGTGGGGCATCGAACTGACCCTCCACATTCATTACCAACTTGCCAAGATTGATTGGGTGGAGCCCATCAGCGTCCTTAGCAGGATCAATTGCTTCTAGCAGTGATCTGGTATCCATTTGCTTAGGAAGCGGTAGCTGAACAATGTATCCGGTGACTTCTTTAGCTGAATTCAGATCGGCAATTGCCTTTCTGACATCCGCTTCACTGGCAGAGCTGGGCAAATCAATCCTGATTGATTGCATGCCAACCTCAGCGCAGTCCCGGTGTTTCCCCGCAACATAGCTGACTGAACCTGGATCGTCACCAACCAACAAGGTGCCAAGCCCAGGTTTATTGGCGAGTGTGGCTACTTTTTCGCGCAGTTCGCTTTTGATTACCGCTGCGGTTTTCTTGCCATCGAGAATAACTGCGCTCAAGAAACTACCAGTTCTCTAGTCCCTCATAAAGCGGGAAGGCTTCCGTCAAAGCGTGTACGCGCTTGCGAAGCGTTGGAAGATCCGCTCCAGGAAGAAGAGCTTTCGCAATAATGTCCGACACTTCAATGAATTCGTTCTTGCCAAAACCGCGAGTAGCGAGCGCAGCTGTTCCAATGCGAATACCGGATGTAACCATTGGAGGACGTGGATCGTTTGGAACGGAGTTCTTATTTACTGTTACTCCAGCTTCATGCAAGATGTTTTCTGCGGTTTGACCATCAATTGCAGCATTTCTTAGATCCACAAGAACTAGGTGAACATCAGTTCCACCAGTTAGAACTGCCACTCCAGCGTTGACCACATCCGGCTGCATCAGTCGCTCAGCCAGAATCTTTGCACCATCGAGAGTTCGCTGCTGCTGTTCTTTGAACTCTGCTGTCATTGCAGCTTTGAATGCCACCGCCTTAGCAGCAACAACGTGCATCAAAGGACCACCCTGCTGACCTGGGAATACTCCCGAATCAATCTTCTTTGCCCACTCTTCTTTACAGAGAATCAAACCTGATCGAGGTCCGGCCAGGGTTTTGTGAACAGTGGTAGAAACAACATCTGCATATGGAACAGGTGATGGGTGAAGACCTGCGGCAACGAGACCTGAGAAATGGGCCATGTCGACCCAAAGCTTCGCTCCAACTTCATCTGCGATTGATCTAAATGCGGCAAAGTCCAAATGGCGCGTATAAGCAGACCATCCCGCAATCAAAACAGCAGGCTTAGTCTCGAGGGCCCTTTGACGAACGATATCCATGTCAACCAAGTAGGTGTCAGGGTGAAGTTCGTAGGCGTGCGGTTCGTACATTTTGCCGGAGAAATTAAGCTTCATGCCGTGAGTAAGGTGACCTCCGTGTGCAAGTGAAAGACCCAGAATTCGATCACCTGGATTTGCCAAGGCCATCATCAAAGCAGCGTTGGCAGTCGCGCCTGAGTGAGGCTGGACGTTAGCGTGCTCTGCACCAAAAAGTTTCTTCGCTCGATCCCTTGCCAAGTTCTCAGCAACATCCACAACTTCACAGCCGCCGTAGTAGCGCTTACCTGGATAGCCCTCCGCATACTTATTAGTCAGAACGGATCCTTGAGCCTGCAAAATGGCTCTTGATACAAAGTTTTCACTGGCAATCATTTCTAATGTGCCGCGCTGACGGTCCAGTTCTTGCTGCAGAACCTGGGCAATTTCAGGATCAACCTGTGAGAGGGGGGCTGTGTGCAGAGGATTTATTGGCATGGGCGTCAGTTTACTCCTGAGATTAGGCCAATCCGCCAACTGGCCTGAATAGGATTGGCGGATGAGCAGCAAAGAGCACTGGGTCCTTACTTTCGTCTGTCCTGACCGGCCTGGCATTGTCCATGCCATCTCAGGGGCAGTGGTGCAAGCTGGTGGAAACATCACCGAAAGCCAGCAGTACACCTCTGAGGACACTGGTCGCTTCTTTATGCGACTGCAAATCGAAGCTGACATATCTAAGGCAGCCTTCGAACAGCAGATTGAGACAATTATCGGTGACTTCCAGCTCGAGTATGTTCTCGATTACGTCGGTCGCCCCATGAAAACCGTGGTGCTGGTCTCTAAAGCAGCGCACTGCCTCAACGACATTCTTTTCCGCCAACGTTCTGGCCAGCTGCCAGTTCACATTTCCAAGATTTTTGGCAACCACGATGATTTGGCTGAGTTGGCGCAGTTCTATGGCATTGGATTTGAAAGTCAGTCAATAGAGTCAGATCAAGATAAACAAAAATTTGAAGAAAAACTTCGTGAATACATCAAACAAGAAAAGATTGAACTCATTGTCCTGGCTAGGTTCATGCAAATACTTTCACCAAAGTTTTGCGAGGAGTTTGCCGGAAAAATCATAAACATTCACCACTCATTCCTGCCAGGATTCAAAGGAGCAAATCCCTATGCGCAGGCCCACGCCCGCGGCGTAAAGCTAATTGGTGCAACTGCCCACTTCGTTACAAAAGATCTCGATGAGGGGCCAATTATCGAACAAAACGTAACCAGAGTTGACCACGCTGCATCTAAGCAAGCTTTGGTGCAGATAGGGCAAGATGCAGAGAGTAAGACTCTGACTCAGGCCATTCGCTGGTTTGCTGAGCACAGAGTCTTACTCGATGGTCAACGCACAATCATCTTCCGATAAACCTGATACCAAGCAAACCAACTAGCACCACAGCACCTGCCAAAGCAAATAGGAGATACGGCGGCTGGGACGAAGGCTCGGTCTTTTCATTCAAGACTGGCTGAGTAGCTTCTTGTGACTGACCTAATGCAGGCTCATCCACGCCATCTGGTTCGCTGACTTGCTCTGTAGGTATGTTCTCGCCTGTTAAACCGGTATTCGACTCTGTAATGTCTTCAGTTATTGGCTGTAGCGGCAAAGGATCCAAAAGTGGAGGATTCTCAATCACAAAAACCGGTGGCAATTCCACAATCGGCTCCAATTCTTCAACTGGTGTAGGTTCCTGAAATGACTGATCTGGTGATGATCCGCTGCTAACAGGCGGCGCTTGCTCAGGTTGTGGCTGTGGGTCACTAGCTGGAGTTTGTTGTGGACTCTCCACTGGAACTTCTTGCGTCTGATCTGGCTCAGGAGCTGGAGGAATGGGATTTGAAAAGAGTGCAATTCGCTCCTCTGCTGGTCCCAGGTTTCCAACTGCATCAGAGAACGACAAAGCAGGCAGCGTCCAGTTGCCACTGGCATAGGAACAATCGGCGTAGTAGAGCCAACCACTCTCAGCTTCTTCAAAACCCGACACACAATTCTCATCTGATGTGAAAGTTACAGAGGCTGGGTCAAAGTTGGTCAGCTCAGAAATCTGAAGAATTGTTTGATAGCGAAAATTCTCGCTTTGCGTTATCTCAACTTCAGTCCAAACACCATCAGGCAGCGTCAAGTCAACCAGAAAGTAAAAGCTTGCCGGCTCCGTTGGTCCCGCATTGCCCCACTGATCAACCAGCTGGTTAGCCCTCAGGGTTATGGTGTGTTCTCCCTCAGGACAATCACTTAGTAGCAATTGATCTTCGGCAATCTCCCCGATGCAATTACCAAAGTCTAGAAATTCTGGACTCAATAAAACTTCCGAAATGCTAAAACTCACAGAGAGACTGGGAGCTGCTATTGCAGGTTCTACTTCACCCCACTCAAAAGTTGGAGCTTGTTTATCAAAGACAATTATTGCCGTCACGTCTGACGGTGGTGCTGCTCCGATAGCTCCACTCTTCAGAGTTACCTGCAATTCTCCATGTTCGCAGTTAGTCAATGAGATGACAGCGATGGTGCCAGTGATATCGAGCGTTGAAATCTGACACGAAATCTGCGAAATGACAAAGTCGTCAGTTGTTAGTCCAGTGATATTTGCACTCATCACGAGCTCGAAGCTTGCCAGAGCTGAATCAATTTGTTCCCCTGTGAAGCTAACAAGCGTGATTGGGATTTCATAACTAATTTCAATACGGCCATTGCCAGTGTTTACGCCAGCTTGGTGTTGAACATTCAGAGTGATGTCGCTTCTTGCATAGGAGGATCCACCACCTCCGCCACCGCCATCCGAGCAGCAGCTGTTGTCGTCAGGACCACCACCGCCGCCGCCATACCAACCTCCGCCACCGCCACCGCCGCCAGCGTTCCAGCTGAACCCACCGGTTCCACCTACGCCAAATGATCCACTGGTCGCGGGACTGCCGCCGTTTGAATAACCTGCGCTTCCACCTGAAGTTTGGGTGCCACCACCACCGCCACCACCTTGTCCGGAACCACCAGCTTCAGCAATCAGACCGCCGCCCATTCCACCAGGCGCTCCGGCGTAACCACCAGAACCTCCTCCACCACCTGCAACTACAACACGATTGGACAAACTGGTGCCAAAACGAATGTCGCTCGCTCCACCACCGCTTCCCTCGTTACCTCTGTTACCGGTAGTCGCACCACCGCCATTGAATCCTCCAGGTGCATTGGCTCCTTCGGTTCCCTGTCCACCAACATAGATATACAGAGTGCTAGGAAGTGAAGTCAGCTCTCCCCTAACTTCACCACCTGCGCCGCCTCGGCCACCGGAAGCTCCATAAACCTTGAAACTGATTTTGCTTACGCCACTGGGAACCTGCCAGGTTTGATAAGAGCCAGTGAATTCAAAGGTTTCCGTGCAGATGCCGTTTTCACAAACAGCAGCGGCGGAGGCTGGAAGGGGAACAAGGGATACGGCTAGTAAATAGCTAGCCAAAACAATATTGCGAATTTTCATGCGCAGAAAATAAAACTCCCCGCGGTTTCCCGCAGGGAGTTATCCACAGCCTCAAATGGGCTGAGTTATTAGGCCATTCTTGCTTTCATGTTCTTAGCAAGCGTTGCCATGAACTCCTCGGTGGTTTCCCAGCCTTGGCCAGGTCCCACTAGAGCTGATAGATCCTTGGTCATGTGACCTGCTTCAACGGTCTTGATCACAACGTCTTCCAGGGTCTTTGCAAAAGTGTCAACCTCTGGAGTTCCATCCAGTTTGGCACGGTGCATTAGACCTCTGGTCCAAGCAAAGATTGATGCAATTGGGTTGGTGGAAGTCTTTTCACCCTTTTGCCATTGGCGGTAGTGGCGAGTAACAGTGCCGTGGGCAGCCTCTGCTAGAGCAGTCTTGCCATCTGGGGTTGAGAGCACTGAAGTCATTAGACCAAGTGATCCAAAGCCCTGAGCAACGGTGTCAGATTGAACATCGCCGTCGTAGTTCTTGCAGGCCCAGACGTAGCCGCCCTCCCACTTCAGAGCAGATGCAACCATGTCGTCAATCAGACGGTGTTCATAAGTCAATCCAGCTGCTTCAAACTTAGCTTTGTACTCAGTGTCAAAGATCTCTTGGAATGTGTCTTTGAATGCTCCGTCATATGCCTTCAGAATCGTGTTCTTAGTTGACATGTAGACCGGGAAACCGCGAGATAACCCATAGTTGAAAGAAGATCTTGCAAAGTCCTTGATGGAGTCGATGTAGTTGTACATACCCATCGCAACGCCACCAGACTCTGGATACTCGGCAACTGTCATGGTCTGAGCAGGTGAGCCATCGGCTGGGGTGTAGGTGATGGTTACTGTTCCAGCTCCTGGCACCTTGAAGTCGGTTGCTTTGTATTGATCTCCGTGGGCATGACGGCCAATCACGATTGGTTTGGTCCAGCCTGGCACCAGCCTTGGGATGTTTGAGATGATGATTGGCTCGCGGAATACCACGCCACCCAAGATGTTACGAATGGTTCCATTCGGGCTCTTCCACATCTTCTTTAGGCCAAACTCTTCAACTCGAGCCTCATCAGGAGTGATGGTTGCGCACTTCACGCCAACGCCGTGCTGCTTGATTGCCTTTGCTGCATCGACTGTCACCTGGTCGTCAGTTGCATCACGATTTTGGATGGATAGGTCGTAGTAGTCGATTTCAATATCTAAAAACGGAAGGATTAGGGTGTCTTTGATTTCTTGCCAGATGATTCTGGTCATCTCATCGCCGTCTAGGTCAACAACCTTGCCAACTACTTTGATCTTGCTCATTTTGCTCCTGATATCAATGCGCGAGTCGCGAATGCAACCCCTAGCCTACCGCCAACCAAAGGCGCTATTGAACCAGAGAATCTTTCCAAGCACGATAGAGCTTGGCGAACTTCCCTTGCCCGGCGGCGAGCTTGGCAGGTGAATCGTCTTCAATGATTTCCCCATGCTCCATAACTAGAACTCGGTCGGCAATCGAAACGGTTGATAAACGGTGAGCAATGATGACAGCTGTTCGGCCGGCTAAAAGACTCTTCAAGCCGCGCTGCACCATTCGTTCAGATGGAATATCTAGTGAGGATGTTGCCTCATCAAGAATCAGCACTGCCGGGTTGACCAGGAATGCTCTAGCAAATGAAATCAATTGGCGCTGGCCCGCTGAAACTCTGCCACCTCGCTTATTCACATCTGTTTCGTATCCATCTGGCAACTTAGAAATAAATTCATGTGCCCCAACCGCTTTAGCCGCAGCGATCACTTCATCAATACTGGCGCCTGGTCTTCCTAGTTGAATGTTCTCAATCACCGTTCCAGAGAACAAATATGCTTCCTGGGTGACCATCACGATTTCTCTGCGCAAATCCTTATTGGCGATATCGCGCAGATCAACTCCGTCCAGTGAAACCTTGCCCTCGGTTGGGTCATAAAAGCGAGCGATTAATTTGGCTAGCGTTGACTTACCAGCACCTGTAGTCCCAACCAAAGCAATGGTTTGCCCGGCTGGAATATTCAAATCAAACTTCTTCAAAATCACAGGACCTGTTGAGTATTGGAACTGGACGGCATCGAAGCTAACTTCACCTTTCGCATCAGTGAAAGTCACTGGATTGCTGGGTTCTGGGACCGAAGGCTCTTCTTCTAGCACTCCTGAAATCTTTTCAAGTGCAGCAGCCGCTGACTGATATGAGTTATAGAAGATGGCTATTTCTTCCATCGGGTCAAAGAACCTTCTGGCATACAAAATTGCTGCCGTTAGCACTCCTATCCCCAGTGAACCATCCAGAACTCGGTAGCCGCCAACCAACAGGATTGTGGCAACGGTGATGTTGCCAATCATGATTAGACCCGGATCATAAATACCAAACAGCTGAATGAGATGGGCGTTGTGCTTGCGGTAGTCCTCTACCAAACCACCGAAGTGCTTCTCGTTGCGCTTTTCCTTGCGGAAAGCCTTGACTGCCCTAATACCAGTCATGGTCTCAACGAAGTATTGAATCAATCGACTCGATGCGACTCTTTGTTTTCGATAGCCGCGGTTAGTTTTGACTTGGAACCACCGAGTCAGAATGCCCAGTGGCAAGAGAGCTCCGAACAGAATCAAAAATGAAGTTGGGTCCAGAATAAATAGTGCTACTGCCGTGAAGGTCATGAATAGACCTCCGATTACCAGCTCGTTGAGACCACCAGATAGCAACTCCGCAATCGATTCAAGGTCTGAGGTTTGCCTTGCAATTACGCGTCCTGCTGTGTAGCGCTCATGAAATTCGACCGAGAGTTTCTGGGTGTGAACAAACATGCGGTTTCGCAAATCAAACAACATTTGCTGAGCTAGTCGAGCGGTAAGCATCAAGAACAAATAAGTGAGGATTGAAGTGGCCAGAGCTGCGGAAAGGTAAGTTCCAACCACTATCCAGAGCTCGTTGTATTGGCGAAGAATTGCCTTGGGGAGAGCCCAGTCGATACCGAGCGCAATTAGGGCGGGTCCTGCGACGCGTAGCGAAGTGGAAATAACACCCAGCAAGATTGCAAGGTAAATGCGGACCTTGATTGGATTCAGAAGTGAACTAAGTAAGCGACGGGAGCGAGCCCTAACATACTTGGACTCTTCTTTTGTTAAATCGGTTCTTTCTTCATCATTGGTGCCGTACATGCTCATAGGTTCACCTCCCGCTCTTTTTGCTCAGAATCTAAGGAAGTAATTACATAGCGATAATGCTCAGATGTGCGAAGTAGTTCTTGGTGAGTACCAAAAGCTGAGATGCGTCCGTCTTCCAGTAGTGCAACTTTGTCAGCCAACATCACGGTAGAGGGGCGGTGGGCGACAATCAATGCAGTGGTGTCTTTCAAAACATGGCGCAAAGCATCCTCAACCATCGCTTCGGTATCCACGTCTAGCGCCGAAAGTGGATCATCCAACACCAAAATCTTCGGCTTAGCAGCTACCGCCCTTGCCAAGGCAACGCGCTGTCGCTGACCTCCAGAGAGTGAAAGACCCTCTTCGCCAATCGTGGTATCAAGCCCATTTGGTAATTCGTACGCAAACTGGGCCTGAGCAATCTCAATTGCCTGTTTGAGTTCTTCTTCTGAAGCGGATGGGTTACCTAGCAGTATGTTTTCTCGAACTGATGATGAAAATAACGTTGCATCTTCGAAGGCCATTGCAATTAGGGTTCTCAGTTCGGCTCGACTGAATTCTCTGATGTCGACCCCATCGATCATGATTGATCCGCCTGTGACGTCATAAAGCCTGGTGGTCAGTGCCGTCAATGTCGTCTTTCCACAACCCGTTAGCCCAATCAATGCAACGGATTCACCCGGCTCCACCCTAAGATTCACCCCACGCAGTAATTCACCATCACTGGTTTCAACATCAGGAAACTGGAATCGCACATCTTTGAACTCCAGCAACCCCTTTGGGTCAGCTAAAACTTTGGGCTCAGTCGGATCAACAATCTTGTTTTGACTATCCATCACTTCAAAGAATCTCTCGGTCGCCGTTCGAGCTTCGAGAGTGAAGGAAAGTAAGAAGCCAAGAGACTCGGTTGGCCAGCGCAGAACAATCGCCGTTGCGAAAAACGCAACTAGAGTTCCAACTGAAAGCTCCCCTTGAGCCACCAACCAAATACCCGCCAGCATAGAAAGTCCGATGGCAAGTTCGGGAATCATGATCAGGTAAAGCCAGATGTTGGCTACAGCCTTTGCTTTTTTTAGCTCTGTCGAGCGAAGTTCAGTAGCCTGCGAAGAGAACTGACTAGCCGCAAAACTGCCCCGCCCAAAAGACTTCAGAACTCGAACACCATGAACTGCTTCTTCGACTCGAGTTGCTAGATCACCTGATTGATCTTGGCTGAGTCTGGCAACCACGTTGTACTTACCCTCAAATAGAAAGCCAGCAATCCAGATTGGGATGGTTGCGACAAAGAAAATTAGACCCAACCAAAAGTTGAAAGTAAAGAGAATAAATAAGCCAACCATGATTGTTATGAGATTGGCCGTGAAAAGCACTAAGCCAAAACTCAGCCAGCGCCTAATAAGGCTGAGGTCTGAAATTGCCCTCGATAGCAGCTGGCCTGATGGCCACCGGTCGTGAAAAGCAACAGGTAAGTCCTGCAATTTTTCATAGAGCGAATTTCTCATATCCGCTTCAACAAAAGTTCCGGGGGTAAGAACTAACCAACGTCTTAGCAGGACAAAAAGCGCTTCTGCTATTCCAAGAGCAAGAATCAAGCCAACGGCTGGAAGGAGAGCCTCCAGTCCCCCACTAACTAAAGAGTTGACTAGTCCCTGCAAGAGTTGAGGAATAGCCAAGGCAAACATGTGTGCAGCAATAGCAGCCACCACACCTAAAAATATTCTGGGTAGGGCTTTCTTGGCATAAGGCACCAATCGCCAAAGAACTCTTAGAGTTCCCTTTTCGGAATTTTGCATTTATCACTTCCGCTGGCTTGGCCAGCCCTACAGACTAGCAAAGTTCGGCGATTGAAGTTGGCTAGTGGAAGAAGTGTCTTTCGCCGGTGAAGTACAGAGTAAGTCCAGCTGATTGTGCAGCTGCGATGACTTCCTCATCTCGAACGCTTCCACCAGGCTGAACAACTGCTTTAACTCCAGCTTTGATGAGAACAGCAAGTCCATCTGCAAAAGGGAAGAAAGCATCTGATGCTGCCACCGAATTACGAGCTCTATCGCCCGCTCTCGCAACAGCCAATCGACAAGAATCCAAACGGTTGACTTGCCCCATGCCAATGCCAACTGCAGCTTGATTTGTTGCCAGCAGAATTGCATTGGACTTCACTGATCTAACCGCTCGCCAAGCAAACTTCAAATCAGCTAATGTCTCTTCATTAGCGGCTTGTCCACTCACTAGCTGCCACTTTGAATCATCAAGTTTTCTGAAATCATCAGGTTCTTGGGCAAGCATTCCACCAGAAATCTGGCGAAGCTCCTGATTAGGAAGTCGGTAGTCACCCGAGAGCTTGAGAATGCGCAGATTCTTCTTTTTCTGCAAAATTTCTAGAGCCTGTGGCTCATAGTCAGGAGCAGCAATCACTTCAGTGAAAACGTCCGATACTGCTTGAGCCATGGCTGCGGTGACGCATCGATTTGCAGCAATAACCCCGCCATATGCTGAAACAGAATCCGTCTCATGGGCTTTCTTGTATGCGTCAAGAATCAAGTCTGGCCCACTCGAACCCACCGCAATTCCGCAGGGATTGGCATGTTTGATGATCGCAACCGCTGGTTGTGTAAAGTCATAGGCTGCGCGAAGTGCTGCTTCAGTATCCACGTAGTTGTTGTATGACATCTCTTTGCCGCCAAGCTGACTGGCACTGGCTAATCCCGAGTTGCTTCCATCAACATAAACTGCGGCGCTCTGGTGTGAGTTCTCGCCGTAGCGCAATTGAGCTTTTTTGAGAAATTGCAACTGAAGAGAGTTGTCATTTCCAGCCAGCCAGTTTGCAATTGCAGCATCATAGTTGGCCGTGTGCTGGAACGCTTCGAGCGCTAGCTCTCTTCTCAGCTCTTCCGTTGTCCCACCACCAGCGATAGCAGAGAGAATTTGTGGATATCTCTTAGGGTCAACCACAATCGCCACGTTGGCATGGTTCTTAGCACTGGCTCTGACCATTGCTGGGCCACCAACGTCAATTTGCTCGATGGTTTCATCAAATGAGGCGCCGGCAGCAACGGTCTGCTGAAATGGATAAAGATTTACAACTACCAGCTCAAAGGGTTTGAATCCGAGTTGCTGCAGTTGTTCGCGGTGAGATGCGAGTCGCAGATCTGCCAGGATTCCAGAATGAATAGCGGGATGAAGAGTCTTCACTC
>VFQS010003382.1_pt1 | contig 12206 bp, 11 predicted proteins | sample 3512361 | NCBI WGS metagenome assembly VFQS01 (sample SAMN10412375, study PRJNA504923) | tailings metagenome | isolation source: Relicate 1 Philex TSF3 active mining | place: Philippines
CTACCGGAAGTTAAGGTTGGAGAGCACCCTGTGCCTACGCACCAATTTAAATTTGTACCATCAACGGTATCAAAGGCAGGCGTCCATCCGGTGCTTGTGCCATCTTCAAAACCCGAATTTGTAAACATGGTCGCCAGAAAATACGACGTTGCACCATTGGACAAAACGCCGCTATTATAGGCCCTCGCTTTTATCTGCGCCGCCGGTATGGTCGTTTCCCAACCAGTATAGGTGCCGGCCTCCCAGCCCTCCTGCGAAGATACAGTCCAGTTGCTTTCCTGGGACTGTGATTTTCGTATATCCTTGGTCCATCCGCGCGCCTCCTCCGACATTACCTCCACGCGCCCCTCGCCGCCCCAGCCGTAGACGTTGCCATCGTTACCGAGCCACATTATCACGCTATCAACGAACTGCACGGATCGGTCGTCGCTGCAGCCGATAGTGTCGGAAAGCGGGAACTGGTAAAATGTGGAATTGCTGTCACCTTTAAGGATATGGGATGACCTGTCCTTGCCGACAAATATACCGTACGGCGTGGCCTTGACGCAGTTTATTTGGTAGCCGTCGTCACGCGCGAAATACTTGACCGCGGCGTCGTCGTCACCGGAACCTGTCGACCAGGTCGTTGAAGAATTGTAAGCCGACAGGTTCATGCGACTGGTTTCGGTGGACACGTTCACGCATACGAGGCGGTTGGCATAGAAATCCACGTAATTGCAGGCCGACATGTTGGTGGCCGTATAGGTGCTGGTCCCGTCCGACCACCACGCCTCCGATCCGTCCACGAAATACATGGCGCCAAAGGCCGGCGCGGCATCTATTTCGCGCTCTGAATCAAAGGTCTTGAGCAGCGTCATGACGCCAGTATTCGGGTCGGAGGCATACAGGCCAAGGCCGGACTTGGCGAACACGGCACGGCGGCCGTCGCTGTTGACGTATTCGCCCAGGTAGGTTATAGAGGACGAGGCCACGGTGTCGTAGCGCACGCTGCCGGGCACGGAGCGCAAGTCGCCCTCATAGGTGATAACGTTGCGCGCGTCCTGCGCGTCCGTGTCGGCTATGAACATGGGGTCGGCGTAATTGTTGACGCCGCCAAAGCCGGACACGTGCAGCTCGGCGGCGTTGGCCGCGGCCGGCAGAAGCAGGCCCGCCATTAAAACGAGCTTAAACATAGCGTCCGGACCGCCTGTTCAAGCGTTTCCTGCGGATATAATCCGGCAGCTTGCTGGTAGCGGTGGACGCCGGCTCGGTAGCGGATTCCCCGCGCCAAAGCGCCAGCTTCTTTTCGGCCTCCTGTTTCTGCGGGAATATGAGGTCTTTCTTGCCCTGGTAGGCGTATATGTCGGCCAGGACAAAAGCCTCGAGCACGTCCTCCCCGTCATCTGGGAACGGAAGGAAATCGGCACTGGTGCCGAGGTCGGATTCGGCAAAGCGCGTCATTTTGAGCTTACCGAAGCCTGTCAGAGTAGTAGCAGAGGTCGGTATGTCGCCTATGCGTATCTTGCGCGCGCCGGTAGCGTCGCGGCCGATATAGACGTACCAGCGGGGCGTGCCGGCCGTATTTTCGCCCAGGCTTGTGTCCGGCTTGCGGTACTGGTGATACTCTTTCAGCGAGATGTTGTCGAGCGTCTGGCCGGAACCGGCGTCAACGCTTATGATCTTGGCTATGTCGCTGTCGAGCGTGTAGTCGGTCGTCCCAGGGGTAAGGGCGATAGATATAGGGTCCATAAGCCAATCCCACAGCCAGCCGCGCCCTATAACGTCCAGGTTCAGGTTTATGGAATCGAGTACGTCCTTGGCCTGCTGGTCCGTCTGCGAGGACGGGTTGCCGAATTGCGTCTTGCGTTTCAGCTTGGCTATGAAATTATCCAGGTTCATCTATCGCCCCTCCCGGGATTTTGTTACTTCACCCGCGCGGCGCGCGCAGGCTTGGTCTTGACCACCGGCGCTTCCGGCACTTCGTCGCTGGTGCTCTGCACGCCCTGCCGGGTCTTTTCCTCCACGTGGGCGGTGGAAGGCGCGGCGCCGGTCAGGCAGATCATGTTCCCGTCGGTCATGTATTCGTGCTCGTCCAGGAACTTCTGCACTTTTTCGTCCGACGTGGTGAACTGCCCGCAGCCGGTGGCGTTCGGGTAGAACTGTATGGTCTTGCGCGCTATCTTGTTCCCCTGCGCGTCCTTCTTGCCGGCCGGCGTCATCACCAGCTCGGGCTCTTTCATCTTCGGGGTTATATAGGTCTTGGTCATCTCTTTCTCCGTGTCTGTTTTAAGATAGGGGGCCGGGTTGTCCGGCCCCCTTTTACTGCGCGCCTTACTTCTCGTCCCAGAAGCACTCAAGGAACGAGGTCGAGGTCTGCGTTATGGCGGCATTGCCGGCCGACACGACCACGTGCTCGTCAGCGGCGAACTCCAGCCAGCCGCCCTCTATGAGGGACGACGGGACGGATTCCGCGGTGTCATCGGCGGTAGGCTCGGTCCACAGCAGCGTGGTGTCGTTGCGGGTTACGCCGTCGCTTACGCTGTGGTACTTGGCGAGCTTTCCGTATACGGTCAGGGATCCCACGCCGTCATTCTGCACGCGGCACCCTTTGAGCACCACGCGCTTGCCGGAGGCCGGGGTTATACCCACGCGCATGATGTCGGGGTCCGTGGCGACGGCGCCGCCGGTGTCTATGAGCACCGCGTAGCCGCCGACCGCTTTCGCGTCGGTGGCCGCAGCGGCGGTCACGTTCTTGAGCAGCCCGGAGCTGTCGTTGCGCTTACCGCCCGTCAGGGAGCAGTTATAGTCGTCCTGCGCCTGGAGGTAGTCGCACAGCTCACCCAGGGTGTCGTAGGCGGCCGCCGAGATGTCTATGGTCAGGTCGGCGGTGCCGAGAGGCGCTTCGGTCGTGAACGCGGTGGCGGTCACGCCGACAACGGCCTGGGCCGCGGAACCGACGTACGTCACCTTTATCAGGGACGCATCGTTGTAGTCCACGTGCTCGGCCGACGCCTTTTTGTTGTACTGCGCTATGATGGCGCTCTCCGAAGAAAGCGCCGCCACATTCCCGGTCATCAGGGCCGCCAGGACAAAGCCCGCTATCATCTTTATCATGTTCTTATCTCCTCGGGCTGTTGCCCTTACGCCATGACGCCGGTCAGCTTGCCGTGCGCCTTCTCCAGAGCAACCGCTATGGTGCACTCGGAGAGCATTTCCTCGGTTTCGGCGTCAGCGCCCTTGGCGCCCACGTCCATGCGGTGAACCATGTAGCGGTTCGGCATGTGGTGCAGCGACAGGTTGCCTATGTCGAGGATGTAGCCGGTCCCGGCCAGGCCCGTCAGGTCGGTCAGGGAGCTGTTTTCCAGCAGGGGGTGGTACATGAGGTCCAGCTCGCCGAACGCGCTGATGTAGGACTTGAGCGCGAGGCCGTACTTGGCGTCCACCGGCTTGATCTGGATGCGGTTCTTCGCGAAGTCATTTATGACGTTCACGATCTTGCCCGACATCAGGCCCAGCTTCTTCTTGGAGCCGTAGCGGAAGGACTTCCGCACGAACTCGTCGAACTCGGCCTCGGTCAGCTCGCCGTTCTCGGCCTGCACGTTCGTGGTTATCCAGTGGTGGATGCCGCGCATCGTGCGGTGCTCGTTGCCGTCCACGCCGCCGGTAGCCGAGAGGGACCTCTCCGAGAGGATCAGCTTCTTCTCGATGTCCCGGCAGTGCTCGACTATGGCCTTGGCACGGTCGTACTCCTTGTCGCCCTGCCCGTACACGTCCGATTCCGCGGCGCTGCCGGTCCAGCCGAAAGGCGTGCGGGTGATGTCCATGTAGTTGTAGGGGTTGGTCTTGACGGTCGCCAGGATGGTCGCAAGGGCGGCTCCCTCCTCGGCGCTCACGCCGAGGATGTAGAGCTGGTCGCCGCTGGTGGCCGCCGCGGCAGCCGTTTCGCCCACGGCGCGCGTTATGGAAACGCTGGTCGTGGTGGGCGTGGCGGTGACGCGCACGATCTCCTGCTTATTGACGCGCACCAGCATGCCCTTGACGAAGCGGCTGTAGTTGGTCACGGTCATCGAGGTAGCGACGGCGGTGAGGTCGGCGCCCAGCACGTCGAACTGCGGGGTCAGCTCGTCCTCCAGCCATTCCACTTTCTTGTTGCCGGACGCCACCAGGCGGCCGGCGGCTTTGGTCAGAACGACGCAAAGCGGGTACTTCTCGGGCTCCAGCTCGTGGATCTTGGGAGCCACCGACCTAACCGCGCGGCCTTCCGTGCCCTGGTTGGTCGTGGTCTGCACACTCACTCTTTCGCTCATTGTAGTAATCTCCTGTCGTTAGATTCGGTCAGAAGCCGGCCCGCCGCGCCTTATAGGCCGCCACGGTCCGGTCCAAGCCGGTTTTGTCTTTCGGCGCAGGTTTGTTGCCTGTAGAGGGCGCGCCGCCCCCTGCCGCCTGTCCGGCAGCCCCCGATTCGTCCTTGGCTTTCTGCTTTGACGCCGCCTCAAGGCGCTCCGCCTCCGCTTTCTCCCGCATCGCCAGCAGGCCCTGCGCTATGAAATACGTCACGTGGGGCGTGTCGGGGCGGTTGTCCAGGTGGGGCGAGTTTTTCAGTATCTCCGTGCGCAGCGTCGCCGTGTCCGTGAAGCCCGGGTAGGCGACGGCGTCGGCCGCCATTTCCTGCTCGATGCGGGAGATGGCGTTGCGCACCATCTTCGCGTACTCCTCGGATTCCTTCTTGGCGTTGGCTATGCGCTCGGAATACGCCTTGCGCTTGTCGTCCCATGCCCGTTTATCGGAGTAGTAGTTATACCTCTCCTCCTCGGTCATGGCGGCGATCTCCTCCTGCGTCTTGGCGCCGGGGAATACGCCGGTCTGGCCTATGTAGTCCTGCAACTCGGTGAGCGCGGTATTGGCCTCCTGGAGCCTGGCGTTCATGGCTTCCATGCTCGCCTTGCTGGTCTTGAGCTCCGTAGCCAGCCGCATCCCCTCGGTCGAGGAGTTCTCATAGGCGGTCAGCAACTCGGCGGGGTCCTTAAAGACCCTGCCGGCCTTGGTCATCAGCTTGCTTTCGGCAGGCGGCTGCGCGGTAGGCTTGGCGGGTTCACCGCCCTCCCCTTCCGTTTCGCCGGCTTCGGGCGCCGGGGTTTCCTTTTTGCCGCCCACAACGGGGAGGTCATCGAGGGAAACGCCCATTCTGTCCCAGGCGTCGCGGGCCTTGCCGCCCTCGGGGGCGGGTGCCGGCGTGGCCGGGGTCTTTTCGCCTGCGGGGGCCGGTGCGGCCGCCGCGTTACCTGTCGTCTGCGTGCTTATCGGGTCCATTACTTTCTCCTTGCGCCGGGTTTTCCGGCTGTTTATTCGGGGGTTCTCCCCGGAAATCGTAGTCGCGGCAGTATATATAAGGCCGCCTATCGAGAACGGAAAGCACCGTCACCAGGTCTTGTGCGCCGGCAGGCGCTTCACGTTTGACGTATGTCTTTTCCATCTCGCGTACGTGCCTCTCTTTACTTCGCCGCGGGCCTCGGCCGCGCGCATCCAGCGGGCCTGTGCCTTACTTTTTAAGGGCATTTTTCCTCCGGTCAAGCTCGGCCTGCGCCTCTTTGCCGTCCCTTATGGCGCGGTCAAGGACAGAGGCCAGGAAGCCCTGCTCGGCCTTGCGGCCGGAATTATAGGCGTTGCAGATCGCTATGGCCGCCGGGTCCATGGTCTTGCCGGGCTTCCAGTCGCCGTCCTCGGCCGATTCGGCTTGCGCCTTGGCTATGGCCGGCAGGATGACAACATTGTAAATGGCATTGTGCTTTACGAAATCGGCCACGTTGGCCCCGGTAGCGGCCGCCGCGGCCAGCTCGTTATCGGTCATTTTAGACGGCTGCATCTTCTGCCCCCTGTGTAGCGGGCAGATTCTGCCCGAAATTTAAGGCGCCAGCCGGCACCTTGACTGAATCCCGCATAGCCTCGGTCTGCGCGAACTCGGCCGCAAAAGCTTCCGGCTGCTGCGCCACGGCCGCCACGGCCTGCTGCGTTTCGGCCATGTGGTTTATGAGCATGGCCTCTACCTGGGGCGGGATATTCTGCCCGCTGTTGCGCAGCATTTGGTGTTGGATCATGTGCTTTATGAGGTGCCAGGTCAGGTTCTCGCGCGGGTTGACCTGCGGCGCCACGCCCTGCAGCATGAGCTCGTACTCGCGCTCCGGGGAGGTCACGCCCTCGTCCACCACCAGCAGCTTCTCCACGTCGTAGCGGCCGAACGATTCAAATACGTCCTCCAGCACTTCATCGGCCTGCACGTCGCGCCATTCGGTCTTATTGAGGCCGGCGCGCGCCTGGACGTAGCGCAGGCAGAGGTCCATGAGAACCATATTCTGATTGCGCTGCACCTGCGTATCGCCGAACGACGGGTCATCGGACGCTATGAACAGGAAGCCGTTGCCCTGCGTGTCTATGTCCTCGCGGGAGAACGACACGGCATTAGCGCCGCCCTTGCCGGGCACCTTTACTAGCACGTCGTCGAACATGAACTGCTCATGCAGCCAGTAGGCGGCGTCGTACTGCTCCATCGTGGCCGCCTGGTCAAGCGCGGCTATAACGCCGAAGCGACGGGCGAACGTGGACTGTATCTCCATGAGGCCGCCGTAGGTCTTATGGAACGGCTTGGTGCCAAGGGCGCCGGGGGAGAGGTCGGCCACCGATACGATATTCTCGGTCAGGCCGCGCAGGTTGGATTCCGCGGTTATCATCTCGGCGCCGGGCGTGCGGCTCTCTATCGGCATGAGCGCGCGGTTAGGGTCTATGCCAGCCTTCACGCGCACCATGCCGCCAGCGCGGCGGTCAAGGTCGTCCGGGTAGGGTATGGCCTGCTCGTCATAGGCCAGCATACGGTTGACTTCGCGGAACCAACTCTGCATGGACAGATTGTGGACATCGTGTATTTCGTCCATCAGGTCCAGGATAGGCTCCAGCAGGCCCTTGCCGTAGAAAGAATGGCGGCTCTGCGTGTAGTAGCGCACGCGCAGGCGCTTGCCGGGCTTGTGGTAGAGGTCCTTGACGTGCTGTATCACGTGGCCGTTCGCCACGGTTATGATCTCCCGGTCGTTGCGCAGTATGAGCATAGACACGGCGTCCACGCCGTCATCCGGGCCGTCCGTGGCCGTATTGGCCTGGCCGTTATACTCGCGCACGAAAGCGGCGTAGTCCATGCCGGCCTTGAGCTCGCCGGGCCGGATGGAGATTTTGTTCTCCTGCAGCTCTTTCAGCGCGGAGATGTCATAGACCGGGACCAGCTCGCCGGTTTCGGGGTCGGTGAACTTCGCCTTTTCAAGGTCGGCCACCGACTTGTAGGGCACGCGCTCGATAACCCATTCGCACCCGTCCAGGCGCAGGCGGCCGGGCTGCGGGAACATATTGAAGATGGAAGGGAAGCGCACGTGATAACCAACGCGCACCGGGAAGCGGTGCTTTACCTTGGACCATGCCTTGTAGGCGATATTGCGGGCCGACTTAACCACGGCCGACACGACCGGGATCTCCATGTCCACCACTTTCTCGGCCGCACTCTTGACCCATATGAGGCCGTCAGAATACTCGTTGAGCCATTCGTCGGCCTCCCAGGACGTGCCGCAGATAACGCGCTCACGGGTGGAATCTATGGCGTCCACGCGGTAGCCTGGGGAGGCGCGGTAGCCGCGTATCATGCCGTCGTAATTCTCGGCCTGTTTTACGTGGTCCTTGCGCTTGGCCTTGGTGACGATGGAAGGATTGCCAAGGAACGCCTGCACGCAACGGGCCACCACGTTCTCGACCAGGGAATAGGCCAGCCCGATCTTGATGTCGGTGTCCTGGCTGTCGCGGTCGTCTTTCTTGCCGCCGTATTCCTCCCAGCAGAGGCGCCAGAGGTCGTGGTCGGATTCGTAAAAATCCGCGGATGATTGAAATTTATGGAATACGCTCTTGGAGAGCTCTTCCTTGCCGGCCTGGTCAAGCTTTGCGAGTAGATTTTCCATCGTTATCCTTGGTCAGGGATTTCTTGTAGTCGGCCTCGTGCTTCTTCTCCATTCCGCGGCGCAGGTCGGCGTAATACCTGTCCTTGTGTATTTCAAGCTCCAAGTTTATCGCCGGGCAGTCGTGCCTCTCCTCGGCGACGCGCAGCACGCGGCGGCCTATCGTTTCCGGGTGGAGCCTGGTCGGGTCGCCTTTCAGCGACAGGTTGATCTGCCCGCCGCAGCTCTTGCAGGTCAGCGTGGCCTCGACGCGCATAAAATAAGGCGCCCAGGTGCCTTCAAAGTGGGGCCTGGGCGGCGCTACGAAGCCGTGCTTTTTCTCAAAATCGGTCGTGGTCTTTTTAGCCATTGCCATACTATACTATGCGATGCGTTACTTGTCAACCCCCTTTTCGCATGGTGCGCGGTAGCCACGGCTTCGGCATAGGCCCGCGCTTCTCGCGCGGCTTGGAATACTTGAACCCGGACATGGCACCATAGCGCCACAAGGTGGGGAAATCGTCGTACACGGTGCCGGGGCGCTCGGATAGGTCCTCGCCGCGGCTCTCTTTCCAGGCGTAGTTTTTGGCTCCGAATATGTGATTGGCACAATGGTCCAGGACGTACAGGGACGGCCGCACGCCCTTGTTTGGGTCGCCCAGCATGGACTTAACCGCCTGGTGGCCGTCCACTATGCCGTCAAGCGGGTCCTCATAGACGAGGCCCAGCTCCAACATGCGCTGCTTAATGGTGATGTCGCCCATGGCCTCCGGGCTGTTCCCCATGTTCGGGTCCATGAGCCGGCGGTCGGCCTCGCGGCCAAGGGCGGCCTCGGTCGCCTTTATGATGTCGGCGTAGTCCTCGGTACGCAGGTCGGCGCTCTTGAGCGTATGGTAGGGCGGGTACGAATCGTCAGGGAACTCCGCGCAGGTCACGGTGTCGCCGTTCGGGAATACCCAATACCAGCCGATAGCAAACGGCTTGCGCGGGTGCGGGTCCACCACGTTAACCAGGTTGACGTGGCCGGTGCGCCGGCACTCTTTCCAGTAGTCCAGGAGATCCGGCAAAATATGGGCTGGACCGAATTTCTTGTAGATGGCACCGGCCAGCGTCAGGTACTTGCCAAATACGCGCGCCTGAATCTCGTCCTCGTCGCAATTCTTCATGACGTTCTCTATGAACGCGTGCGGCAGGTGGCCGCGCACGCCGTGCTCTATGCAGGCGTCCTCCAGGCAAACCTCTGTCACGAATACGTCCCGGCCCATGCGCTTCTCGGTTTCTATGAGCGTGGAGATCCAGCCGGCGCCCTCCAAGGCGGTCATGATTATGAATATCGGCCCGCCGAAGCGCAGGCGCGTGATGATACCCGTCCAAAACTTTGACGGCAGCGGCTCGTCTATAAGCACCCAATCAAGGGTCGTGGATTCGCCCTGTAGCGGGTCCCGGTCAAAGGTGAAGATGTCGAACGAGGACCGGTTAGGGAAAGAGAACACGCTGTCAAAGCGGTAGCCGCCCTTGGTGGAACGGTAACGACCGGCGGGGAACCATTTCTGTATTTCGTCCTGGTAGGTAGTGGCCGCGGCATTGCCGGTCGTGTATACGCGGCCGCGGTTAGGCCGCTTGAACTCGCGCAGGAAGCGGGAGCGCTCAAACCAGCGGTTAGGCACCACCGGGGCCGACATGTAGCGCACCAGGTTGACGCCCAGGGCAGACTTGCCTACGCCGTTGCCGGCGCGCAGGATGAATATATTGATGTCGCCCGGCCGCCAGGTCGGCTTGTCGAAGGACGCTATGTATTGTTCTATTTTGCCGTTCGGCGTGTAGTACCGGCAACGCTCGCCGGCCGCCCGGCGCTGTAATTCGCGCATGGCGCGCTCGGCCGGTGTCGTGGTAGGCTGGTCCTCATCCATGCGGTCATTTCATGAAATCGGCCGGCGTGGCCTTTCCCGCGGCGATCTGCGCGAGCTGTTCGTCGGTCAGGTCTTTGAACTGCCCCTGCTCGCCCACTTCCACCTGCTGCAAGGTGGAGAACTCGGCCTTGCGCTTGCGCTCAAGGTACTTTAAGGCAAGGTCGCCGTCGCCGCCCTTAATGGACTTTGCTAAGGTTTCGCGGGCCTCGTAGATAGGCGTTTCGCGCAACATATCCATTCTGTCGGCAAACTTTTTGTCCTTTTTACAGCGGTCATAATAGGTGTCGGGGCCTATCCCGGCATAACGGCACATTTCAAGCACATTGCACCCTATGGATGCGGCGTGCTCCAATTTGCCGATAACGACTTCTGTCAGCGCAGAGGGTCGGCCTACAGGATTTTTCTTGTTCGCCATGCAGATATTCTATGCGACGCGGCCTTTTTTGTCAAGGCCGCGCCTCACAACAAAGCCCCCTGCTCCTGCCGCACAGGCGCAACGGCGGCCGGCAGCGGCCGGCTCTCTGCCATGCGCATGCGGTTCTTGTCGAACGCAATATCGAACACGTCGGTATAGCCGTGCCGGTTCTTCGCTATCAGAGCGGAGATGGCCGCATGGCTATACGTTGACCCCTGCGCCTCCTTGTTCTTCCATAGCATGAGCACCAGGTCGGCCTCTTTCTCTATGGCAGAGCTGTCCGATAGGTCGGAGAGCATGGGCGCGGCCTCCTGCGCCTTGTCCACGGCGCGGGAGAGCTGGACGGCCAGGAAGCACACAATGCCGGCCTCCACGCAGATAGACTTGAGCGCCACCACAAACTTCTCAATTTCCCGCATGCGCGTGACTTCCTTGGTCGTGGAGCACCGGCCCAGGTAGTCAACGAACAGCACCTTGCACTCGCTGCTCTTAACCGCGGCGCGTATCTCCTCGATGGTCGGGCTGGCTATGTCGAGCACGGTCAGCGGCATATGCCGGGCGGCGTCAGCGGCCGCCTTGAGCTCTGCCTTTTGGTCCGGCGAGAGGTCCATAGACCGGAGCCGGTGCGCGTGTATGGTCGTCATCAGCGGCATGAGCCGGCCCATAAACTGCGCCGGCTTCATCTCGGTCGGCACGTACAAGCAGGGGATAGTGTCCACCAGCATATTGTAGAGTATGTTGGTCAGCAGCGTGGTCTTACCCACATTGGTCCTGGCGCCCACCACTATGAGGTCGCCCGGCTGGGCGTGCAGGTTGCGGTCCAGGGTCGGGAATCCGGTATTGAGGTCCAGCACCTTGCCGTTTATAACCCCGGCGTAGAACTCGTCAGCGGCCGTCATGGCGGTGATCACGTGCCGCCGGTCCACCTGGTCGCGCTTGGCGATAAGGTCGAGCAGCGCGTCCACGTCCTCCGCGCCGGCCTCCGGCTTGAGTCGCAGTATCTCCTGCCGTATGGCACGCAGGTAGCTGTCCCGCTTGACCATGCGTATATACTGCGACGCCAGCGCCGGGTACACGTGCGCATCCAAGAACAGCGCGCACAGGCTCCCGGCCGCGGCGCCCGGGGGGAGGGAGAGGCCCGCTTTTAGGTAGGCCGCCTCGGCCGTTACGTGATTTATCTCCTCGCCCCCCTCTTTCATGCCGGCCAGGACAGAGAACGCCTGCCGGCAAAGCGGGTCGGCGAAATCGGCCGGCTTGAGCGTTATAAACGCCTCGTCCGATATTTCCCCGCAGATACCGTCCGTTATTATGCCGCCGATGACGGCGCGCTCCATGCTGATAGACAGGCTCATTTCGCCCCCTTTGCGCTTGCCTCACCCGGTTTAAAGCCGCACCAAGGGCACACATTCGGCCCCAGGACCTCTCCGCGGCACCGGGGGCACTCCCACCCCTCCGGGGCTTCCCGGGCCGCCTGTATGGCCGATATGACCGCTACAAGCACGAATAAAAGACCGCAGACAATAGGCCAAGTCATTCTTCCCCCTTGCCGGCGGCCCGGTCAGCCTCTTTGGCGGCCGCCTGTTCTTCAAGGGCCTGCTGCCGCTTGCGTTCCATTATTTCATCTATACGCGGGTCAGATGATTTATGGTTGCCAGGAGCAGGCGCAGACCCGGCAGGAGTAGAACCCTCCAGCCACGACCGGACGGCGGCTTGCCAGTCGCGCATTGGCACCTTGCCGACCATCCATCCGTTCGCCTCGTAGTGGCTCATAAACTTCTTGGACGGGAAAGACGCGTGACCGATGGATGCTGCATATTCTTTTATATTATCAATATTTGGTTTCTTAAAAGAATTCCCGCGCGGGCGCGCGCTCCCCTCCCCCTCTTCTCTTCTCTTCTCTTCTCTTCTCTTCTCTTCTCTTCTCTTATCTGGTAGGGG
>VFQS010003386.1_pt1 | contig 12196 bp, 12 predicted proteins | sample 3512361 | NCBI WGS metagenome assembly VFQS01 (sample SAMN10412375, study PRJNA504923) | tailings metagenome | isolation source: Relicate 1 Philex TSF3 active mining | place: Philippines
GGAGATATATGATTCATTTTGTCTCCAACAGGCGACTGCCATCATGGTTGCAAGGAATACCATCATGGAAAGACAGTGTAATCCTTGTCATCGATATAATCGCCTAGTAGTTTTCAAGGGTTAAAAACACGTTGCTTCAGATATATAATGATTCAGTATAAGTTGCAGTATATAAATTCCATATTAGATTCTCCCGATAACATCCTTGGTATCATATACAAAATCACTAATAACAAGACTAACAAGTCATACATAGGACAGACTCTTACTCATAAGCTTAATGCAAAGAGATATAGACCATTTGGTGAGGTAAGACGCTTGAACCAGCACCTAAGCGATGCACTGTGTAACTCAAAAAAGAATCAGTGCACATGCCTTAATAACTCTATCAGAAAACATGGAAAGGAGTGCTTTACCACTGAGGTTATTGAATATTGCGAGCCAGAAAACTCTAACGAAAGGGAGATTTACTGGATAAAGCAATACAACACAATATCACCAAATGGCTATAATCTTAGCGAAGGAGGGCTGAAAGGCCCTACACTTCAAGAACAAAGAGTTAAGCTTATGGAAAAGACTCGAGAGCAGTTTTTAAAAAAGAAACTTGATAGATATACTGGGATTGTAACAAAAATAGACATTAACCATATGGATCAATATATAAGAGAAAGGCATCATGATAGGTATGGCGGGGTGTATTATACAGTCATTATAGATGGAATCAAGAGTATATTTGTAGGTCAACATATATCAAAGGAAGATCTGAAGCAACAAGTTTATACCTTTTTAACAACCCTTGAAAAACTGCAACATGACCAAACTGCGGGAACCCCCTGAGAGCCTTTGCTACCACCTTCTTTTGGAAACAGACGAAGGGAACACGGTTAATAGCCGTCCCCAATGGTAACAATGCAAAGGATTGGGCAATCCGCATCCAAGCTCCTAAACCCGAAAAGCGAGGGTATGGAGAAGGTTCAGAGACTACATGGTTATGGGTCCGAGGAGATTAGCACTCTCCATTGAAGGCTTAAGATATAGTCCGGCCCTTTGGGAAACCTTAGGGATTCATGGAAATGAATATTCACGCTGTGCAAGACTGCGATGCTACTGCAGAGCTTATGATGCTCTCTTCTACCAAGGCCAATATGTTCTCCCCTCAGGCCTCTAAATCCAACCTCTCTATCGTCATGGACGCTCTCCTCGCCTCCTATCTCATGACCCGTGACGACACTCCCCTGAGGAAGGATCAATTCTTCAATGTATGCATGAACGGAGACGGCTGGTCCTCCCAATACATCCTCGACCGCATCCAGCACTTCAAGGACGTCTGCGCAGACCTCAAGAAACGCGGTGAGCTCAAGGACAAGGACGGAAACGAATACGATCTCTCGCCCTTTACCGGAAAGGGTCTCATCAGCCTCATGCTTCCCATGACATTCAACTACACCGGAAAGACCGACGGCTCTCCTTCCCAGCCCATCGTAAAGGTCTACAAGGGAGTCATGTATTCGGGCGCTCTCACCAAGAAGCTTCTCGGCGCATCTCAGAACGCCTGGCATCAGCTTCTGTATAAGGAATACAATGCAGATGTGGCTATGGACTTCCTCAATAATATCCAGTTCATCGGTAATGCCTATCTTCTGATTAGGGGATTCACAATCAGTATCAAGGACTGTATTCCCAAGAATACGAATCTCATCCAGGACTCGGTGAGCAAGGCCTATGTGCAGGCAAAGCAGATTTCGGAGACTATTCAGCACCCGAAGATCCGCGAGGGACGCATCAACAACACCCTCTCCAAGGCCAAGGACGTCGGTATGAGGATTGCAAAGGAGTCCATGGAGCCGGACAATGCATTCATCGCCACGGTAACATCAGGATCCAAGGGAGACTACTTCAACATCGCCCAGATCACCGGAGTCATCGGTCAGAGCGAGCTCGCCGGTGGCCGTATTCAGCCCACCCTCAATAACAACAGGAGGACTCTTCCTCACTACAGGTTCCAGGAGAACGATGTCGAGAGGGAATTCGAGAGCAGGGGATTCATCAAGAGCTCCTTCATGAAGGGCCTCAATGTCAGGGAGTTCTTCCTTCACGCCATGTCCGGTCGTGAGGGTGTCTCTGATACCGCTATGAAGACTGCCCAGTCTGGATACATTCAGAGGCGTATGATCAAGATGATGGAGGATCTGCAGGTCAAGTATGATGGAACAGTCAGGAACAGCTATGGATCCATCATCCAGTGGGCCTACGGAGAGGATGGTCTGGATCGTGCTCAGACTGTGGTCCTCAATGAGCAGGCGCATATCTGCGACATCTCTCGTATCGCAGACAGGATCAACATGAAGCACTCCAAGAAGTAAAGGAGTAAAGTAGTAAAAGCATTTCAATTAAACTTAATTGAAATCGTAGATGATGAGGTGGTTGACGATGCCAAACATGGTTGCAAACCAGTGGACCCCCACGTGAAGATACTCGTATGTCTCCTTGTATACCCTGCTGGTGTAGAAACAGTATATGAGAGGAAGAAGGTTTGTGAGGGTGTTTATGCTTACGAGCAACATGTTTTCATCAAACAGGTATACAGAGTCGTGCACAAAGATTGCCATGCTTATCTTTGATACGATACTATCAAGGAGACGGAGTCTCTTCTCTTTGTAAAAGTGGTATACAGATGATATGAGAAAGTTGGCAAGCCCAATCCATGCGTAGAAGATATCTCCTTTGGAATGCATATAGATGGATCCTAGAAAGAATACAAGGTTGGAATACAGGATTGGATCTTCAGGGTATCGATGACAGTCGCACATCTTACTAATCTTCTGTTGTTTCCTCTTTAGCCTCTTCTTTAGTGGGATTCATTAGTTTTTCGAGAGATTTGAGCTTTACGTCTAGTCTAATTTCTTCAATGAGGGTCTCGACAGGAGCGATGAAATCTGGGGGTGCATACTCGAGGAGGTGGAGTGTTTTGGTTTCTATGGGCACATGGGTCTTGTTTTCGCCTGTTATATACTCTTTGAATTCCCTCTTGTCTATGTTCTTAAGGTCCTTGTTCCTGATGGGCTGTTTCCTTCTCTTTCTTACTTCCTTGTCTGTCTTGTATGACTTTGTGTCAACGCTGAAGGAGCATCCGGGAGGAAGGACCATTTCGGATTCATAATCTGCGACCAGTTCGTCGATATCTTCTGGAGAAGAGACATCATTAAAGGGATCAAGCATTATCATGAGAGGAGTTCCCTTTGGAATATGGATCTTATAAAGACAGCACATGTTTGTTGTGAATGATAGACTTATATTGGAAAACATGCTCATACTCATAAAATTCATATTGGTAAAAACAAGCTTATTTTGATAGGTATAATCAGGGGATATAGGAATGGTTTGTCCTCTATACATCATAATGTCATTTTGAATTGCAGGAGCATTCATCAAGATCTTGTTAATAGTATGAATCTCAGTTGGAATTTTCTTGATGGATTCTATATTATCATTATTGATATCATACATGGATAAAGGCTTTTTGAGTAGGAGATTGTTTATCTCCTCGTATCCCCATCCCTTATATTTTGACATCGCTTTCTTTTCATCCTCAGAAAGGGTCAGGTAGTATTCCAAGCATCGATAGGTATGCTCAATGTATTCATCTATATATGCATCTTCTTGGGAAGACATTTATTACAATATAAACAACAAGTTAAAAATTATAAATGTGGAAGGTTTTTAATACTGATAACAAGGGGGCAAATAGGCCTGATGTGACTCTCACAGTGTCAAACAACAATACTGTAAAGATAAATATAGTTGACTATATTTTGATGTCTGATATGAAGGGCTTCAAGCATTCGGTGGAGAGGTGCATACAGGAGCTTCAGGGATGTTTGACTGATCTTCCAACGAAGGACACAAATGGCAGTGTTCATGTGTATATCAATGCTGATTTTAATGCTAGGAAGTAGATATTGTTTCCAATTTGAATGATTCGAAACATACTGAGAGAGATAAATGGACAATTCTAGTGTGCAAGCTAGTGAGGATAACAACGCGGGTGATAATGTGTCGAACGTGTCTCCTCTTCCTAAGCTGTCATGGACTCGGAGAGTCGAGTATATTTTAGCCAAATGGGCAGACGGAGCCAGCTGTTTCAAATGGCTCCACGAACAGGCCTACAGAAAATTCAAGACCAAGAACAACTGGTTCACCATCCCTGTCATCATTCTCTCAACCCTTACTGGAGCTCTTAACGTCGGTATGCAAGGATACGTCCCCGACGCATACATGGGATACGCCCAGATCGGAGTTGGTTCCGTTAACATCTTCGCAGGCATTCTCACCACCCTTCAGAGCAAGTTCCAATACGCAGAGATGTCAGAAGCCCACTTCCAGGCATTCGTCGGCTGGTCCAGGCTCTCGAGACTCATATCCAATGAACTATCTCTGGAAAGAAGCCACAGAAGGAATCCCAATGACCTTGTAAAGATATGCAAGGCCGAATACGAGCGCCTGATGGAACAGTCCCCGCTAGTGCCATCGGATATAGTAATAGAATTCGAAAAGATATTCGGAACCAGGAAGGAGATCATATTCCCCGACATCGCCGATCACCTTGTTCATACAGAGGCATACGATGACATCAAGGAAAGGAAGGACAGGGAGAGGGAGGCCAAGAAGCTCGGAGAGTCGAGTCATTATATAGTTCATAACCAGGATATTCCTCCTATGACGGATGAGCAGAGGATGAATGCGATTAACAAGTGGAAGAGTCTGAGGGATGTTATAAATGTTAAGAAGGAAGCTGTTGAGGAATCTCCTGTAGACGAGGAACAGCCACCGCCACTTCTTCCTGTTCATAGTATATCGGCTAGATCTCAACCGCCCAAACCTAAGCCCAATTTTGCTCCTCCTGCACCCAGAGTGCCAGATGCCGTGTATACGCCCAGACGAAGAAGCCCCATCCCCGGCGATGCTAAAGTGAACGTAAAACAGCTCGCCAATCTGTTCGGACCCACTCTTACGGCCCGCTTCGGAGGCCAGCAACAGCAGACTCCCCAGTCCATTTCCAGAAAGAACTCGACATCATCGGTAAAGAGTCTTCAAAGACCTGCGTCCGTTCATTCTGTAAGATCTACACAGAGCGAGCCGTCCATCCACACGGAAAGGTCGGTTCCTGTGAGTGCAAGGTCTCAGGAATCTGCCACTTTGGAGTCTATAAAGGTGGACATACCTCCCTTGAATACCAACAATGAAGATGATGAGATTCAGCTAGACCCTATTGAGGAAGTGCAGAGCGACGGACAAGATGACGATGATGAACTTTCCCAATACACGACTTTTACGGAGGATCATGACGAGGAGAATAAATAAATGCCGTCAAGACAGAAGAGCAGGCCTCTTGACACTCGTCTATACAACGAGGTCAAGAAGGAGGCTATGAGCAGGTTCAAGAGCTGGCCGTCGGCGTATGGAAGTGGCTGGCTCGTCCGGGAATACAAGAAGAGAGGCGGAAGATACAGCAGTGAGAGGACCTCACGAAAGGAGGGCCTGAGCAGGTGGTACAAGTATGAAAAGTGGATTGATGTATGCTACTGGCCGGAGATCGTTCCATGTGGCCGGAGTGGAAACATGACTCAGAGAGAATATTGGACCAAATTTCCCTATTGCAGACCCCTAAAGAGGGCCACATCTCGTTCGCCCAAGCCTGTTACGGAGCTGAGCAAGAGGGAGATCAAGAGGAGGTGCTCTCTTAAACGTAAATCGCCCAAGAAGAGGCTGTCGCCCAAGAGGCTCAGGTCGGTAAGAAAGAGCTCTAAGAAGGGAGTGAAATCGCGCAGACCACCCAAGAGATAGATTCCAATATCCATATTGGAATTAGACGACAACAGCTGGGGGAGGAGCCCTAATATCGAGCTTTATCTCTTCGAGAGTGATTGGCTGGTATCTTGAATCGATAGAATGAACCCTCTCCTTTTTACAAGATCTCACAATTTTGATAAGACCTACAATCCACAGAAAAAATATAAATATCAGCAGAGTATACACTCCATTGTCCATATTTGAGTTCGTTAAGAGGGAGAAAACAAGACTCGATTTTAGCTAAAACTGACAATTTGATATTGGATGCGACATCAATAAAGGAATCCAATGACCACAACGGAGAAATATCAAGTTAATCCCGATTATTTTAATAGTGTAGAAGAGTGTAAATCGAGGGGAAAAGATGTGCAGACCAATCCTCGATATTCGAACTTCACCCAGACCCATTTTACGGCTGGCGATATCGAGCAGTTTGAGGAGTATAGGGATAAGACCAATGGCTCCTTGTGTAATAAATCCATTGATCTGTCCGTCAATGTATTTAATCAGCTACATTCAACGATGCCAGACTCTTCAAAGATCGGTGAAAACGTAGACTGGGCTAAATACCACAACCTTACCACCTCCTCTGTGGACAACACCTTCAACTACATCTTCTACAAGCTCAAGAAGGGATGCTTTGTGAAGATCAAGGACAACAAGCTTGCCGTATTCCTTCCCTTTTCAAATGCAGCCTTTGTGAACGAATGGGGAAGCAGGATGAAGCAGGATCCCAGGTTTCCCACAATGACCGATTTCCTCATGTATGTATCGAAGGAGGCCGGCTATTATTCCAACCCGAGGAATATCAATCCCGATGTTAATACGTGGTATGGCAACAACTACCTGGTGAGAACCGAGTGGCCCGTTGGCGAAGGCGATTCCGATATGACCAATCTCAAGGACATGCTCCTCTCTCTGTGCAAGGAGAGGGAGATCCCCGATATCGAGTTCTTTGTAAACAAGAGAGACTTCCCTCTCATCAAGAAGGACGGAACCGAGCCCTATGATGCAATTTGGGATGGCGCTGTGCCTCTTGTGAGCCATAATTATTCAACCTATTCGCCTATTCTGAGCCAGGTGACTACCGATGAGAATGCCGATATTGCCATGCCCACATGGGAGGACTGGCAACGCGTATCTTCTATTGAGGACAACAAGATCTTTGAGAGCTGTAGAACATACACGGATGATTTCGAGTCTATTCCTTGGACTTCCAAGAAGCCTATTGCCGTATTCAGGGGAGCAAGCACCGGTGGAGGAACCACGCCTGATACAAACCCTCGTCTGAAGCTTGCGATGATGTCTGCTCAGAATAGGAAGGACTCGGATGGACTGCCATTCCTCGATGCTGGCATCACCAAGTGGAATCTCAGGCCCAGGAAGGAGCCTGGAAACAAATATCTGACAACAATCGACTACAAGAGGATGGGTCTGGGCAAGGTCGCTCCCCTGAGCCCTCTTCAGCAGGCTCAGTATAAATATATCGTGCACGTAGATGGCCACGTGTCTGCATTCAGGCTGTCGTATGAGCTTGGAAGCGGATCGGTGTTGTTGATTGCCGATAGCAAATACAGGATGTGGTTTAGGAAGTATCTTATTCCTTACAAGCATTACGTTCCCGTGGCCGGCGATCTTTCCAATCTGTATGAGCAGATCAGGTGGTGCAAGGAGCACGATGAGGAGTGCCAAAACATAGTCACAAACGCCAAAGAGTTCTATAAGACATATCTGAGCAAGAAGGGAATCCTGGACTTTATGCAGGGTCTCCTTGTTCATATGAAGGAGGTCAATGGAACATACATCTACAGTTCACAGGCTCCCAAGTATTCGCTGATCATGAAAGAGATCGAGGTTATTAGGGATATCTCCTCCAAGTATCCTAATGAAGTTATTGGAAAGGTGAATCCAGTCCCGTATGATGACAGGAAGAGTTTTGGTCTGTATAAAGGAATTCAGTATGTGTTCAATAATGTATGCGCCAATGATCGTATTGCCGAGTATCTTGTCAAGGGGGACCGAATCCACCAGAGCAAGAACATGTCCATCAACAAGTGCTCCCTGTTCAATACAGACTACTTCCTCACCAAGACGCTAATCAACCCCCAGAAGGACAGGGAATTCATCCATGATGCCTTTGTGGGAATGACGAGTATTAACAACCTCCTTCTGGAGATCCCCAATTTCGTGTATACGATTGGTCTTACCCCAGACAACGAAATGGTGAGAGAGAATGTCAAAGGAAAGACTCTATCTGATTGGATGAAGAGTCCTGAGTATAACATTGATAGTCTGATGTCTATAATAATTCAGACAATTCTTGCTATTCGTGTGGCCCAGCTGAGGTGCGGATTCATCCATTATGATCTGTATCCCTGGAATATCATTGTGAGCAATCTGCCCAAGGCCGTGCCTATTGATTTCAGGATTGGTCCCAATAAGGTGTATAGGTATGTGACCAGCCATCTCGTGACGATCATCGACTATGGCAAGTCCCATGTTGTTCACAACAATGTGCACCACGGAGAGAACATCATGTTTGATATGCCTCAATATCAGGATGTTCTTACATTGGTGTTCAGCACTCTTCACGAACTCGTTTCTCAGAACAGACAGCTTGATAAATACGAGCTCAATATAGTATTCAATCTGGTCAACTCGTTTGCTGGAACCGGAATACTGAGCACTAAACTGAGTGGGGTGAGGGATCTCAAGATGTGGCTTCAGTTTGCAAGGAAGTATAACAACATCCTCCAGTATTCGAAACAGCCTATTGGCAATACAGATCCTATGACCATGGTGGACTTTATCCATAGGAACATTGCTCATGAGGGCAAACTTGAGATTGTTTCAAAGGTGGAGTATACGCCATACATTGGCAATGAGAGGCTTGTGTATGATCTGATGACGAAGGAGGACAAGGCGGAGTGCTATGATGATGTGTTTAGCAGGGCTATATCCTGCGAGTTGCCTTCCGAGGGTCTGGAGGGTCTATATTGTCATCAGCTTATGAGGAGGATTCTTGACGATTCGATGAAGATCATGCCCGAGGAGTGGAGGAACGTATACAACATAGTCATAGAGAAGCTCGACTCTATACATCAGAAGCCTTTCGACTTCAAGAAGGTTCAGTATAACAGATACAAATACCCCAGGATTGCCACAAGAACCCTCTACGACGAGAACTCGTTCTCTGATCCAAAGATGCTTGACAAGCTCGAAATAGACATGAGATGCTATGTAATGCCTGACTACATCAAGGAGAGAGACATGATCGAAACCATCTTCACCCTCAGAAATGACTACCTCACTCAAAACGTAGAAATATGGTATAAGAATCAACTCAAGAACATCATCGATATTAATCCTTTTGCAGTTCTTCATGAGCTTGCCGATAAGGGAACATTCTCATTCCTTCTGTGGTCTACCGTGGAAGCGGACATTGATTACATCCGTTCTACGGTTGGCGATAGGGAGGATTGCGAGCATTCGCTACAGATCGCCAGCAATTATGCCTTAATTTTGAAGAGAAGACAGGATGAAATGACAAAAATGAAAATATAAAAGGAGCTTGTAAAGAATAGTAGAATATGAACGTTTCAGTTGACAACAGTGGATATCTTGAGCTTATTTGGGGACCTATGTTCTGTGGCAAGACCTCGAGTCTGTTGCACAAGCTTAGTCTTCATAAGATGTGTGGAAAGCGTGTTTTGTATGTGAATTCGGATATTGATACGAGGACGGATGGAGGGTTTAGCACGCACAATCCTTTGATTAAGGATAGTCTGGATATTGACCAGATCAAGGTGCATAAGCTGATGGATGTTATGGAGAGGGCGGAGGGGTATGATGTGATTGGTATTGACGAGAGCCAGTTTTTTGATGATCTAGTGCCGAGTGTGAAGGCAATGGTTATCAGTCTGCGGAAGATTGTGTATGTGGGAGGACTTACGGGAGATAGCAATATGGGTCTGTTTGGCAATATGTTCAGGCTTATTCCTATGTCTAATAAGGTGACGACTCTGAGTGCTATTTGCGAGGTGTGCAGTAAGGGAGGGTGTATGAGGGAGGCCAATTTCACGAAGAGGATTGTTGCGGATACGGAGAGTATTCTGGTTGGAGGACATGATGCCTACATCCCAGTGTGTAGGGAGTGCTATTACAAGTAATTAATTTCTTATTCCACTGGAATAGGAAAATCGGGTGTTGATAATTTGAGGCTGTAAAGAATTTTCTTCTTCATCGTAGTAATAAATGCTAGATCAAATTGCAGTCCCAGCTCTTGCGGTTGCTGCCGCCCTTGCCCTGTATAAGAATGGAAAGGATAGAGAGATCGTTGAGAACTATCTTCCCCAGGGTATGATCAGAACTGTCAACCGCACTGTTGCCCCTCTTGATGGCCGTTGCATGGGATACACCATGGATGGAACCAAGGGCTACGCCTACATGAACTCTGCCTACACCAACTTCAAGTGCAAGAATGGCGCCGTCTCCTCCGGATGCAACATTCCCACTGAGCAGTACAAGGATGTTGCCCCCAAGGAGACCTTCCAGCACGATATGCGCGTAGCCTCCTCCGGCGTCAAGACCATCGATGTCCTCGATGACCAGGACTTCATCCGTATTGAGAACTTCCAGCTCTCCGACCCCGTTCGTTCTTCCCTTTACAACCGTCAGGTTCAGCAGATTCCTTTCGCTCCTGCTTCCAAGTCTGGCTACGGTCTCTATGCCAACCAGCGCAATATCCCCGTTCAGGGTCAGTATTCTGAGGGCTTCGAGCTTCCCGCCGGCACCACCCAGGCCGGTATGGCTCCCCAGGTTGCCATGGACAAGATTCCCATGTCCGAGCTCACCTCCGGTGTTGCCCGTTTCTACAATGCTGCCGACGGCGCCAAGAACGCCGAGCTCGCCAAGCTGAACTACACCTCCGTTCCCGCCGAGCAGGAGAAGAAGGGAGAGATCCTTTCAGAGTCTGGTCAGGTTGTTGATAACGTCTACATGGTAGACCGCACCTTCATGGGTGTCACTGCTGGTGGAGTCATCAACCGTTCTACCTCGTGCCCCTTCCGTGGCGATCTCTATGTCACTCCCTGCCCTGTTGGTCGTATGGATCCCGCCCAATATTCTCAGCTCGATGGTCTCAAGACTGGTTACATCCAGTTCCACCAGGCCGACGAGTCTCAGATGGTCAAGGCCGATCTCGTCGAGAAGATCCTCACCTCCGATCCCACCTGCACTTCCATGCCCTCCACCGCCGACGCTTCCCGCGCTACCTTCGAGGCCTTCTCCGGCAAGGACGTCTACACCTCCATGTATTAAACACACATCATCTTTCCATATCAATCAGTATATGGAAACTTATAATAAATGAATCCAGCTAACATAACCCCTCACCAAAGACTGGCCCAAGATCTCTATCTTCTGAAAGAGTATGTTCAAAATCTTGCCAATGTCCAGGTTTTCCTTGGGTTTGGTCTAAGTCAGGAACTCGATCAGCACATAGACGACATGAAGGAGGCCAATGAAGATAATGACTATGGCCTATATGATCTCTACAGAAATAGCGAAGGAGTGGACCTTCTCAATAGATTCCTTGAGCATATTGAATACCAACCTCTGAATAGTATGTCTCAGTATCAAAAGATGCAACTTATCAAGAGCATTATAACGGATATAATGAAAATTATGATTACATTTGATGCTATATACATACCTCCTCGTCCGACCTTTTTTATGAGAAGACCTGGAAGAAAGACACAGTCAAGAAGAAGGAGATAAACATCACCTAATATTCTGAAATCATATATTGAATAGAATGAACCCTTTCAGAGCATTTGCCCTAACTATGATGATACTATCCTTCTTCATGTATATGACATCCATATTCACAAGATGTGGAGACACATGCGGGATCATATCCCTTGTATGCCTTGCAGTCTCTTTGACTCTGATATGCTGTGTTGGCTACCTGGAATCTGTTCACAAAGTAATGATGGAGAGTGTATACCTAGCTAAATCATTAACTCCTCCAGTTATAGTCCAAATAACCCAACCAGACAACACTCCAGCTATAGGAGTTGAAGTATAAATTCCATATATATGTATGGAATTAGATGAGACGAACAAGCCTATCAGCAATCATCTTTACTACTGGATGGGATACTGCATTTCCAGCAAGCTTGTAGAGATGAGAGTCGGCCAGCTTAGGAAGCTTATACTCCTTTGGAAATCCCTGGAAATTGAAGCACTCCCTCGGTGTAAGCTTTCTGATTCCCTTGGTATCCCTTATAATGGGCACATTATGTCCTCCCTCGCCCATATTTGCAGTAAGAGTGGGACATTCGTT